>Ga0255364_10191_pt2 | contig 13627 bp, 9 predicted proteins | sample ANMaggSSYBR01G12_FD_182087 | JGI IMG/M metagenome (GOLD analysis project Ga0255364, IMG submission 182087) | Sediment cell enrichment communities from methane seep in Santa Monica Basin, California, United Staets - ANME aggregate JGI... | ecosystem: Environmental > Aquatic > Marine > Cold seeps >...
CTGGTACCAGGTTACCCAGGAAACCACTATCAGCACCAGTCTGGATTTATGGGGATTGCTGGATGCGGCTTATCATCTTGAACCTATCCCTGATGCGGATAAAATCAAAAATAAGTTCTCCCGAGAGCTTAGTGAACGATTCCCTACAAAACCAATCGAAGCCCTGGTAGAAGATTATCCGGATGTTGATTTGCATGCTTTTGGATATGGGGTTAGCAGTGATCATATGACCTGGTATGGTTTTGTGATCAATGGAGTTAATTACGTCGGTGGATGCCAGACCCGCTATGGAATATATCCATATTGTGAATCGATGCGAGCTCCATCTTATTCTACAGCCAAGTCAGCTTTTGCCAGTGTAGCCCTAATGCGGCTGGGGCAAAAATATGATTCTGCAGTTCCAGACCTTCTTATCAAAGATTATGTTCTGGAAGCAGAAAACAGCATTGGAAATTGGGAAAATGTGAGCTTAGACCATACGCTGGATATGGCTACTGGTAATTTCGAAACCAGCGAACGGATGGTAGACGAGGAACATTGGGACAGCGATCCCTTCTGGTTGGAGGAATTCTATCCGGAAAGGATCCAAGCAGCATTTAATTGGTCCAGCAGCGCAGAACCTGGTGAAATCTGGGTTTATAGAACTTTTGATACATTTATCGTCACCGCTGCTATGCAGAATTACCTGCGGACAAAAGAAGGTCCCGGAGCGGACATCTTCCAATTTGTAGTTGACGAGGTTTACCGCCCCCTGGGTTTAGGACCGGGAGTTTTTTCAACAGTTAGAACCGAAGACAGGAACTGGACTGGGCAGCCCGTTGGAGGGTACGGTTTGTGGTGGATTCCGGATGACCTGGCAAAATTGACTACATTCTTGAATGTGGACCAGGGAAGAATTGATGGCGATCAAGTATTAAATCCAGAGCAGCTGGCGGCTGCTCTGCAAAGAGATCCAGACGATCGGGGAGTCGTGCGAGATGGAACTGGTCGTTACAATAATGGCTTTTGGGCGGATAGATATTCGTCAGTTACCGAGGTTGGATGCAGTTACTGGGTTCCGCATATGTATGGCTACAGTGGGATTGTTGTCGCCCTGATTCCCAACGGCACAACCTATTATTACGCCAGCGACAACCAGGAGTTTTCGACCACCAATGCAATTCAAGAATCGGAACGATTGATCCCGATTTGTGATGAATAACCCTAATTTATCTTATATATGAATTTACAATCTCGCCGCCAGGAAGGGAACCAGCATCTCCTCTTTTGATAAACTGCTACGGCAGCCGATAAACGGCTTTTCATGAATGCCAAACAACCAAGGATTAATGATGGATGCCTTCAGGGCTTCCTGACAGACGGATCCATTTAACATACAATCAAGTTGAGCTTATCAGGATCCTAAGATTTGATTCTTATTCGGTTGATAATAATATATAATTGCATTAAGTTGTATATATAATGATAATTCAGATATAATAAATATCAGGTTAAGAAATTTCAAAAAAAATGCTAATAAAATCGTGAAGCTAATTTTGTATTGGTATTTATCTACCCACCTAAAAAACTATTCAGAATATTAAAATAATTCTGATAGTCCTAAAAACTACAGAAAGTATCGATTTTATCGGTCTTAGATTATCAGTAGTGCATGACCCAAGTTATTAATCAACTGAATAAGTGAATCGAGCGAAGCCAATTATCACCAGGTAGTGGGATGGCCCAGAAGATTTTCAGGACTTCCTCAACGTAATCAGCTGATAAAGATATAGCATCCAAAGACCCTTAGACTGGAGATACCCTGTGGCCAGCTTAATTGGAAAAGAAATTGGCAAGTACCGCATCACTGAACGTCTTGGCCGGGGAGGAATGGCCGAAGTCTATCTGGGAGTCCACACACTTCTTGACCGCAAGGTAGCGGTTAAGGTTCTCCACAGCCATTTGCTGGAAGGGGGAGATTTTGTGGCTCGATTTAAACGAGAGGCAAAAGCTGTCGCCAACCTGCGTCACCCCAATATCGTCCAGGTCCATGATTTTGATATTCAGGATGAGTTAATCTTCATGGTGATGGAATTTATCGATGGGACCAATCTTCATACCCGGCTGGTAGAGGTTGGCAATCAGGGTGAACGGCTGCCGATTAAGCTGATTGGATCGATCATCAATGACATCGCCGGCGCCCTGGATTACGCCCATTCCAAGGGAATGCTGCACCGGGATATCAAACCATCCAATATCCTGCTCGATCATGATGATAAAGCCTATCTGACAGATTTTGGCATCGCCAAACTGCTTGACGATCAGAAATTTACTGCCACTGGACAATTAGTAGGTACGCCTGCCTACATGTCTCCTGAGCAGGGCATGGGGGAGGATCTTTCCGAAGAAAGTGATATTTATTCCCTGGGTATCGTGGCCTTTGAGATGCTCGCCGGCCAGGTTCCTTACGATGCCAAGACACCAATTGGCATCGTTCATAAACAAATCAATGACCCGATTCCCAATTTAAGCGACCTGGTTGATGGAGTGCCCGGCACCGCTCAGGAAGTTCTCAATCGGGCTTTAGCAAAAACACCTGAAGGTAGATATAGCTCAGCTGAAGCCCTGGTAGGTGCTTTACGGGTTGCTCTCCAGGCACTGGAATCCCCGGAACCCATCACTGCCGAACCAGCACAAGATCCCCCCACACTGGTGGATGATGGCTTGGACGCGCCCACAGTGACCATGGATGCTGCGGATATGGAACAGGCAACCGTGATCATGGAAGGGGAAAAGAAGAAAGAAGAACCCGCTAAAAAAGCACCCCAGGAAAAGAAAGTCAAGCAGAAAAAAGAACCTAAGGCCAAGGGAGAGAAGAAGATCCCGGTCTGGGCCTTTATTGCGGGCGGGGTCGCCTTGCTGGCTGTTGTTGGAGTTATCTTGAACCAGGTGCTGGATATCAATTTGCCTGGAACAAGTACCGGCTCCTCGTCCACTTCGATACCAGGTGCGATAGAAGTGGTATTTGATATCGACCATACAGATCACGGTTTGGCAATCTTAGATAATGTAGATGATGGGAATTATCAAATTGTGGATGTTGAAAAAGACCAGGCATATAGTACCGGTAATGGACAATCCTTTACAGCTCAGGATGGTAATCTTGCCGGTGATTATTTTTTATATTTTGATATCGAAGACACTATAATGTATCGCCTTAGAGAAGGATCTAAAATAAGTATTCTTGTTACCTTTCTTGATCTGGGCACAGATTCATTTACCATCCAGTATGACGCTTATTCAGGGGGACCCTATGGGGATGGTAGATACAAGGATACTGGTGTTTTTACAAAGACTAACAGTGGAGAGTTTACGACAGCGGAGTTCAAACTATCTGACGCTTTCTTTGCCAACCTTAGTACCGGTGATTTCCGCATCTTTGACAACCAGGATGGCGCTGAAGTGATCCGCAGTGTCAGAGTTGTTTACTTTCCCTCGGAATCTGCCCAGGAATCAGCTGAAGAATTAAATGGCGAAGAGCTATTCCAGCAGGGAGAAGAACTTTTTAACCAAGAAAGGTACGAGGAGGCTCTTGATTATATTAATCGGGCGTGGGATGCCGGATATGAAACTGAATTCCTTCACGACCTGAGAGCCTGGTGCAATTTTTATACAGGAAATCTTGAGGAGTCTATTGATGGTTGGAGCCGAGCTATAGAACGTAACCCCGATAACTTTGAATACTGGATGGAACGGGGCTGGAGGAAATTTGAACTGGGCGATCTACCTGGCGCAATTGAAGACATACAACAAGCCAGGGAGTTGGCGCCAGACGTCTGGGTAGCTCAATTCTCCCTGGGTGAAATCTATTACCTCAGTGAACAGGACCAGTACAAAGATGAATCCCACGAAGCCCTGGATCAAGCCATAGCACTGGAGCCCACTAATCCCGAATCCCGGCGATTGAGAGGGGAATTAAAACTCCACCGCTATGGAGATCCGGAAGCAGCCTTAGAGGATCTAAATCTCGCTATTGAATATGGAGATCCAAATGATCCCGGTCTGTTTGAATTACGAGGGGATGCATACCGCCAGATGGGTGAATTGGGACTGTGTATTGATGATTTCAACAGAGCGTTTGATATCGATGATCAAAATCCAAGGTACTACTGGCTGCAAGGAGATTGCTTAGCAGCCAACGGTGATACTGAGCACGCCCGGAATAGATATGTGGTGTTTATTGATCTGGCCAAAGATGATCCTGAGTACGAAGAGCAGGTTCGGAGAATTCAATCCTGGTTGAATGAAAATTGAGAATATTAGATTTAACGAGATTTAATTATGGCAAATACTGAACAACGCACCCTTTTCGCATTTGACTGCGGCGCCACCAACTGGCGCCTGTACCGCTCCCAGTATGACCTGATAGGCAACCGGGTCCACCTTGTGGGCGAGCCCACCCCCTCCCCCCTGACCAGCTTTATAGACCGCCGCTTACCGGCAGTCTTACTTCTCACCCCGGACGGCACCGAGCTGGAATGTTACGGGGAGATGGCACAGTCCCAGGTGGATGATGAGGCCAACCGGCTGCGCATCCGGGATTATTTTAAGCCCTGCATCGGCGCCCACCTTGATCCCAATCCGGAGCCCCACCAGCTCCGCTACACTCATCAGCAGGCTTTGACTTTCACCCGCCTGATGCTGGACGCCGTCCTGGCCCAATTGCTGCGTGAGAAATGGCGCACGGGCAGTTTTGATGAGCGGGCTGTGTTTTCCTTCGCTTACCCGGTCCATTGGCAAACTGCCCATAACGGGGTGATCTTTGACGACTTTTCCAGGATTGTCAGGGATTGTCTGCCAGAAGAGGTGAGTGAAAATATTCGTTTTGTATCCGAACCGGAAGGGGCCATCCTCAGCCTGAATAGGCAGGGACACCTGCAGCACTTGCCATCGGGGAAATCAACCCTGATTGTAGATGTGGGCGGCAGCACCACTGACCTGGTAGCAGGAGAAGTGGATTCCCGCAGCGGGGAGTTAATCTTTATCGGCCGCTACGGAGAGTCCTTTGGCGGTGGGCATTATGATACACAGTTGGCCAACAGTATCGCTGATGAACTGCGCATCCCTGCCTCTGCCATCGCGGAAGATCCCGGCGCGCTTTTATCCCTGCGCATCGTGGCCAAACGCCTCAAAGAATCCCTCAGCCGCCAGCTGCTTTTTGATGATGATACTACCCGGGTCCCGCAGAGGACAGTCACCCTTGTCATGAGGGACGGGGAAATATTCCGGGGCATAGTAAAATTGGACAAAGCCAAATTCCAAGATATCACCAGCGGTTTGTCTAGAATCTTTACCAACCTGATTGAAAACGGTTTAAAAGCTATCGACCTGGCGGAAAACCAAATTGGCCAGATCGTCCTGGTAGGTGGTGGCTCTCAACTCTATTCCATTTACAAACATCTTGAATCCCGCTTCCCGGGCATTGACCTGATCCTGGCCGACAATCCGGATGAAAGTGTGGTGGTGGGCACCAGCCTGGAGTACGGCGCCGCCAGCGAAAGGTCCCGTCCCAGCCTGTTATTTATGGGTGATATAGAAGCCCTTGCTGATTTATCAGCAGAGGAATCAACCGAAAGCGAAGAACAGGAAGAAGCCAAGGATTATATCCTGGAATCACCGCTGGGAGATATTATTCACCTCCAGGAAGGAGAAAACCGGGTTGGCCGCTCCGCTGGCAATGAAATCCATGTCCCGGCCGAAAAGATCTCCCGCCATCATGCCAGAGTGCTGGTAACTGAAGATTCCCTGGAAGTGATTGATCTGGGCAGCACCAACGGCACTTTCGTAAATGATGCCCGCCTGGATAAGAATCAACCCACCCCCCTGAATCCGGGGGATGAAGTTCGCTTTGGAGATCACAGTTTTCAACTGAAACAATCAACGTAATGAATCATCGGGGAGGGTCCCATGGCAAAACAAACTGAAAGCCCGTTAGCAAATCTGTCTTCCCCACAAGATCTCACTCCGGAACTGCTGACAGCAGCCGGGGAAGTTCTTTCTCGCTCCACCCTGTTTGCCCTGCGCCGCAATTATTTGGATGGTCCCATCCTTGAAAATGAGGTCATGAAGGTCATCGAAGGCAAGATTTCTTCCTCCCCTGATGTGGCCTTTTTTGAAGTCGAGCAAGTGGGCAAACCCATTAATGAGGAAAAGGTGGATTATTTCAGCGCTATCCAAACTTCCCTGGCGGCTTGCCACGATCCGCGCTATGCCCTGATCTTTGCTATCAGCAGCGACGGCATGCGCAACCGGATCTATTTTGGCGTTACCGGTCGGGCGCCCGGCACTCAACCGCAACTTTTTGCCGATCAGCTGGGGCAGTTCCTGTGCTCCAACTGGCCGGGTACCCGGGTGCGCCTGGTGGAGGACTATAAAGAGATTGCGGACAAGGTGCACGTTCCCTTGAGCACCTTCTCTCACGCCCGGGCTTTTACCGGGATCCCCTCCCCGAAATCAGAGCAGGGCCAGGGGGGAGCCGATCCCCAGACCCTGGATAAATTAATGCGGGGTATGCGAGGCAAACCATACCTCTACCTAGTGCTAGCAGAACCAATGCCGGAATCCCAGGTAGTGGATACCGTAGATGCCTGCAACTCTCTGGCCGGCCAGATTCACGGGTTTATGAAAACCACGCTTTCAATGGGCAAAAGCCAGGGGACATCAGAAACCACCTCCAGCTCCGAATCAGAATCTGAATCCACTTCTACTTCCAAGAGCGAATCCACCAGCGACTCCGAGAGCAAAAGCAAGGGTGTTTTGGGCACTGCCATGGAAGGCGGCGGCGGCGCGGCCAAAGGATTAAAAATGGCCGGTATGGGCGGCATTGCGGCCCTGCTCACAGTGGCCGGCGGGCCTTTCCTTCTCTCGGGCATGATGGGCATGTTTGGACAGCTTTTACCCTCCACCAGCGGATCCAGCTCCAAAAGTGATTCCCTCTCTGAGAGTGAGAGCCTCAGCCGCTCCATCAGCTCTTCCACCAGTGAAGGCATCACCACCGGCGAATCCATGACCTTTGGACAGGAAGTGCTTAACAAACATGCCGAGGAATGCACTCGGCTGTTGGGTGAAACGGTCAATCGCCTGGAGGTAGCTCGCTCTCAAGGCTGCTGGAATGTGGGAGTGTATATATTAAGCGACCAGGCAGAATCTGCATCCCAGGCCCAGGCCCAACTTAAAGCCCTGGTCAGCGGATATAAAAGCGCTTTTGAACCGATCCGGATTCACAAACTGGATCCGGTCTGGGACGGCCAGGTCCAAGTTGCCCTGGACGCTTTTACCCAGCCCCGATTGATGCTAACCGCACCGGATGATGGCGAACCCATCCAGCATCCTTTAGGTGAGCTGTATCAAGGCCTGACCACACCATTAAATACCGAAGAACTTTCCCTATTAATTAACCTGCCCCGGCGGGAGATGCCCGGACTTTCCGTGCAGTCCACCGCTTCCTTTAGCCTCAACCCGCCTGAATTGGAAGGCAAAAAGCGGATTATGAGCCTGGGCCATGTGCTGGAGGGCGGGGAAGAGATCGGAGGATTGCCCTACAACATCGACCTGGACGCCCTCACCCGCCATGTCTTTATCACCGGCATAACAGGAAGCGGCAAATCCAATACCTGCCGGAGATTTATTGAAGAAATGCTGGAGCAGAAAACTAATTTTATGGTCATCGAGCCCGCCAAGGATGAATATGTCCAGCTGGCCCTGGGCTACAATGCTTCGGGAAAATATAAACAGAAAATTGCCGTTTACATGCCCGGGCGGGATGACTGGGGTGGAGAAAAACTGGATCAGCTCCGGATCAATCCCTTTGATATCATCCGTTTGAAAGGTGCCCATACCAGCGTTATGCCTCACATGGACCGCCTGAAATCGATCTTTAATGCCAGCTTTCCCATGTATGAAATTCTGCCTGTGATCCTGGAAGAAGGGCTGGTAGATCTATACGAGAGCCAGGGCTGGCTGGAAGATGATGAACTACCTCCTGACCGCGCGGGTGCGCCCACCCTGAGCCAGCTGCATACCCGGATTGGCGACCTGGTGAGTTCCAAAGGCTACGAAAAGCGCATCACCGATAACATAACCGCGGCTCTGAAAACTAGAATCGGCAGCCTCTTAAGAGGCTGGAAAGGGAAGTTATTTGACCATTCTTTTTCTACTCCCTGGAAAGAGCTCTTCGACCGCCCGGTGGTGATCAACCTGAGCCAGATGGGAGACGACGCTGACAAATGTTTCACCATGGCTCTGATCCTGAACTTCCTTTACGAATACCGCCAGGCTCAGCATGAGGTGGCCGGATCCCCGGAATCAGCCGGCCTGAAGCATCTCGCTATCTTTGAGGAAGCCCACCGGGTCTTAAGAGCAGCCCCCCACGGCGCCAGCGGGGATGCCAATCCCCAGGCCAAGATGGGTGAAATGTTCGCTGACATCCTGGCCGAGATCCGGGCTTACGGCCAGGGCCTGGCTATTATCGACCAGGTGCCCTCCAAGCTGGTGCCGGATGCCTTGAAAAACACCAACTTGAAGATCGTGCACCGTCTGGTAAGCGCCGATGACCGGGATGCCATGGCCAGCGCCCTGGCTTTGGAAGAGGATCAGCCCCAGATCATCGCCCGCTTGAAGGTGGGCCAGACCATTATCAGCGGCATCCAGGATGATATGGCTTCCTGGGTGAAAGTCTTTTACAGCCCTCTTCCGGAGTTAAAGAAGAAATAATTCTATTAGATAAGCAAAACCATAAAGGATCACCATGACCGAATCTATCCACCCCACCGCTATCAAAAAAATGATCAGCTATTACTATCTGGTGAACTTTTGCCCGCCGGCCCATATAAAGCAGCTGAAAAAAGCCAGCCAAAAAATGCGCAGCGCTCTATCCAAACAATCAGGTTTAAAGATGAAGGATTTCCTCGATGCTGTCAATCCTGATGTGGCCCACCGGATGGCCGCTTTTCAACAAGCCACCCGTAAGCCGGACCAGGAAACCGTGGATCAACTGGCTAAGGCCATTAAGAGCGCTGACAGCAAACCGGAAAAAGCGGCTGCCTACCAGAAGTTGATGCGTGCCATCGCCATCCATCCGGGCCGGGCTAAAATGGGCAACCGTCTGCACCGTCAGAAAGGCTGTAAATACTGCCAGGCCCCCTGCCAGTACGGATTCTTCTCGCTGATCTCTGAGCCAGATTTTAAAACCCTATTAGACATGCTGGGGGCGGAAAATAAAAAGATCGCCGCTGAACGCAACCCGGTCAACGTTCTGTGGACCTATACCACCACCCATCTCTGGAAAATTCTGGGAAAGAATGAGGGTTTTATCAGCGCCGATCACCTCGGCAACATGTCTTACTGCTTGTTAATGCTGGGCACTGCCAAGTCACGCTTCGCGCTTCCGGAAGCCCAGCTGACCAGCTTCCAGGAGCTGAACCAGAATACAATCCGCAGTTGGCAGCCGGCAGAGATCAAAGTTGTTGAGGAATAACACTGCTGATTGGACCGAAGACCGGGGACCGGGGACGGGAAAAAAATGACCGATGACCGGGGACGAGGGACCGGTAGGTCTTGAACAGGCATAAAACATTAAGATAAGATTATTTTAGGGGGAAAAATGGTTGAGAAATACAAATTCCAGAAACTTTTGGTCTATCAACATGCGTTGGATTATGTTGATCAGGTCTATTCGTCTATTGGAGATCTGCCAGACATAGAAAGATTCAACATGTCCTCACAAATAACGAGAGCGGCAACATCCATTGCGCTCAACATCGCAGAAGGATCCACAGGTCAATCTGATCCAGAGCAGCGCAGGTTTTTAGGACTGGCACTACGATCCTATCTAGAAACGATTGCCTGCCTAGATCTGATTGAAAGAAGGTCTTACTTAGATCCCTCCCAACTAAACCAATTACGCAAAAATGGTCACCAGCTTTTCATCAAACTCGTCGCATTCCGCAACAAGTTGGTGAACAACCAATCCCAGTGAATACTTAGGGTTAACTTCCCGTCATCGATCCCCCGTCGCGAGCGCAGCTCGCCTCCCCGGTCCTCCGTCCTCCGTCCCCTGTCTCTCTCCCCGTCCTCCGTCTTCCGTCTCCGGTCGCGAGCGCAGCGACCATCAGTCACGGTTTCCCACCAATTTTTTGACATTTACACCAAAATCTTGTATAGTACTAATATCTAAGTACCAGTATTATCCTTGAGGCACCCCCCACAGCAAATATAAACCTCCTCAGGATCGAGTTTCGCATGTGAGAACTCGATCTTTGTTGTATTAGCTTATACCAGGTTAAAACCTGGTAAAGGAGATTATCATGACAGGCGGTATGGAAATCCAGCCAGAAGCAGCACCAGAAGCAGAAGCAGCACCAGAAGCAGAAGCAGCACAACAAGCACCAGAAGCACCAGCAGCACCAGAAGCACTAGAAGCACCTAAAATAAGCGAGGAGATTAAGGCAGCCGAAATAACCAAAGAGTTGGATGATGCCACCCACGATGGGGAAGTAGCCGCGGATAAGGCCATAGATTTATTAGTGTCTGAAACCCTTGAGACCGCCTTTGTGGAGGCTGTACCTGCTATTACCCTGGAAGGCGCAGGAGTAGAGGGCCGGGTTACCATTGAAAGAGCAGCTGGGGAGGACGGAGGACCGGACCTGGACAATGGCGTGGATCAAGCGCAAGTGGTTGATCTGCACAAAGATAATGTGATAAAAGACGGGTACGGTGAAGATGCTTTACCTAGTGTTCAAGAGATTGGGGTTCCGACGGGAGAGGAATCACTTGAGGGTCATGGTCTGGAACGACCGCCGATCATTCCTCCCGGTGGTGGTCCTGGTGGGGATGGCGGTGGTGACATACCACCTGCCGCACCGGAATTCAACCTGGAAGGCGCCGGGGAGGAAGGTAAGGTTATCATTGAAAGGGCAGCTGTGGAAACCGTAGACCGGGATGATGGCGAGCTAAAAATGGACATCACGGATAAAGACGGGGATGATGATATTTTTAACCCGGATGACGGTTATGAACAGGCTGGGGATATAGGGAAAGATACCCGGATCAGTGATCAATATGGATCCGGGATAGACGAGAGAGGTGAAAGTATCGGCCTTCAGGATCCTGGATCAATGACTGGGCTGGAAATGCCCGACGGGGCTGGCGAAATCCCCATGATTATACCGGGGGAAGGCGGCGGGAAAGAGGTGGACGCCGGATTGCCGGGAATGAAAAATCCCGACTTGATCATAGGCGGGTCGGATGGTTTTGTGCCCGGAGGAGGTCAGCCGAGTGTGGCCGCCGGGGATCCAACGGTTGCCTGGGGTGATGGTGGCGACTGCAGCGGCACTTTGGGGAATGATTGTGCCCGGGGCATTGACAATCCAGACCTGGTGGCGGGCGTTGGCGATGGTATTGTTGCCGCCGGGGATCCCAGCGTTGCAAGGGCGGGCAACGATTGTTCAGATTGTGCTGATTGTAGCGGTATACGGGATTCGGAAGCCCCGGAGCTAATGGATACAACCCAGGATGGTTTTATTGCCGCTGGGGATCCCAGTATTGCAAGAGCGGGCAATGACTGTTCGGATTGTGTAGATTGTAGCGGTCTCCGGGATTCAGAAGCCCCGGAGTTGATGGAAACAACCCAAGATGGTTTAACAAGTGATGGGTTTATAACCTCAGATCTTGAAAACAAACCCAGGAAGGACGGTCCCGATCCTGATCCTGATATAGCACCAGTTGATCCGGATCATAAACCCTGAGTATCGCTGTGAACAGCCTCCAACCCTCGCTGGAGGGTTGGAGGTTTATTTAATTTGGATTATTCCAGGTATCTCTCAAAAGGTCCTGTCTACAATACTTCTCATCAATAAAATTCTGAATTTCTTCTATGAATAAAAACTATTTCCCAATCGCTGTCATCGCCATCGTTACCAATTCATGTAATCTGGGCTGTCATTACTGTTACGCTGATCAGTCCGCTGAAAAGGGGATCATGGACCTTAAAACCCTTGAAAACATGATCACAAAAATCGCCCTGTACAACAATGGTCAAAGCAATACAAAATTCATCTGGCACGGTGGTGAACCATTATTGGCTGGACTTAATTTCTACCAGGATGCGATGACTATTCAGAACAAGTTTCCTGGTTGTGCCTTTAAAAACAATATCCAAACCAATGGAACGTTAATAAACCAGGACCTGTTAGATCTATTTAAAGTAAACAACTTTTATGTTGGCATCAGCCTTGATGGAGATGCAGCAGCTCACAACCGAAACAGGCCCTATAAAAATGGAAAAAACTCATTTGAAGATGTGTTTAACAATTTATTAAAAGTAAAAGAGAATAATATCCCAACAAGCATTATATGTGTTGTAAACAAAACCACAGAAAAACATTATATTCAAATCCTAAATTTCTTTAAAGAACATTCAATCAATGTCAAATTTAACCCTCAATTTCCAAGCGGACGAGCTTCCGAAAATCCTGATTTAGGTTTGTCGTCCGTTGAATTTGGCAATTTAATGATAACAATTTTTGATAAATGGTTTTATGATGATACAAACCCAGTCATTGATATCAAACCATTTTCAGAGATCATCGGCAACCTATTTGAATACAAAAATAATCAACATAAGAGAATAATTCCTTTCGACTGTACCTTTCGTAATGATTGCGCAAATTCATTCTTAACGGTCGATCCGGGAGGAAATGTCTATACCTGTGGGAGATTCGCCGGAAATCCTCATTTTTGTATGGGAAATATTAACTCCAATTCAATAGAAGAGATGCTCAAGCAAAAACCTGTAGAAATATTCCAGGAAAGAAGTATACGAGTCCATCAAGATTGTGCTGATTGCAGCTATTTGGCCATCTGCAATTCCGGCTGCCCAGAATTTGCTTACGCCTTCACAGGGGATGTGCTGGAAAAAGATGGATATTGCCAGGGGTATAAAATGCTTTTTTCGCACATTGAAAAATCAATTATGAATGAACTCTGGGACGGCCTGGCAAATCCTCAAGAATCCCAAACTGACCAACCGGCAAGCCAGCATGTAGAACTATTGGGAAGAATAATTAACCTCAGGATGATAAAAAATCCTCATATCAGGAATATTGTTCAAAAGAGATTCAATAGGAATACAAATCAATATCTCCAGAATCAAAAACGGAATCTCAATAACCAGGATATTGCCTTAAGAAGTTAAATTCTATATATAATATTATAGCTTTAGGGATTTTTCACTCAGTACACCGATCATCCGATTCCCCCTTCAAATTATGAATAGATTCTTGAGCAGATGTTATATTTTCTGCCTTAATAGCAGATCTTTTTCTTTCAGCATTTTGAATTCTTCTTCCTTCTAGTATTAAGAGACTTGATAATATTTCTTTATTAAAATTGCAATGAAGAGATGGTCTGTCTACCCGACCAGCTTCCTGGGCCATCACCTCACATCCCCCGGCACAGGCATACCGCCAAACACACTCTGAACAAATTTTTGGCAAATTTCTTTGATGATATTTAGTTAATGCTTCTGCTATCCCCTCGTTTATACCAACACTAGAGATTAATGGATCATCAATTGTCATCTGACAGGAGC
>Ga0255364_10213_pt2 | contig 13560 bp, 14 predicted proteins | sample ANMaggSSYBR01G12_FD_182087 | JGI IMG/M metagenome (GOLD analysis project Ga0255364, IMG submission 182087) | Sediment cell enrichment communities from methane seep in Santa Monica Basin, California, United Staets - ANME aggregate JGI... | ecosystem: Environmental > Aquatic > Marine > Cold seeps >...
ATCCATGTGCAGCTGTGTGAGAGGAAACCAAGGGAGCTGTTGATAAATCCGCTGTATCCCAGAATCCTTTCTCGTTTAGGTGTGCCAGGTCGATCAAGATCCCCAATTCACCGCAGGCTTTGATAAGGTTTTTACCTTCCTGGGTGAGTCCGTGTCCTGTGTCCGGAGAACCGGGATATAAGAAAGGTACACCGTGTCCAAAGGCATTTGGACGGCTCCAGGTGACCCCGAGAGATCGCATCCCTTTTTCATAAAACATGGGTAGATTTTCCAGGGAAGGAAGGATCGGCTCAGCTCCCTCCAGGTGTAAAATCGCAGCCATAATTCCTTCCTCCAGACAGTGTTCCAAATCCTGGGATGTCAGAACAACCTGAAATTTGCCTGAAGAGTCATTTTCGATACTAAATAACAGGTCAATCATACTTAAGGCGGTTTGGTGAGCATATTCATAACTCAGGGGAGGGGAGAGAGTGAAGTAAAAGCCATCATCAGTTAAGAACTTTCTATCTTCAATAGGAGGAACGGAGGGAGGGTCGGATGTATAAACAGCAAAAAAACCTCCCGCAAATCCAGCCTTGATTGCCCGGGGAAAATCCAGGTGTCCTTCTCCACCCTCAAGGAACGCCCGTGTATTTCTTGGATCATCGCTATGGTTGATTTTATTGAGGATATCGTTATGGCCGTCAAATATTTTCATTGTGATCTACATTGTATACGGTATCCTTACAGGAACCCGTATCCTTTTCTATGAGATATTCTTAAAAAGCATCCGCTTCATCGTCGGAGCGGCCAAATTCGATTAGTTCTCCCGTGGTAGTGAAAACAGTTCTTTCACAGATATTAGTCACCCGGTCAGCGGCCCGCTCCAGGTTATGAGCAACCCAGAGGTGAAAAGTAGACCGGTCGATATTCTTTTGATCTTTTATCATCAAATCCAGCAGCTCTTTGTAAACTTCGTTATAGAGGATATCGATTTGATCATCTTCTTTGGGTATCGCTCTCGCGCTCTCTTCATCTAATTTAATAAAAGCATAGATCGCCCGATGAAGCATATCCGCAGTTATTTCTGCCATTTTTGGGATTTGAGCCAGCTCCTGGAGTGGAGCTAGATCATCCAGGCGCATGGCAATCCTGGCAATGCCTTTGGCATAGTCGCCTATGCGCTCAAGTTCTCCGGCAATATCCAGGATCGAGGCGAGTATACGCAAGTCTATCGCCATCGGCTGTTGGGTTGCTACTGTAATTAAAGCGCTTGCCTCAAGCTCGTACCTTTTTTTATTGATCACCTGGTCATTGGCATAGATTTTCCGGGCAAGTTCTAGGTCTCGATCGCATAGGGCATTAACTGATCCCTTGATGGCTTTTTCAACGATGCTGCCCAACTCAGATATTGCTCCGAAGTGGTCTTCGATTTTCCTGTCTAAAGTTACTCTTATTTCTCTTGCCATAATAAACCTCTTTCCCCTGTTTCCAGGGGGTTAAACAACGTTAAGAACAGACTGATAATTTATATTATCCAAATCTTCCCTGAATGTAATCCCTTGTTCTTTGGTCCGTGGGGTTTGTAAACATTATTTCTCCAGATGAAACCTCAATCAGGTCACCCTGAAGGATAAATGCCGCCAGATCTGCAGTCCTGGCTGCCTGTTGGACTGAATGAGGAACAAGAATTATTGTGTAATCTTTCTTAAGATCCTGGAGGGATTCTTCAACTTTTCCCGTTGAAATGGGATCAAGGCCTGAGGTTGGTTCATCGAGCAAGATCACCTCGGGTTTCAAGGCAAGCACCCGTGCCAGGCACAATCGCTGCTGCTGTCCCCCCGACAGGGCGATTGCCGGATCATCCAGGCGATCTTGCACTTCATCCCAAAGAGCTGCTTTTTGTAAACCGGTTTCTACAGCTAGATCGAGCAGATCTTTGTTCTTCTCCCCTGCAACTTCCAAACCGTAGGTTAAATTTCCCCGGATTGAAAAAGGAAGAACCACTGGTCGGGCAAATACCATTCCCACTTTTCTTCTTAAAGTTATCACATTAGTTTTTGGACTAAGGATATTTTCTTCATCCAGGATAACTTTTCCTGATTGTTGGATAACATCAGCCAAATCGTTTAATCGATTGAGGACTCTCAGCAAACTGGATTTTCCCCCGCCAGCAGGTCCAAAAATGACAGTGATTTGATTGGCAGGGATGTCCAGAGAAATATTTCTTAAGGACTCCGTTCCATCTGAATACTGCAGGGAGTAGTTTTGGATCGAGATTTTGTTCATGTGATTAAAGTTACCACTGTCTTTTTGCCCGCGCCCGCGATCGAATAGTAGTGGCTATTATATTCATGCTGAGTACAAATACCAGCAGAACCAGTGCAGTCCCGTATTGAATTTTTATTGGCATACCTGGAACCTGGGTCGATATCACAAAAAGATGATAGGGTAGGGCCATGGTTGCATCCAAAGGAGAGGATGGCAAGCGGGGAAGGAAGAAAGCAGCAACAGTAAAGAGAATAGGGGCAGTTTCTCCGGCAGCTCGTTCCAAACCTAAAATAACACCAGTTAATATGCCAGGCAAGGCTTGCGGCAGGATAATTCTCCGGATCGTCTGCCATTTTGTGGCTCCTACTGAAACGCTTACAGTGCGGAACGCCTGTGGTACGGATTTTAATGCCTCCTCCGTGGTGCTGATAATAACCGGTAATGTCATGATGGAGAGAGTCAGAGATCCAGCCAATATGCTGGTGCCAAGTTGGAGGAAAAGGACAAACAAGCCCAACCCAAATAAGCCATAAACTACAGAAGGAATGCCTGCTAAGTTAATTATTGCGATTCGGATTAACTGGGTCACTTTATTATCGGGAGCATATTCAGAAAGGTAAATTGCTGCCCCAATTCCAATTGGTACAGCAAATACCGCAGTCCCGAGGGTCAGGTAAAACGTACCTACAATTGCTGGCCAAATGCCTCCTTCCCGCATGCCTCCCCGGGGGAATCCTGTTATAAATTCCCAGTTTATGGCTGGTGCTCCTAAAACGAGGATATAGATCACTACCGCAGCGATGGGGATGATCGTTAACAAACTCATAATTGTGAGCAGGCTAAATCCTAATTTCTGTCGTCTGTACCGGAGGTTTGATGAAGATTTCATAGGTTAAGAGAGAATCCGTTCTTGCCGTTTTTTTTGCCGAAATACTACTGCCGAAGCAGTGATATTTACAATCAGGGATATCAAAAATAACACGATGCCAATCAGGAATAAAATGTGATAATGAACACTGCCGTTTGCGACTTCACCCATTTCAGCAGCAATTGTCGCAGTCATGGTTCTGACTGGTGAGAATAAATCGCTGATGCCTTTCGGGAGGATAGGAGCATTACCGGTTACCATCATAACCGTCATGGTTTCGCCGATCGCCCGACCAACTCCGAGCATGATGGAGGTCAGCACCCCGGACCGAGCAGCCGGCAGAGTTACTCTCCAAATTGTCTGCCATTCTGTTGCGCCCATCGCCAACGATGCATCCCGGAATGATTTTGGAACAGCATCGAGGGCATCCTCGGCCACAGATACCACGGTAGGGATGGCGATTCCTCCCAGAAGGACGGCACCTGTCAGTGCAGTTAATCCGGTTGGAAGGTCTAATAATTTCCTAAGAAAGGGAGCTAAGACCAGCATACCTAAAAAGCCAAGCACAACTGATGGGAGCCCACCAAGGATCTCGATGAAGGGTTTTAAAATATCACGGATCCAGCGGGGCGCGATTTCAGATAAATACACTGCGGTGCCAATTCCGAAGGGTACGGCAATCATAATTGCACCGATTGTGATGATTATGGAGCCGCCAATCAGGGGCAGAATACCAAAATAATCCTCAATTGGATACCAACGCGAGGAAAACAGGGATGAAAGATTTACTTCTTGGATCGCTGGCAGACCTTCCAGCAGCAAGAATATAAATATCATCCCCACAAAAACAATCGCAGAGTACCCTGCGCTCTTGATTAAAAAGGTGATTAGATGTTCACGTCTTAGATTACTTGTATCCATAAAAATCGAGCGGTCGTGTTAACTATATTATTTTGAGACAGGTACAAAACCGAGCTCTTCGACAATCTTTTGGGCATCTTCAGAAAATATCCAATCCAAATATTCCTGGATGGCCCCGGTAGGAGTTCCATTGGTATACATATATAAATCTCTGGCAATGGGGTACTCTCCACTATTGACGGTAGTTGCTGAGGGAAGGATAAAGACCTCGCTTCCAACAGCTGCAACGCCGATAACTTTCAAATCATCAGTAACATATCCGAGCCCATCGTAACCTATTGCATTAGGATTTTGCCTGATTTCAGCTCCTATGCCTTCTGATGATGGCAGTAATAGTGTGTTGCTGGAAAAGAGCGTTTTGTTTTCTTTCTGACCGAGACGGATGACCTCTTCTAAAAAGTAGACATGGGTTCCAGAGTTTGTTTCTCGTGAGAGGCGGACAATTGGGCGATCATCTCCACCGAGTTCCTGCCAGTTATTTATTTTTCCACTATAAATATCTGAGATTTGCTCCAAGGTTAAATTGTCTACGGGGTTCTCCAGGTTAACAATTATAGCAATAGCATCTTTGGCAATAATAAACTCGACAGGATCTGATCCATTATCAATTGCTTTTTGTTTTTCTTCTTCTTTCATCCGGCGGGATGCATTGGCGATATCCACAGTACCATTTATTAAAGCGGCAATCCCTGTTCCGGAACCTCCCCCGGTAACAGATAGCTGTACGGAAGGTCTGATTTCCTGGTATTTTTCCGCCCATGCTAAGGCTAAATTGACGATTGTATCTGATCCCTTGTTTTCAATAGTCGAGATTGTAGCGGGAGAACCTTCTGAGGAGGGTGAAATCTGGGAGCACCCAGGCAAAATTAAAGCGCAGATTGAGATTACTAATAAAATAACACCCGATATCTTCATCTTCCAGATTATATTCTTAAATGAGTTCAGCTTCAAGGAACTGAACCAATGGTGAGGAGTTGTTATGTATGCTCTTCGGATATTGATTTAGCGAATTATGAACAGTGCAGGTTTACTCTCATATATAACCAAATTGGTTTCTGGTTGGTAAATAGTATATAATTTTCGGTATGGTTGCCCAGAACAACACCTTCACAATCAAGGATCTTAATTTCTATTATGGTTCTTTCAGGGCATTGAGCCAGATAAATATGAGTATTAAACCCCTGGAAGTAACTGCTCTCATCGGCCCTTCGGGATGCGGAAAATCAACATTCTTAAGATGTTTAAACAGGATGAACGATACAATTTCCGGCACAAAGGTTGAAGGTGAGATTAATCTTGAAGGTGAAGATATTTATGCTCCAGAGATGGATCTGGCTCAACTCCGACAAAAAGTTGGAATGGTATTTCAAAAACCTAATCCGTTTCCCAAATCAGTTTTTGACAACGTTGCCTATGGTCCACGTGTGCTTGGACATACGAGTAAAAAGAAGGATCTTGAGAAAATTGTAGAAAAAAGTTTAAGACGATCAGCTTTGTGGGAGAACGTAAAAGATCACTTAAACGAAGATGCTTTAAGTTTGTCTCTCGGACAACAGCAGCGGCTATGTATCGCGCGGGTATTGGCTGTGGAGGCTGAAGTGATTTTAATGGATGAACCCTGTTCAGCCCTGGATCCAATTGATACCGGGAAAGTTGAGGATTTAATCCGGGAGTTAAGGGAACGTTATACTATTGTGATAGTCACTCATAATATGCAGCAGGCTGCTCGTGTGTCTGATCAAACCGGATTATTCTGGTTGGGTGAATTGGTCGAATTTAGTCAGACAGAAAAATTGTTTACAAACCCTGATCATGAGCTGACTGAAGCCTATATTACCGGGAGATTGGGTTAATATTCTAGACAATCGAACCATTCAATTATCCAAAAAAATAAAAACCCTCGGGTTGGATTATTCCGAGGGTTTTGTGATTTTTAGTGAGATAATTCTTGTCTAATTATGGAACAGGGGAGAAGCTAAGAATCACAGATTCATATATCGGCAGGTTTTGATCAAATAAACTCAATGGTGTGGAGAAGACAATATTCCAGGCAGTAGTTTCTCCCAGGATAACGTAGATTATCTGTTTCCCAGCCCCGAGTTCTTCATCCTCAATATCCAGAATAATTCTTTCTATTGGATAAGGTCCATCTGTAAGTACTTCCCTGGTACTCAGCTGGAAATCAGTCTCAGTATCCATCAGGGCCTGGTTAATTATAATCTCGGTCGTAGTGTCCGGTTCTCTGTCAACGTTAATAAAAAATATCGCTGATTGGCTGGTTTCTTCGATGGCCAGGATAAAGTCGATCTCAGGCATTTCGCTAAAATCCGGCTCTTCCAGGGTAGCTTCGGGAGTGACTCCCAGTTCTTCTCCGATTTCTTCAGCAAACTCTATAAAACCTTCAGTGAAAGCTTCCATGACTCCGAACATCATCTCAATAAAAACATTGGCGAAATCCAGAACTTCATAAGAAGGAGGGATAGAAATAAGGGCAGTTTTTCCTTCAATACGGGTCCATCCAGTAGTATCGACCCCAACTGATGGATAGGCGATGGCTACCGGTGTCATCTGAGCGCTGATGTTATATAGAGAGGGATCAAGTGTAGCTGTAGGGGTAGGGCTGGGGGGTGAGGTACTGGTTGGCGTTAATGTTGGTTCAGGTGTCCAGGTAGGTGGTAGTTCCGACATTGCGGTTGCTTTTGGTACGATATCGGTTGCGGATAATTGTGGTGGCGGTGCAGAAGTATTAAGTAGATCACAAGATGAAGTAAAGAAGATTACTATTGATAATAAAATAATCAAGACCGATTTTTTCATAATATTTCCGAAAAAGATTTTATTGGTTTTAGACCAAGTAATATTGGATTTATTTAACGGGTGCTCTGCCGCGAGCTAACTCTGGATTACGCATTTCCATGAGAGAAATACCCACGCCGTAAGTAATGAAATCTCCTTTAGGTACCACTTCAATTAAACAGGACTCTTCCAATAAATCCTGGTCATCAGCCATATGCCGGTATACGGAGCGCAGAATATTATGCTCAGCCTCAACGGCAGGAATAATCCGGGCAGTTCCCGAAAACGAGATGGTTGCCTGGGGGATTTTTATCCAGGGAAGTAAAGGGATTCGTTTGGGTATTGGGATGGTAATGGAGACCTCTGGATTTAACCTGATATGGTGTGTTTTCCAGGATTCCAGACCTGTACCGATGTAAAGTTTATTATCATTAACGCTATACACGATACCTGTTGATCTTGTTTCCAACTCTTTGGTTACCATACCGAGAACTGCAAAAAGTTCTTTTTTTATCGCATCCCAAATAATATCAGTAGTCGCTGGATTTCCCATTGGTTTATTCTCCTGTGATCAAATATCCATCGATAAATCTCATAGTATTAATAACAAGCATATCATATCACTCTCAGGTGATATATAAAAAAAAATCCAAATAATAATAATTTGGATTTTCATTTTTTCCTCAGTAAAGAACGGCAGGTTTCTCTTCCCACAGGAAGAGAAACCTGCTTGAAATTGCTAAAACTGTTGATTTACTTAAAAGTTATTGATCCAGATCCCTGATCAATAACCATCTCAATGGTGTGTGCTGCGGTGTCATACTTGTTGTTTTCCCAGGTGCCATCTCCATTCCTATCACCACTTACCAGTTTAAAGCTGTTTCCGGGAGAAAACGACCCGCTTCCCGAGTCAATTCTTACCCGGATTCCCGCATCATCGGGAAGTGTGATCCGGACACTACCAGATCCGCTGTCAATCTTAACCGGATAAGACTGACCTTCCGGTAGCGAAAGCGATATCGAGCCAGATCCGCTATCCAGAAAGAACTCTTCCAGGATCAGATCACTAAAGTCAAAATCACAGCTGCCTGAACCTGCATCCAAATTCAGGTCAAGAGGGATCTCTGGAGTCAAAGATATGTCCCATTTGGCATCTGGTTTAGTTTGGAAGGGGACAAATACCCAATTATCGACTAAACGAGTATCCAATCGGATATCCGCTTTCGACTTTTGTGACTGAACATCAAAGATCAGCTCTCCCTGGTAGGTGAGATCACCTTCAATGAGGTTTTTGGAATTAATGAGCGCTTGAATTGATACTGGTTGACTGGTCAAGTCGATCAGTATAGAAGCCGATTCATAATCATCCAAGGCCTGTTCAACATGATCAGTTTGCCAGGGAGTATCCTGAACGTAGTTAGCGATAAATGGGAGTTGTTCAGCAAAAAACACCACACCTGCTGCAGTTGCGATGAGGGCCAGTATTAAGAAGGCGCTAATCACCGACCCGACTGCTGATCGATGACCGATTAAAACATCAATGCCAACCGCCACCAGGATTAAGGGCCAGAAACGCCAAAGAAGATTCCAGGTGGTCCAGGGTACGATTCCCAGGTTGGATAATAATAACAGGACGCCGACGGATATTAAAATGATCGGCCAGAAAAATGATCGTGATCGTCTCCGCTGAACTGGTTTTTCTATTGGTAAATTATTGTTTTCCATTTATTCCTCCAAATATTTAGTAGATGTGCAAATGAATCCATTGTTAAGTATATACGAGAGAAATTGATTTGGGTTGCAAAAGAAATTGCTGGTGATAGAAAATAAAAAGAGTTGTGCCAAAAGCACAACTCTTTAAATGAATTAGATCAGATTATGTAGAATGATTATTTGAGATATTTCCCGATACCTTACCTTACTACAGTGATCCAGGTACCATTTTCACCGGCCTTGATTCCATCCCCATTGAGTTGGTACTTTTCCGGTAGAGCGCCATACTCTTTCAGGCGGGCTTTTTTGTCTTGAATAAATCAGTGATCAATAAGTGACAGATAAGTTTTAATGTACTATAAATAATACACTAGAGCAATAAATCCTTTCCGAAATAAATTTTCCTTTCCTTAACTTCTTCACTGGTATACTCCATCAGGAAACATCATTGTAATTTATATTTAAACCCCGTTCACTTGTAAGGAACCCTTTTATGAAAATGAGAGTTTTTCAAAGAATAATTCTTGGTTTTGTTTTGCTATTATTCGGTGCTGGTATATATTATTTTTTGCTGCCAGGAATAAACTCACCCAAATCCCAGGATCGATCTGATCTGGGCTATGGAACTGATGCTGTTCGGGGAGAAATCCTGGAAATCTTGGAAGAAGGTGAAATCCAGATGGGGGAAGTAGTTCAAAATTACCAGATTTTAAGAGTTAAGCTGTTGGAGGGAGAATACCAGGGAGTGGAAATGACCGTGGATTATGGTAAAAGACAGCTACGCCCCGAGGGGTTAAATCTTAAACCTGGAGATAAAGTGGTTCTAGCTCTTGGGCGAGATCTTGATAACATGATCCAGGCGCGATTTTTGGATTATGTCCGGACTGGTCCATTATTGATCCTGTTTGGTACTTTTGTTTTATTCAGTGTGGTAATAAGTGGTTGGAAAGGCGTACGTAGTTTATTGGCCATGGGGGTAAGTATTGGGGTAATCATTTTTTACATCATTCCTCAGATCCTCCAGGGCGGAGATCCGGTATTGATCAGCGTCAGCGGATCTTTTTTTCTACTTACAGTAACACTTTACCTGGTTTATGGATGGACTATAAAAACTCACGCAGCGGTCCTGGGAATATTGACCTCACTGATTCTGACCGCGCTCCTGGCTAACTATTTTGTTAACCTTACCAGATTAACGGGATTTGGAAGCGAAGAAGCTTTGTTCCTAATTCAACAATCTGAAGGTTCAATAAACATGCAGGGATTGGTGTTAGGCGGAATGTTGATCGGGGCTTTAGGTGTTTTGGATGACCTGGTAATTACCCAGGCTTCTGTTGTATTTGAGCTCCACAATCTTAATCCAGAGATGCTCGTTAAGGATCTTTATAAGCGGGCGATGAGGGTAGGGCAGGATCACGTAGCAGCTACAGTTAATACCCTGGTTCTGGCCTATGCAGGAGCTGCCTTGCCCATGTTCCTTTTGTTTTCTATCTCTGGGGCGAGAATTGAGCATTTATTAAACCTGGAGTATGTCGCGGAGGAGGTCGTCCGAACAATGGTAGGTTCACTCGGATTAATTTCTGCAGTCCCACTGACAACTATCCTGGCATCCCTGATTGTAAAGAAACAAAGTTCCTTTGGTCCCTTGCGAAAATATTTAGGCCCGATGACGATGAATGACGATCATCATCACCATCATAATTAAAAATTATGAGATCCTTATGTTGATTCACATTCTAGATCAACCATCACTAGAAGCCAGGGATTTCTTAATGTCCAAGTTGGACAAATCCATCTCAATAAGCTTTGGCCCTGATCTGCCAAAAAGGGAAAAAGTGGAGGGACTGGTGGCTGGACGCCCTACTCAAAATCAGTTAGAAAAACTTGAATCACTCAGGTTTTTAATTGTACCCTGGGCGGGAATACCCTCTGAGACGATCTCTTTGTTGGTTAATAATCCAAAAGTCCAACTCTACAATTTACACCATAATGCAGCACCGGCAGCAGAGTTAGCTCTAGCTTTGCTGCTGGCAGCGGCGAAGCGTGTAATTCGATTTGATCAAGAATTACGAAGAAATGATTGGAGTTTAAGGTACCAGGAAAGTGAAACAGTTCTCCTGGAAGGGAAAAGGGCACTCATCCTGGGATATGGAAAAATCGGGCAGCGAATTAGAAAGTCTTTGGAAGGATTGGGTGTGACAGTTCGAGTGATTAAACGATCCCTGAAAGAAGGAGATCCAAAATCATTTATTTTCCCATCATCCAAGCTGAAAGAATTACTTCCCGAGGCAGAGATATTGATCCTGGCCCTGCCGTTGACAGACGAAACTAAGGGAATGATCACTGAGACCGAACTCTCTCTATTGCCTAATAATGCAATTCTAATCAACATTTCGCGAGGAAAGATCATTGACCAGAAAGCTTTGTATACTGTGCTAAAAGAGAATAAGATTTTTGGGGCTGGCCTGGATGTCTGGTACAACTACCCCAAACATGGCGATGATCGAGTAGATACCCGACCCGCAGATTATCCGTTTCATGAGTTAGATAATGTTGTGATGAGCCCTCATCGGGGAGGGTTAGTGGAGGAAACTGAACGATTAAGGATGAGTGCTTTGGCGCAATCCTTGAATGCTGCAGCAAAGGGGGATTCGATTCCTAATCAGGTGAATTTAGGATTGGGATATTAGGGATTACAGCTTACCGTGTTGATTGAACCATCTGAGACTATCCCGGACAGTTTCTTCTAATAATCGAGATTGAAGATTTAACTCCCTCTTAGCTTTATCGGTGTTGTATCCCTGCCAGGATTGATAAGAGGTGAGGTGATCAGGGGCATGAGGGATAAAGGGTAGAATAGCGGCTAATTTGATGTATAAATCAAGGATCCAAGTGGGGAGAATAAAACCAGGTGATTTGGTTTCGGCAATATCTGCAATAATAGTAGCAGCTTCCAGGATGGAATAATTTGTTCCCCCAAGGATATAGCGCTGACCCGTTTTTCCAATTCTGGCTGCATTTACATGCGCAGCGGCAACATCCCGAACATCGATAATGTTAATCATTCCTGGGGGCACAGCTTTGGCTTTTCCCCTGGCGATCATGAGTAGAATTTCTCCAGTGCTGATATGAACATCTCCGGGACCGAAAACAGTCGTCGGATTGAGAATCACAATATCATATCCGACTTTGGCAGATTCGAGAGCAATATTTTCCATGGCACTCTTTATTTCGTAGTACCCGTTATCAGGAAGAGATTCAGCAAGATAAAAGTCCCGTTCATCAGCCAGCCGATTTTCATTTTCTGGTGGCAGTCCGATAGTAGTCAGGGAACTGGTGTAGATTAACCGTTTTACCCCAGCTTCTCTAGTTGCCTTAACCACGGCTTTCATTTGATTTGATGCATAAGCTATTTGTTGAGGGACATTTTCGGGGTCATAATCAGTAGGGTAAAATCCTGCCGCATGGAAGACAAAATCCATACCGGTCATCGAATTTACGAGGGAAGAATAATCATCAAGATTTCCCTCAACCCAGGTGATGTGTAAACCCTGGAGATTACCGATAGATGTGGAATCTCTCCGGAAGCCGTGTACCTGCCACCCGACATCCTGTGCTTTTTTTGCGATATGACCACCAATAAATCCAGTAGCTCCGAGCACGAGGACTTGGTACATGGTCAGGTTCCTTTCTCCCGCTTGTAGGGTCTGGTTTGGATGAGGTCCTTCTCATCCTCGTGGTCCATAATTTCCAGGGCTTCCTCTACAGTGAGCCAGCGGATTTCGTCGACCTCTCCGTTCATCTTCTCGGCAGCAATTCCTTTAATGATCATATGCCAGAATAAGACGACTTTAGGTTTTCCGTTCAGAACATAGGAAATACTACCGGCGTAACTTTGAATTTTTCCAATGCACCCCGTTTCTTCCAGCACTTCCCTGAGTGCAGCTTTCTTCCAGCTCTCACCAGGGTCAAGTTTACCTTTTGGAAGGGACCAATCGTTATGCTTATGACGATGTACGATTGCGAGTTTTTTTTGCTGATTTTCTTCTTTCCAGATAATTCCCCCAGCAGCTTGAATTACTGAATTTTTTTTCTTCGCCAAAAAGATTCTCCAATGTCGACGATAATATCCGAAGCGATTGTATTTTATCACAGCCCCAGTGGTCATAATATGCCCAGGACAGTGGGAAAAAGTACATGATCTGTCCAGTAAATTCTTCTCGAGGGCTGGATTACATCCAGGGTTGATAAAATTCCTGCTCTCTCTGTATGATCTCCTGATCTTCTGAGGGAGAATAATAACGGCGCACAGGAATAGCGGCGATCTGATGGTTATTGCTGGAACACCACTCAAGGATTTTTAGTAACTCCTCTAAACCTTCCTGCATTTCGAGTCCTTCCCTGACACCAAAACGATAGGTAAGCAAGTATGGATTTTCTTTCTCTAGATATGAAAGAATAGATTCTAGCGCGATAATCAGATCATCGAGAGCGGGTTTTTTCATCAGTGACAGCAGAGGGGTAACAGGCAGCTGTAAGTTGACCAAAAAAATATCTAAAACCGCTGGGCGGTGCAGAAGTTTTGCCAGCTGAGTTGGATGTTTAAACTGAAGCTCAGGTGGAATAACAAGGGTATGCCCAGCACTGTCAGTAAGATTGATTTCCATCTCAAACCGTTCATTAATGATTTCAGGGTCCGGGGCGATCTCTTCGGAAGGGACCAGGGAGTAGACAGCATCCATGATATGGGTAGCATGTTCTTGAAAATAGATTTTCTTTGCCATGCCCTCTGGAATTTCAGCTGCTGGCAGGACTTGACCAACATTCATCATTAATAGGGGACGTTTAAACTTTAAACCGGCGCTCATAGCTCCGACTGTATTATTAAAACCTATAGGAAGGATTGGTGCGCCTGATCGGTAACTCAACCAAGAAATGCAGGAAGGTTTAGAGGAGTTACTAAAAATCCTTGAGTGGTGTTCCAGCAATAACCATCAGATCGCCGCTATTCC
>Ga0255364_10183_pt3 | contig 13556 bp, 13 predicted proteins | sample ANMaggSSYBR01G12_FD_182087 | JGI IMG/M metagenome (GOLD analysis project Ga0255364, IMG submission 182087) | Sediment cell enrichment communities from methane seep in Santa Monica Basin, California, United Staets - ANME aggregate JGI... | ecosystem: Environmental > Aquatic > Marine > Cold seeps >...
AAGTCTTTTTTGCAGCTCTTCCAACAAATTGACGACCTGGGCCTGGATCGAAACGTCCAGTGATGAAATAGGCTCGTCGCAAACCACAAACTTTTGTCTCGCCAACTAGATGGCAAATTCTTCTCAAATGTAATGATGCGATTGATGGACATGGTGCTTTCGTTCCCGGGTTACCTGCTGGCGATTGCTATCGTGGCATTTTTGGGCCCGGGTCTATCAAAAGGCATGATTGCGATAGGTGTTGTAGGTATACCTGTTTATGCGCGGCTTACTCGATCAGTTGTATTGGCAGTCATTCATAAAGAATATATACTTGCGGCACAATCAGTTGGAGAGTCACATGGCCGGATCATCTTCCGGCATGTAACACCCAATATCCTTTCTCCAATCATCGTTCAGACTACCATGGGATTGGCAAACGCCATTCTCTCAGCAGCAGCGCTAGGTTTCCTTGGATTGGGTGCAATTCCACCTGAACCGGAATGGGGAGCGATGCTGGGTGACAGCTATCGATATTTAACCAGCGGCGCCTGGTGGGCGGTTTTATTCCCTGGGCTGGCAATTATGTTAAGCGTGCTGGGATTTAACTTGCTGGGAGATGGCCTTCGTGATGCGCTTGATCCCAAGCTGCGGACGTAGGGAATTTAATATGAAACCATTACTGGAAATTAAAAATCTAGAAACACGATTTTACACTCAGGATGGTGAAGTTAAAGCCGTCAATGGGGTGTCTTACTCAATGAAAAGCGGTGAGATTCTGGGAGTTGTGGGAGAAAGCGGCTGCGGCAAAAGTGTTCATGCCCTTTCGATGATGCAGCTAATTCCAGATCCTCCTGGGAAGATAACCAATGGAGAGGTCTGGCTTGATGGACAAGATTTATTGACTTTAAATGAAGAACAGATGCAGAAAGTCCGCGGCCGGGATATCGCCATGATCTTCCAGGATCCGATGACTTCTTTAAACCCTGTCTTTACGGTCGGATTCCAAATCACAGAAGCCCTGCTGCTCCATAATGACATGACCAAAGGTGAAGCGAATCATAGAGCTGGTGAATTGCTGGATCTGGTTGGAATTCCGGGTGCAAAACAACGGTTGAATGATTACCCCCATCAATTCTCTGGCGGAATGCGGCAGCGAGCGATGATTGCCATGGGTTTATCTTGTGAGCCCAAATTGTTGATTGCTGATGAGCCAACAACTGCCCTGGATGTAACTATCCAGGCCCAAATCATTGACCTGGTAAAAAAACTTCAGGATGAACTGGGTATGGCCATTATGTGGATCACCCACGATTTGGGAGTGGTTGCAGAACTTGCCCATACTATAAAAGTCATGTATGCCGGTTCATTCGTCGAAACAGGAAAAATTCACAACATTTATAAAGAAACCAAACACCCATATACAATTGGATTATTGGGATCACTTCCGCGTCTGGATGATGCCCCTGGGACTGAACTAGTTTCGATCCCAGGCTTACCACCAGATTTATTAGCTTTGCCCGAAGGTTGCCCATTTGCGGCCCGTTGTGAATATCGGATCGAGAAGTGTTTGGTTGAGAAACCTCCCCTAGTAGAAATTGATGGAAAAGATCATGAGGTGGCTTGTTGGCGATGGGAAGAAATAGCAGGGATAGGATCAAAATGAAAACTGAGATGAAAAAGCTAGTTGAAGTTCGAAACCTAAAAAAATATTTTCCTGGTACAGAGGTTTCGTTATTCCAATCCGGCAATGATGTAAAAGCGGTTGATGATGTGAGCTTTGATATATTTGAGAAGGAAACGCTAGGGCTTGTAGGTGAAACCGGGTGTGGAAAGACAACTGTCGGCCGGACAATGCTGCATCTATATCAACCGACAGCCGGGGATATCCTGTTTGATGGTGTCGATTTGAATTCACTGGGTGAAAGAGAACTGCGGCAAACCCGCTCCAGAATGCAGATGATTTTTCAAGATCCTTATGCATCCTTAAATCCCAGAATGACCGTCGGATCTATTGTAGGAGCCCCTCTGGATGTCCACACAAAACAAAACAAAAAAACCAAACAAGACCGGGTTCAGGAGTTACTGGACATGGTGGGATTAAATCCAGACTTTGTTAACCGGTATCCCCACGAATTTTCCGGAGGACAGCGACAGCGAATAGGGATTGCCCGGGCACTGGCATTGAATCCAAAGTTTGTGGTTTGCGACGAGCCTATTTCATCACTGGACGTTTCGATCCAGGCCCAGGTCGTCAATTTGTTGGAAGAGCTGCAAAAAAGACTTGGTTTGACCTATCTCTTTATTGCTCATGATTTGAGTATGGTACGGCACATCAGCGACCGGATGGCAGTGATGTATCTGGGAAAAATTGTGGAATTAGCAGACCGGGATGAGATATTCTTAAATTCATTACACCCGTATACTCAGGCTTTAATGTCAGCAGTGCCAGTTCCTGATCCAGACTTCGCAGAAAAGAAGCATCGGATTATTCTGGATGGAGATATCCCAAATCCATCCAACCCGCCAGTGGGATGTAATTTCAATACCAGATGTCCTATTGCCAAAGAAATCTGTTTTACAGATGAGCCAGAATACAGGGAAGAAAAGGAAAAGCATTGGGTTGCCTGTCATTTTGCACAGAAACTTCAACCGTAATTAAATTTGTTCCGGTGTGACAATGAAGCCTCCCTGGTACTTGTGCTGGGAGGTTTTATATTTTCCCGCACCCGCTTTTTGATAAACGATGTCCAATCCCCAATACTGATTATTTGAAAAACATTACTATGGAGCAGAATCATGATAAGCACACCGCGGCTTTCCTGGGAAGCCATAACACTAAAACTGCGTAATCCATTTCGTCTGTCGACAGGTGTGAGTACAACCAGGCAAGCCTATTGGATCCGTTTGGCAGATGATGAGGGATGGGGGGAAGGCACTATACCTCCTTACTATAATGTCAAAGATGGGGACATGACATCATTTTGGGATAGGGCCTCATTGCGGGAGATTTCCTTCCCGGATGATCCAGCTGAGATTCCATCCTGGATCGGAGAGACTGGTCCCGCGCCAGCTCGAGCTGCGCTTGATCTTGCTCTTCATGACAGGATCGGGAAGAATCTTAATTTGCCCCTATATCAACTCTTGGGTTTACCAAAGCCAGAACCAGTGTCCACGGCTTTTACTATTAGCATATCTTCTCCTGAGGAAATGGGGCAGATGGCGGCAGATCGTCCCCAATTTCCTATAATAAAACTGAAATTAGGCAGCGAAGATGATATTAGCCGCGTCGCTGCCGTAAGGAAAGCCCGTCCTGATGTGTTGTTATATGTAGATGCCAACGCTGGATGGTCTCCGGAAGAAGCAGTAAAACTAGCAGCGGAACTGGCTCCTTATCAAATTGAGATGATTGAACAACCAGTCCCCGGAGATGATATTGAGGGATTGGGTTATGTCCAAGCCCATACTGATATTCCAATTGTTGCAGATGAGTCAGTTCAATCCATCGCTGATATTGATAAATTAGCAAAAGTTGGTGTTCAGGGAATTAACTTAAAATTGATGAAGCTCGGGGGCCTTACACCCACAATAAATATGTTAAAAAGAGCAAGGGAATTGGGATTAAAGATCATGCTTGGTTGTATGGCAGAGACCTCGCTAGGTGTTACAGCAATGTCACACCTGACTGGGTGGGCTGATTGGATAGATCTTGATGCGCCCCTGCTGATATCCAATGATCCATTCGAGGGAATTTCCTATAATGGGGCACAAATTCATATACCAGAACGGACTGGGATTGGGATTCGAAAAAGAATATAGGCCTAATAAGATCAGAAATTAAACGTATGGAGAATGTCAATCCCCAGATTTCCGTCTGAAGTAAAGAGAAATCGAATAACAAGTTTTAGGTATCCCTGAGATAATTCAAAATTGCTCCTATTTTCATGAATTAATTGACATTCTTTCAACCCCAGACTACAATGTATGATGACTGAGACCGATGACCCAAATCGGTTAGGAGGGATTATGAGTGCCTGGCGAGGAAAATATGCCATCGGGTTAACGGGGAATATTGCTACTGGGAAGAGTGTCGTCCGGAAGATGCTCGAGCACCTGGGTGCATATGGTATTGATGCAGATGTGCTTTCGCATCGTGCCATTATGAAATCATCTCCTGGTTATCAACCCGTGATTGACACCTTCGGACAATGGGTTTTGGGGGCAAACGAAGAAATAGACCGTGCCAAAGTGAGTGAATTAGTGTTTAAGAATCCAGACGCAATGCTTCGCCTGGAAACAATCATTCATCCTCTGGTCAGACAAGCTTTGGATGTTCTGGTAAAAAAATCTTCCAACAAAGTGATTGTGATTGAGGCGATCAAACTGCTGGAATCAGAAATGCATAACCTGTGTGATCAAGTCTGGGTCACAATGGCTTCTACAGATCTTCAGCTTGAGAGATTGATTGAGAAACGAAATCTGAACAAACGGGAAGCGGAACTCAGAATTAATGCCCAACTGCCGGCAACAGCAATACTCACCAAGGCAGATGTAGTAATTGAGAATGATGGCTCATTTGAAAAAACCTGGAAACAGGTTTATGACGCCTGGCAGGCTATCACCCAGGAAGAACCGGATTTTAAACCTCTTCCCAGTAAATCCTATGGCAAGCTGAATGTCCGCAGGGCAACTCCTGAATCCGCGGAGCAGATTGCCAGCTATATGAGTCTTAATAGCCGAACAAAAAAGAAGATAACCAAGGATGATATCATGGCAGCCTTCGGCGAAAAAGCATATATGCTGCTTTTATCTGACGAAGAAATTATCGGGCTGCTGGGTTGGCAGATCGAAAACTTGATTACCCGGGTGGATGACGTCATCTTAAATGAGGGTCTGGCTACCCAGGAAGGCCTGGAAGCATTGATGAACTATGTGGAAGAATCATCAAAAGAGCTTCAAAGTGAGGCGGCGCTGCTCTTCTTGCCCCCCTCTCTGGCTCAACATGAGAATCTATGGAGCCCCCTGGGATATCAGGCTCGGACAGTAAAAGATCTTCAGGTAAAAGCCTGGCAAAATGCAGTGATGGAATCCATGCCCCCAGGAACCGTCCTGTTGTTTAAGCAGCTCAGAAAGGACCGGATATTACGTCCCATGCAGTAAACACAATCCTACTGCAGGTACAACATCGTGATCATAAATCTTTGGAATTATTTGCTATTTATATTCGCTCGAGCAAATTGGCTCAGCGCTGTCGATATACTACTGGTAGCCACAGTAGTGTTTCTTGTGCTCTACCTGCTGCGAGATACTAAGGCGCTGGTTCTACTGCGGGGGGTTTTATTCTTAATTGTTGTTATCAGTTTGCTCTCCAGTCTTCGTGTACTCCCCGCATTTTCCTGGTTAACTACAAATACTCTTCCCACATTACTGTTGGCGATTCCGGTTATATTTGCGCCCGAAATCAGGCGAGGACTGGAACGGCTAGGAAGGACGGGGTCAATCTTTGCCAAGGATAATTTTTCCAGTGAAATGGAGCGGATCATCCAAACTGTTGTCCAGGCATCCCGCCGGATCGCCGAAAGGAAATATGGAGGATTGATTGTGTTTTCTAGATTGGATTCTCTCCAGGCCTATATTGAAACAGGAATCCGCTTAGAGGCAGCAGTTACTCCAGAAACCCTGATCCAGATTTTTTATCCCAAAACACCACTTCACGATGGGGCTATGATTATATCTGACGAAAAAATAACAGCCGCAGGCTGTGTGCTTCCACTCTCTTCCAGCGGAGTATTGGAAGAATCGCCAGAGCGCTTGATGGGATTACGGCACCGGGCTGCCCTTGGCGTCGCAGAAGAGAGCGATGCCATAGCAATAGTGATATCGGAAGAAACTGGCATTGTATCCCTGGCTTATGATGGAAAAATTGATAAATATGTACCATTGGATGAGCTTCAGGGTAAGCTGAATGGATTTTTCCAAACAAACCAATCTCCGAAAACCCTTCTGTCCCGATTTGTTTCAATGGTTCAAGGAATTTCTGAATGAATTTATTGCGCTGGTTGGGAAGAAATCTTACTTCGCTGATCCTGTCGCTTCTGTTGGCGATTGTGATTTGGACTTCTGCCGTAACATCAGCCAATCCAAATATCGAAACAGAGCTAACCATACCCTTGGAAGTGATTCAGCCGGCGACTGATATTGCAATTGTTGATCCTCTGCCTGAGACTGTCACAATAAAAATACTTGCTCCTGAAGACATCATTCTCCAACTTGAAGAGGATAATTCCATTACTGCTAATATCAATCTGACTGATATCGAGGCTGGAACTTACCGATTCCCCGTGCAATTGAGTATTCCGGATCAACTAAAGCCGATCGAGATTCTGGAACAAAACCCAACACAACTTGAGTTAAAGGTAAGCAACCTGATCTCAAAATCGCTTTCGATCTCCATTCAGATTGAAGGTGATCCTGCGATTGGATACAAGACCGGTAGATTGGAATGGGATCAAGTTCATGCAACAGTGACCGGGCAGGAAGCAAGAGTCAATCAGATTGCGACCGTGGTTGGGGTCCTTGATATAGCAGATTTGAGAGAAACGATCTCAATAGATTTAAAGCTCGAGGCCCAAGATGAAAATGGTGTCCCTGTGGATGCCGTCACGATAGCACCAGATATTGTCCATGTGAACCAGGTAATCAGCTTACAGGGTGGATACAGAAATGTAGCTGTAAATGTAACCACTGTGGGAATCGTCGAACCGGGTTACCGTTTTACCAGCATCACCCCGGCGCCACCTACGGTAATGGTTTTTTCAGAAGACCCACAGTTGGTTGAGCAGCTGCCTGGATATATAAATACATCTCCGCTGGATTTAACCGGCGTCGATGGATATCTGGAAACCATTCTGGAACTGGATCTGCCAAATGGTATAACTGTGGTTGGAGATCCAACGGTTCTTGTTCAAGTAAATATCACTGCTTTGGAAACGAATTTGTCAATCTCCAGGGAGGTTGAGATCATTGGACTATTGCCAGGATTATCTGCGGAAGTTTCACCCATTCAAGTTAGCGTTCGGGTCTCAGGCCCCGTTCCAGTCCTGGAAAACCTTACTTTACATGATATCCGGGTTGTTGTTGATCTATCAAATCTTGATGTTGGTACTCATACTGTATCGCCAACAGTTGAAATACTTCCTGCAGATGTAATCTGGGAGGATATATCCCCAACGACGGTTGAAATTGTGATTGAGGAAAGTTCATAAGAATCGTCTGGCCCGAACAGAACCCCTACTAATAATCAAACGCTTATGATAAAACCAGTAGTTGCTATCGTTGGACGCCCGAATGTGGGCAAAAGCACCCTTTTTAACCGCCTGGTAGAACGCCGGATGGCGATTGTGGATGATATTCCCGGGACTACCAGGGATCGATTAATGACGGAAGTTGAGTGGACCGGAACAGTCTTTGACATTATTGATACTGGAGGATTGGATCCAACCCAGGTGGGACCTGGAAAAGGTCAGGAACCGTTATCGATAGGGTCTTACCAGTTTATTGAACAGATCCGGACTCAGGCAGAAATTGCGATTCAAGAAGCAGATGCTATCCTGTTTGTAGTGGATGGACAATCCGGGGTTACTCCCGCGGATCGGGAAATAACCAACTCCCTACGAAAAGCCCAAAGTACACAAGAAGGAAAACCATTTCCTCCTATCCTGCTAGTAGTCAACAAGTGCGAAAGTGATCAGATCCGCCAAAATGCAGTTCAATTCTATGAATTGGGTTTTAAATCAATGCATATTGTCTCAGCAATTCATGGATCCGGAACGGGAGATATGTTGGATGAGCTCGTTCAATTGCTGCCGGAAGGCGGGGAAGAAGAAGAGGATACATCTGTAAAGATCGCCATCGTTGGGAAGCCCAATGTTGGAAAATCAAGTATGCTGAACAAGATCATTGGGGAAGATCGTGTGATCGTGAGCTCCATACCCGGAACTACTCGGGACTCGATTGATACCCGGTTGGTTTATAACGATGTGCCGATCACAATTATTGATACCGCAGGAATCCGTAAACGCGGGAGTATTGATCCCGGCGTGGAAAAATTCAGCGTATTAAGGGCAATGAAGGCTATTGAGAGATCTGATGTGGCGATGTTGGTGGTAGATGCCTACGAAGGGATTAAATCTCAAGATACGCATATCGCAGGATATATTCTAGATGAATGGAAAAGTGTGGTTGTGATTATCAACAAATGGGATCTAATTGAAAAAGACACCCACACCATGGCTGAATTCACTGAGTATGTCCGCTATGAATTGAATTTTATGGATTATGTGCCGATCTTGTTTACTTCTGCCTTATCGGGCAAACGGGTTGATAAAGCTTTACCATTGGCTTTGCAGGTTCATAAAGAAAGGTTAGTCAGGCTGCCAACATCTCAAGTAAATCGGATAGTACAGCAGGCGCAGGATAGACATCCACCACCCTCAAAAGCAGGGAGACACTTTAAAATTTATTATGGTTCACAGGTGCGAAATGATCCTCCCACTTTCTTGCTCCATGTAAATAATCCAAAACTGACCCATTTTACTTACCTGCGTTTTATTGAAAACCAGATTCGAGAGCACACGCCTTTTTTTGGGTACCCCGATAAGAATTATTCTTCGGGCTAGTTAGGAATTCCATATTTTATCTTTGAAATCGATAAAAACCCTCTTCCTGCAGGAAAACAGAGCAGGTTTTTGTTTAATCCATCCCCTTGCCCTTCTGGGGTAGGGATTATATAATCTGGGACACATTCAAAAGTGATGGATCTTTTATGAGTACAGAATTAGAACCTCTCTACAGTGAGAGCGAAGAAAATAATCCTGAAAAACCCAACTTGCTGGGTGTTCTGGTTGACATCCTGGAAACCTTATTGCTTTCCGTAGTATTGTTCTTCCTGATAAACGCTGTCTCAGCCAGGATAAAAATTGACGGCTCAAGCATGAAGCCCAATCTTCACCATGGTGAATTTGTGATTGTCAGTAAAATCAACTACCGGATTGGTGAACCAAATCGGGGAGATGTGGTTGTTTTTGATTTTCCACGGAATATCACCCAGGAATATATCAAGCGAGTGATCGGCTTACCGGGGGAGCATATCTTGATTGAAGATGGGCTTGTTTATGTTAACGGAACTTTGCTCTCAGAGCCGTATCTTAATATGTCACCACAATATGAAGGGGAGTGGGTCGTCGCAGAAAGTACGCTATTTGTTTTAGGTGATAATCGGAATAATTCATCTGATTCTCATACCTGGGGATTGGTTCCGATGAACAATGTGATCGGGGAAGCTTTGCTGGTTTATTGGCCTCCAGATTCCTGGGGGCTGATTAATGGAGCAAATCCTGCCCTGGCGTCTGATTAAACAGTAAATTTACACAACACTAAGGATCCTGAGATTTGGATCCGATTTCTCTTACTGGTAATAAATAGAATTATTGGAACCAGGAACCACTTGATCTCAAGTTGTTTCTGTTATCATACAAGTTAGGTATCAGGTTATAAAAACACCAGATCCTGGCAGGTTGGTGTTAATTTGGCGTCTTGATAAACTTTTAGAAGTTAGGGGAACTGTTTAAATCGGGAGTTAAGGTATGGCACAAGGAGCATTAACAAAACGCATCATTCCCGTCCATATTTTGACTGCAAGCTACCGGATAGCTGGAACGGTTAAGGTCAGCAATACCGGGTTGTTTGGGCTGCTCACTGATCCCACCAGTTCGTTTATGACAATAATGGATGCCAGTTTAGGACGCATCCATGACCCAGACTTTTTGGTACAGAAGTTGGAGGATATTCGCCTGGTAAAAGATCAAATTCACAGCGCCAGTTTAAAGCGCCGCCAGGATATCGGACCAAAAGGCATTACTCGTCCCGGATATGAAAAAGTTAATACCTTTAATATTGCTGTTACAGATTCTGCCTATGAGTATGAAGGCACACTGGAATGGCCTGGCCGGTTTAATTTCACAGCGCTGATGTCCGGCGGGACCTGGGAATACCTGCCTATTTTTGATGGAACTGTGCGGTCGATTGTATATTCCGAGCTGGAAATCAAGTCTGAGGCGATGTTAATCAATCGGAAACATATAGCTACATTTACTCACAGCCTTAAGAAAAACGGGGATACATAAAGCAGACGGCACATCACCTGATATCATTTAGGGTTGACCTGACCAAGAGGGGATGGTAAAATTTTTGCCGTTCGGAAATCTTAAAAAAACAGAATACGCCCCCATCGTCTAGGGGACCAGGACATAACCCTTTCAAGGTTAAGACCGGAGTTCGAATCTCCGTGGGGGCACAGAAACCAGGCAAAACTGCTCTGATCTAACAGAAGAGCAGTTTTTGTTTTTAATATGTTCATAACAGGTCGGTAATGAAATGGTCAGTTCAGGGTGGCGGGATGCTGTCCGTGTTTTCCAGCAAATAATGCCGTTGTTAAACAGGGAAATTGCCTACAAGATCATCACCTATAATGGCCCCGGGGCTGGTTTGTATTTTGAATTATTGCCCTATACACAGGAAAAGGGTGGGTTGGAACACCTGGGCATATCTATCTCACATGCAGATCCATTTCATGCGGCAGAACAAATCCGATCACTGCTGGACCAATCTGACTGACTTTCCCTCAGCCCTTGTAAGCTTTAACAATACTTACAGGAATTCCCCACATGCTGAATTCCTGAGCTTGAACGATCTCAAATCCCCCCTCAGAAATTAGCGATTGTACAGGAATCGGGCGGCAGTCAAGAATCCGTGGATAATATGTGTGCAGACGCTCATACAATCTACCCATCCAGGGCAAAGGTTGATCTTTAGAAAGCGAAACTACTACCAGCCTGCCGTCTGGTTTTAATACTCGTTTAAACTCTTTTAGGACTTCAGGTATTTGAGGGGTATCAAAAAGCTCCAGTGTAAAACTGGAAAAAATCCCATCCATAACCCCTTCTGGAAAGGGTATTGGAAGAGAATTATTGCGGATCAGGCTGACCTGGACAGAAAGACCGGCTTTGGCAGTTTTTTTTTGGGCTGCCTGGCACATTCCTTCTGACAGATCCAAACCGGCGCTCAGTCCTGTCTTAACAGCTTTCCCAATGAATAGCTGGGCGTGTCCGGTACCAAAGCCAATCTCAAGGATAGTTTCCCCGGAGATGGGTTTTAATAGTTCCAATCCCCGGTTAATAAATTTCTTTTCGCTGGCTGCTAAAAGATCATAAATGGAACTCAAACGGGAATAATATGTTTCAGCGTCGGTTTCTGATCGATTTACACTAGTTATGGGGATTTCAGAAGGACTCATGTTTGTTTGTCCACATAAGATCAAGACGATTCTTATTATTTTTGCCCTAAGTTGATCGAAATCTATCCTGGCTTTATAAGGTTTGAGGAACTTAGGCCAAGTGGATTAAATAAGCTATCTCGTTGGTACACCACAGTAATCGATACAATAACACAGCAGGAGTGACGATTGGTATTGGATATATTTTGATACAGCACTCTTGCTATCTTCCTATGAAAAAGCTCATTTTAAGAGATCATTATGGATAAGCAATAAACTGCCAACATACGGAACATCCAATTCTGTGAACTCAAATGTTGAGTAATTATCTAGAAAATCAATCCATTCAGCGTCATCTCTAAATCTGGAATCCTCTACCAGAACATCAGTTACCATTATCATATTTATTTTTCTCTCTTCCATGAAATGATAAAAGTCTGAATTCTTCGCATACTGTGCAATTCGATGGAAATTGTCGTCCAAATAATAATGATAGCCACCTTCAGCTTCGAGCAGGTATACAGTCTCTTCAATTGATAACGATTGAATGAAACGAATCGAAGCTAGATTTGGACCTGGTCGATCCGACCTGATCCTTTCAGCAAAATAGGGAGTAAAGCTGATTGCGAGTAAACCCAGGAATAATAATTTTGTGTAGTTTGCCGGCTTTTGCTCGTGTTCATTGCTATCTACGATAATAGCCAAAAACACAGCTGTTAACACACACGGCAATAATAGGTAGTGATCTCGGGGTTGGATGATAATCGTCGAAACGAGGCCTGGAAGGATAAATAGTCCCATGAACAAAATAATATTTTTATATTCACGGAAATTGTTCCGAATAGTAGATCTTTTTGCAATGCATAATCCGATGATCGATAAGGCTGCTATAAATAAGGATGTCTTACCCTTAGGAAAGAAGGTGGGCAAAATCAGCGTGGAAGCGTTTCTAATGAGCTCCAATATATTGTATGAGATGTGTTTTAGGAATATAGAGGGATTATTGGTAAAAGCACTCAAGACAGTATCTGCGGTTCCGAAATTCTGAGTTACTATCTCCCGCCAGTTTGTCCAAGGACTAATGTCGATTCCAGTCCATGACACCCAATTACGCGAGAAATGTTGCCCGAAGGCGATGATGCTTCTGTCTGTAGAGACAGGTAATCCGAACACACCTAAAAGTGCGACAGTAACTAATAAGTACCATAACAAAACGGGCAAACGAATTCTTTCTTGTTTCCCAAGGGCGGCTGTAAGGATAAAAATTAAAAGAGATAAAATATAAGCCATAAAAAATTCTGGACGGATATAGGATACGACCAACCCGCCAAGCGAAGCATACAGGCTAGTCCAAAGCAGTGATCTGCGGGTAACCAATATCAAGATAAAAAGTACTATAAGTAGTGCAAAATGAGATACTTTTGGCCATGTATATGCATTTGCTCGAGAGAGAAGAAAGAACCACGATATAGTAGAGCTGACGGGAATCGACACGCGATTTTTTCTAAGGAGAATATAAACGATGATCGGCGGCAAGATTGTCATCAACTTGACGTTGAGGTAGAAGAGGTTAACCCTATTAGGTTCTATCAGTGAAATAATGAAATACCAAAATGCGTAAAGCGGGGCATAGTCTGTTCGGGGTAGGCCTTCAACCGGAATTTTAATCCCCCAATATAAATAACTAGCTTCGTCATAAAAAGAAATATCCAAGCCTTTCTCAAGCATGAAAGTATACTTCAAACCGGCAAGCAGAATAATTATAATAATGAGCAGATCGGCTTTTCGCGAGTTTAGTTTCTGCAACATAATGGCACCCTTTCTATTTCCGATAATCAAGTTGGATTTTAATTTCCGTTCACTGTCCAACTGAGGATTTATTCATCGTGTTATGCTCCCCCTCGAAAGGGTGGTGCAGTAATGGCATAGATCCGGCAAATGCGGCGATCAAGCATCCGGCTCCGGATCCGGGGATCAATTTCACTGAGGGTATCTGCCGTAGTTATTACTGTTGGTAATCCCCCGTTATATCGGTAATTAAAGAGTTGATATAGTTTTTCTTTCACCCAGGGAGTCATTGATTGGGTGCCAAGATCATCCAGCACCAGCAGAGGAGTGGTTTTCACTTCATCAAACCTTCGATCATAACTGACAGTGCTTTCTGGACTGAAAGTTGCCCGCAGATGATCCAGTAGATCTGGGACCATGATAAAGAGCGGGGGAATACCTTCTCCGGTTCGATAGT
>Ga0255364_10227_pt1 | contig 13448 bp, 16 predicted proteins | sample ANMaggSSYBR01G12_FD_182087 | JGI IMG/M metagenome (GOLD analysis project Ga0255364, IMG submission 182087) | Sediment cell enrichment communities from methane seep in Santa Monica Basin, California, United Staets - ANME aggregate JGI... | ecosystem: Environmental > Aquatic > Marine > Cold seeps >...
AAACCTAACCCACGCTCCCCCCGACCCTGGTGACGTGGCGGCGCAAGGATAATCAAAATATCTTAGGCGGGTGAGCTCATCCGTTAGGCGTCTAAATTTAGGACAAGGTAAAGGTTTTATAATAGATGAAGAAAGGCTTCTTACTTTTATTTCTCTTCACTTGGGCGTCCCTTCTCTGGGGATGTACACCCGATATTGATTCCCTTCCTAAACTAGAGCTAACACAAACCCAAGTTTCAGCAACGAATCTCTCCCCAAAAGCAACTACTCTCTCGGATCTGCCGCAGACTTGGACACCCGTCCCTGATACTGATACTCCAGCATCATCAGTGACAATGCCCATTCCAACAATCACCGCCACACCACCACCCTCAGAAGAATGGCCTGAACCTTGCCAGCCAGGAGAATTTGACGCCTACTATAATGAGTGGGTTCCGATTGCAGATCAGATGCTTTCCTTGATGAATGAAGGTAAACAGCTTGAAGAATTACCAAAAAACAGGGTAGTAGAGATCCAAACCTATGTCGACAGATTAGGAGCTTCCCTCGCTTTAATGACTCCTCCCCCATGTATGGAGAATACACATCATCAGACAATTGATGCACTCAATTTCCTTGAACGCAGCATCAACTCCTTGCTTGAAGAGGATTTTGGAAAAGCAAAAAATGAACTTCAAGAATCATTTGGGGCATTTGCCTGGGCAATGGTAGATCTTAGTTATCTATCAACCAGAGAAACTGAAACTCACGCACCATCTCAGTAACTGGGCTAACCCCCGCTCCACCTGACAGCCGGTTAAGGTGGACGGCATGGGTTGTAGGATCGTCAAGCCAAGACCCGACGCCAGGTGAGCTCAATCCGTTAGGTTGCAAGTTATGGAGTTGGGAATTGGGTTTGTAAACGAATGAAGATGAAAAGAAGAATCTTATTAATATCCATAGTTACTATGCTGGTTTTCATAACAGGCTATGCCCTGATCAAATCAGAACTTCTGCTCGGATGGCCTCTAATAGGAGGACCGTGTAGAAGGATGGATATAGATACTAGCTTATTAGAACCAGCTATATTGTCAGATGACAATGTCGAATTGGATCCTTATAACTCTTATGAGATTCCCACTCGTTTCTATATATCTTCCGCTTATGGAGCTTGGCCAGATAACCGGAAAAATCTACAAGAAAATGTTACCTTACACGTCTATCGCTACCTGACTGTTGAAGGACATTATTTTTACCCAGGCACATATGTGTACCATCTCGAAGGAGAAGAGATCTTCTACTTATGGGGAAGCTGTGTCATGAATCACCGCGATGGAATGGTTGGACCTTTCGTGGGAGATCCACGTAAAGAACTACGCAGGGTTGCTTCTAAACAGCCAAACCCTGCGTTTAAATCATGGTGGTGTCCCGGGCGCTGGGAGTAGGATGAGTTCTTTTTGATAGGTGATAATCGTCCAGAAAGCTTTGATTCGCATCTCATCGGGCCAGTTCATTCATCGAATATTATAGGGGTCGCTACAACACAATAGCTGTTCAATACCAGCAACCTAACCCACGCTCCACCCGATCTTTGTGGACTGGCGGCGCAAGTGAAGTCAAGTTGTTTTAGGCAGGTGAGCTCATCCGTTAGGTGTACATATGACAATTTAGATTTGGGGAGGAATAGATATGATGAGAAGAGCAAAGCGTGAGGAGCAGCTTCGTGCAGAGGGAATCGACGGGAAGGCGAAGCTGGTTGAATCGTGGATAATTGGGAAAAGTGGAGGGGAACTTGAATCAATCGAATTAATTGAGTATGAGTTAGAAGTGATGGTTACCGGAAAGCATCCCTACAAAGTGAAACATCGCCAGTTGACACCATTTGGAGTGTTTACTAGGTTGAGTAAAGGAACGATAATACCAGTGAAAGTGCATCCAGAAAAACCAAAACAATTACTGTTGGATTGGGAGCAAACGGGAACTCAGGTACAGGTTATGGATGCAGCGGACCTACCGGTTAATGTATTAGAGGCAATAAAGGGATTGGGAGAGGTAGATGGAAAAAGAGATCTAAAGGACAGGTTGAGTGAGCTTGAAGATGCCTATAAAGAGGAACTGATCACAGTAGATGAGTATGAGAGCAAAAGAGCAGAATTATTGAAGAACTTGTGATGCAGGGGGTACACCTAACCCTCGCTCCAGTGGATGCCTGGGACGCGCGAGGGCCAAAGTCACAAGAACTAAAATCGAGCCAGGCGCCGCTGAGCTCATCCGTTAGGCGTCTAAATTTGAAGAGAGAATCTAGTTAATGAGATGGTGAACGGAAACATTTGCAATGAAACAAAGAACTTTAGGAGCAATCAGATGACAGAAAATCCAAGTAAGTCAGATAAACTGGATCAACCGTTACCGTTGTGGGTGATGTTTCTACTGACAATTTATGTGTTAGTGATATTTTCAGTATTGATTTTTCCATTTGCTGGAGACTGGCGATGGATGTATGGTTGGGTATACGTGATAACGATCACAATCAATTTTACAGTTAGCTACATTATCATCAATAACAGAAACCCGCGAGTAATCCGTAATCGGAGCAAAATAAAGAAAGAGGGAATAACCGACGACACCCAGAAGGCTGCTTCTTCTGATCGAACCATCTATCCGCTTTTAGTAATTGGTTTTTTTGGAGCATTTGTCGTGTCTAGTTTGGGGCACCGATTCGAATGGTATATACTGCCTTTAATGGTTTCCACTTGCGGCGCATTGATAATGAATGCTGGGTTAGCCTTAGTGAATATGGCGACATTACAAAATTCATATGCTTCAAAATTGCTAGATATCAACAAAGATCAGGTATTGGTTGACACCGGTTTGTATTCTCGGGTTCGGCATCCGTTATATACAGGTGCGATTGTCATGATATTGTTCACTCCAATAGTGTTGGGTTCCTTATGGGGGCTAATTCCAGCACTACTGGGTGCATTGTCAATTGTAGTCCGCATTGAGTTCGAAGAAGAAATGCTACTAAAGGGAATGGAAGGGTATAAAGATTATCAGTCGAGAGTGAAATATAAATTGATTCCAAAGATTTACTGATTGAAAAAGGTAAAACGCCTAACCCTAATTGCAGTGGACTTGGCTGGACTCGCCGCGAAAATAGCGTTTCGGGGCAAAGAATCTGGATTTTCAAACGGTGGAGTCTTGCCAATCCGCCAAACCGCTGAATAAACCGTTAGATCGCCACCGATTTTTTAACTTGAAGGTTCTTCAATGAATTCATGGGAAGATTGGCAAAAACCATACAAATTTGGGACCCTGGTAATTTGGCCTCCCGATGCACTACGCGAGATTGTGAATTTGCAACGCGAACGGAATGACCCTGTTTCTGAATCCTATTGTGAGGCACATATCTCTGTCACACAACCCCTTAGCAAGTATCTAGATGATGAGGAATGGGATCGACTGGAAACTATTCTCTCAAGTATCGTATCCTTTGAAATCTCTTATGGACCCCTTAAAACATTCCTTCCATATCCATGTATTTGGTATGAGATACAACCCGTAGAAAAGGTGCTTGAGATCCGCAACGTATTGCACCAAACTGGCTTCTTCAATCTAGATATGAAACACTCCCAAAATTTCATCCCACATATGACGATTACGGAGGGTTTATCAGGTCCTGAAGTTGATGAGAATTTGTTCCAAATGCTTCAAGATGAAAGCGGAAAAGGCTTGTTTCAATGTAAGAGGCTTTCATACATTGTCCCTGACGTGGATTTCAGATTCCAGATTAAGAAGTTCTTGCCGCTTTCCTGAAAGATTTATTGTCCTTAACTATTGGTGGTGTCTAACCCCCGCTCCACCCGACCTTTGTGAATCGACGGCGCAAGTATAATCAAACTATCTTAGGCGGGTGCCCTCGCCAGGGTGCTTCGCAAAGCTCATCCGTTAGCTTCCAGGAAAACTACTTCTCAATTTTTACTCCATAGTAACGCTTGACGTTATTATCGCAATGCGTTATTATTCACATAATGATTAAGAGCTTTGCAGATACTGAAACTGAGAAAGTTTTTAACCGGGAGTTTTCTCGGAAACTTCCACCTGACATCCAACGTAATGCCCGTCGAAAACTCGAACTCCTCAACGTTGCGAAAGTTCTTAATGATATGCGAATTCCACCTGGAAATCGTTTGGAAAAATTAGTTGGTGATCGTGATGGACAACACAGTATCCGGGTTAACCAACGCTGGCGCATTTGTTTTGTTTGGAGAAATGGGGCTGCTCATCATGTTGAAATTGTTGATTACCACAGGGAGTAATCATGTCTGACAAAAAACTTGATCCAATTCATCCTGGAGAAATCCTTTTGGAAGAGTTCTTAACCCCGATGGATATTAGCCAGTATCGTCTTGCTAAAGACATTAGTGTTCCACCCCGCCGGATTAATGAGATCGTTCATGGGAAACGCGGTGTGTCTGCGAATACTGCATTGCGCCTGGAAAGATATTTTGGTTTGTCTGAGGGTTTTTGGCTCCGTTTACAGGCTAGGTATGATTTAGAGGTTGAAAAAGATCGTCTTGAAGATCGACTTGAAAATGAAGTTAGGATCTATTCTCCTTTAAGCTAGCCCCCGCTCCACCTGACCGCCGGTTAAGGTGGACGGCCTGGGAAATTCGATCACTAATCCACGACCCGGCTGCAGGTGAGCTCATCCGTTATGTTAACAGGGAATACTTATGAAAGCCTATTTAGGAATAAAGTACCACGCAGATCACAGGAACAGAGACCAAATTAATTTTCTGTCATCTCTGATTGAGGAATTTGATTATTCAGTAACTTGTATCACACGAGATATAGAAGCGTGGGGGAAGGTGTCTTTCACCCCAGATGAACTTATGGAACAAACATTTCAAATCATTGACGATAGTGATGTCGTCATTATCGATTTGTCGGAAAAGGGCGTTGGATTAGGTATTGAGGCAGGGTATGCATATTCAAAGGGTAAACCTGTAATTACCATATCCAATAAACCCGATATCTCAACTACTTTGTTGGGCATTTCAAATTGCAATTGTGTTTATACAGGCAGAGAGGATTTAGTAAATTTCCTTAAAGTCGCCCTTGAGTAAAACATAACCCCCGCTCGACCTGACAGCCGGTTAAGGTGGGCGGCCAGGGTTGAAGGATCGTCAAAACAAAGACCTGGCTGCAGGTGAGCTCAATCCGTTAGCCCGCTTCGATGATGGGTCATAAATAAGTTGACGTTGTTTAACAGCTCACAATTATGGACGACAAATGAAATGAAAAAAACGATTCTATTCTTGGTTTTAAGCATTGCCAGTATGGTTATTTCGGGTTGTAAGCAATCAGCTGATAATCAAACATCAGATGTCTCAGTGGTTGAATTTGTTAATGTGCCGGGAGACGGGGAAATTATTGAACCTTTTAACATGGCAAAAACAGAGATAACCAATCAGCAGTATGTGGTTTTCTTAAATGCTGCAATACGTGAAAATATGATTACTGTTGGTTCGGCAACAGGAACCACTAGTTGGATAATTCTTGATGCTGATGGGAATCAAATGATAAACATATTAGGTATCAGAGTAATAAAAGACCATGATAAAGATGGAGTTTATGAACTGTGGGAAATGGAGAACCCGTTAAACAGATCAATGGTTGAATATGACAGCGACAAGGAAATGTTCAACGTAGTAAACCCCGATAACGTTAATTGGGAAATTTATTTTGATGCTGCGACTTATCCGAATGTTGTTGATCAACTAACAGATTGGTGTGAATTTCATAAGTTTTGGCCACCTGGAATAACCCATGAAGGATTAGATGTGATTACTTTTAGCAAAGACATTTATAATGCTGATGGAAACGTTAAGAATAATATAGCTTTTGCAGGTCATCTGGATACAAATTGTGAATTACCTACCCTTGAAGAAGTTAAAAGTTGGCCCGTTAACCATATCCAATACTATGGCGCAAGAGGATTTGCTGATTTTTATGGATATGAATTGCCGAGTTTAAAAGAGTTGCAATGGGCTGGATATGGTGGACATGAAGATTGGATTTATGCAACAGACGACGGTACTATAAATAGCGATAATGTAGTTTATAACGGGGGCTATGATCGTAGTACAGGAAAACACAAAGGACATCCTCAACCCGTTGCCACATTTGCGTCAAATCCTTACGGTGTTTACGATTTATCAGGAAATGTTGCTGAATGGACAGAAACAGAAGATACTGGTAATCACGGTTGTAGGCAGAATCCGGCAGATGGCGGAAGGGGCAGTAGTGGTGATCCTGTATCTACGATGCTTAGAATTGACGGAGCATGGCCTAGACCTGACATAATGTGTAAAATTAGTGACTGCATTGTTACAGAGATAAACCGAGGAAATGATCATTTTGGATTTAGAGTTGTAAAAAGAGAGTAAAACCTTGCATAAGAACGGTTTAACTCACGCTCCACCCGACAGCAGGATGTTCGCTGCGCGAACGACCGGGGAAAAGAGACCGAAGACCGGAGGAAGCTTCGTTTCCGACCGGGAAAACTGATCGCAGAATACTGATTACAGATCCTGCTGCGGGTGAGCTCATCCGTTAGGTAAACTTGTTTTTTTCCATTGACATAGCATGGTATCCGTGCTATTATGCTACCATGATCCTTAGTTTTGCTGATCTAGGCACTGAAGACATTTTCAATGGCAAGAACACATCCTTGGCCAGAAAAAAATGTCCCAATCAGATCTGGAGTGTGGCTTTCCGCAAACTCGACCAACTGGACTCCGCTGTTGAAATAGTCGATCTTGCAACCCCACCTGGTAATCGCCTGGAAGCTCTAACACGAGACAGAAAAGGACAGCATAGTATCAGGATCAATGATCAGTATAGAATTTGTTTTATTTGGACTCAATCCGGGCCATCGGATGTGGAAATTACTGATTATCATTAAATGTTATTGGAGGTTGTACAATGGTTCGCATTCCTAGTGATCGCTCCCCTACTCATCCCGGTGTCATGTTACGGGAAGAGTTCCTTGATCCCCTGAATATAACTCAGCGCGAGCTTGCTGATGCTATTCTTGTTCCGTATCAGCGGGTAAACGAAATCATTAATGAAAAGCGCGGGATAACGCCAAATACAGCCTTAAGGCTGGCGAAGTATTTTGGCAATACTCCAGGTTTTTGGATGAATCTCCAACTTCGGTTTGATCTATTTCAAGCCCAGAAAGTTGATAATGATGAGATAAAAAATATCCGTACCCTTAAGTTGAATCATGCTTCAGCCTAGTTACAAGTTTCCTAACCCCCGCTCCGCCCGATCCTTCGACTGCCCCCTCGACTACACTCGGGGTCCGCTCAGGACAGGAGACGGAAGACCGGGAAAAGGAGACAGGGAAAGGCCCGGCAGCGGGTGCCCTCACCAGGGTGCTTCACAACCCATACAGGGTACTCCGTAAAGCTCATCCGTTAGGCTAGAGCTCCATTTTCCAAGCATATCAACAGGGACCATTTCGGGACGAAACAAAAATTGTCTGATATTATTTCGAGCATTCCAAAAACAGGAGAGAAACGGATCGCCTTGCGCGTCACGCCGGAGGCCGTGCGGGCTATTAAACAGGGTCACCCTTGGCTGTTTGAAAGCTCAATTACCCGACAAAGTTTCGCGGGTCACCCTGGTGACCTTGCCGTAATTTTTGACAAAAAACGTCGCTTTTTGGCAATCGGCTTATTCGATCCCCATTCTCCCATCCGGGTGCGGATCTTGCATGTTGGCAAACCTATCTCCATCGGGCGAGAATGGTTCCAGGATAAAATCACCTCTGCCTGTAATCTACGCACCCCGCTCCTCGCTCAACCTGCTCCTCACCAAACGACCGGCTGTCGGCTCATCCACGGGGAAAATGACGGTTTGCCCGGTCTCGTTCTCGATCGCTACGAAAACACCCTCGTCTTAAAACTTTACACGTCCGTCTGGCTTCCACACCTCCGTGATATTTTACCCGCGCTTCCTGCCGCAGACCGGATCATTCTTCGTTTCAGTCGGCTGTTGGCAAATAAACCCCAAGATCTTTTCGGACTCGAAGAAGGGATGGTCCTTTCCGGTGCTCCCCTGGATGGTCAAGTTATGTTCTGGGAAAACGGCCTCCGATTCGAAGCCGACCCTATCCGGGGTCAAAAAACAGGGTTCTTCTTCGACCAACGCGACAATCGGAGCAAGGTTGAGCGCCTGGCATCCGGAAAAGAGGTCCTGAACATGTTTGCCTATACGGGTGGTTTTTCGGTCTATGCCGCCAGAGGAGGGGCGCGGCGCGTGGTAAGTGTCGATTCAAATGGTGCGGCGCTGGCCGCCGCCAAACGCAACTGGACCCACAATCGGCATGTTCCTCTCGTGGGGGATTCCGTACATACTACCATCGCGGAAGATGCTTTCGAGGTCCTGGCTCGTCTGGCGGCACAGGGTCACCATTTTAATATGGTAATCCTCGATCCACCCGCATTTGCCCAGAAACATAAGCATGTCGATCGTGCGCTTGCCGCATACCGGCGCTTAACCATTTTAGGGTTAAGCGTTCTCAAAAAAGAGGGGGTTCTGGTACAGGCTTCTTGCTCAAGCCGGGTAACTGCTGAAGAATTTTTCAAACAGATCCATCTTGCGGCCGCCGAATCTGAGCGCACGCTCGTGGAACTTGCCCGGACTGGCCATGCTTTAGACCATCCCATTTCGTATCCGGAAGGAGCTTATCTCAAATGCCTGTTTGCAAAAACGGTATAGCCAAAAGAATAAAAAACGAAGTGGAAAATTGAAAGTTTCTTTGTCCGCCTTTTATGGAATAAACTCTGTTTCGATTTTCTTAAAGGTTTGGGAAGAAGGTAATGAACCAGAATGGCCAAAGGATATAATACCCACAATTATTTATAAATGGTATCCCATCACAAAACAGGAACATGATGAGCTAATTTAAGTTCTCAGCCTAACCCCCGCTCCACTTGGCGCCTTCGGCGCAGTAAGCCAGTAAACAGTAATCAGTTATCAGACACAGTATTTCATCAATTACTAGAACCAAATCTGAATACTGATCACTGAATACCGATTACTGAACCAGGCGGGTGCCCTCACCAGGGTACTCCGTAAAGCTATTCCGTTATGTGCTAAAAGTACAATTACAGATGACTCCAAGATAAAAATTTAATTACCTTAAGTAGGAAATAATTAAATGGAATTCTTAACATTTAAATCAAGCAAAAGTACGGAAATAAAAAAGCTGTTCACTAAGGTGTTTTCAGACTCAGAAGGACAAGCAGAAGGAGAGTTAATAGGAAACTTAACTTATGACATAATGACCGCCACTGATGCTCAAGACCTTTATGGTTTTATTGCCACTGAAAATGATCAAATCATTGGCAGTATTTTTTTTACAAGGTTGGCTTTTCAAAGTGGAGTTAATGCTTTTCTCCTATCCCCTGTAGCCATACATACAAGTTACCAAGGTAAAGGCATTGGTCAAAAATTGATTAACTTTGGCATTAACCAATTAAAAGAAAACGGGGTAAGAATAGTATTTACCTATGGCGACCATAATTTTTACTCTAAAGTCGGTTTTAAATTAATTACCGAAAAAATAGCAAAAGCCCCCTTGAAACTAACGTATCCGGAAGGATGGCTTGCTCAATCATTGGTTAGCGATGAAATTGAGCCAATTGCAGGTGATTCATCTTGCGTAGATGCATTTAACAAACCTGAAATCTGGTAAGAGATTTTTTATATTGGCAACAACACATAACAAATCACTGCACTGGATTTTTAATCCGCTGCGCTCCCTAAAACCAGTGAGTTCAGACGTTAGGGTGCCCATTACATTAGCTGAGGGAAGTATTAATGTATCCCATTCTTGAGTTCGACCCAAACCGGAAATCTTTTATAGAACCATCGAACGTTGCTGATCCACAAAATGTATCTGAGTATTGTGTTATTAGCTTTTTTGGCGAGGTCATCGAAAAAGTTGCAACGGAATACAATGCAAAGGTAATTATCAAGAACCGATGGGAGGATGGTCCGCATCCGTTATATGAGATTGAGTATTCTGGCAAACGATTGGCTTTCTTCCAACCTGGTGTTGGCGCTCCTTTAGCTGCAGGATTATTGGAAGAAGTCATTGCATTCGGGTGTCGAAAATTCATTGCTGTTGGAGGATGCGGTATATTGGAGAAGGATCTGGAGGTTGGAAAGCTGATCGTTGTGAATTCAGCCATCCGAGATGAAGGTGTTTCCTATCATTATCTACCTCCCGCTCGTGAAATTGTGGCTCAGGCTGAAGTGATCTCAGTAATTAAGAAAGTTCTGAATGAAAAAAAGATCCCTTTTCTGCTTGGAAAGACTTGGACAATCGATGCTCCTTATCGAGAAACCAGGGATAAGATCAAATCAAGACGGGATGAAGGATGTATATCTGTTGAAATGGAATCTGCAGGGTTAATGGCCGTGTCATCTTTCAGGGAAGTTGCTTTTGGGCAGATCCTTTATGCAGGTGACGATCTTAGTGGTGAAATCTGGGATAACCGTGGATGGCAATCAAGGACTGAGATTCGGAATCAGTTATTCTGGCTTGCTGCAGATGTATGTCTAAGCCTGTAGATATCGGGCATCCAAACCCCCGCTCCACTTGGCGCCTTCGGCGCAGTAAGCCAGTAAACAGTAATCAGTTATCAGACACAGTATTTCATCAATCACTAGAACCAAATCTGAATACTGATCACTGAATACCGATTACTGACTAGGCGGGTGCCCCCACCAGGGTGCTTCGCAAAGCTCTATCGTTAACCAATCCGGAGGCTTAAATGACTGAACCGAAGACAATCTACGCTTGGCACATCAGTCGTAAACAAGGCACGCTCTTTGAAGGCACGTTTTATGCGATGGGCATGGTTGTATTCTTTCCAGTACTCGTGGTTATACCGTTTTTTGTGGTTGCCTTTTGGTGGCCTTTGACCGCGTTTTGGCTGGGCGTCTGTGCGCTTCTAATTTCCATTCTGGTGTTGTTACACTCAATGGGAATGGTGGCCGGTGTCTTTCGCAGCACACAAAACGAGCAACTGGAGGGTGTTGGCCACACGATTGCATCCGCGGGAATCATTCCAGCTATTTCTTTTTTTCTTTTGTCTGTGAATGGCTCTCCGCTTGCGTTTGGATTTACCAAACCGAACGATCCTTCATTGACGCAGTCGTTCTTAATTATTGCTGACAACTTCCTCAAAGTTATCCTATTCGATCTCACCGAAATCTGGAATCTACGCCTAACAACCATTCTTCCTGAATCGTGGTACGCTCTGGCAGTTACAACATTGATTCGCGTGGCGTTTGGGCTTGGGCTTGTAGGTGTGTTTTTTCGGTTTTTCAAATCACGACTCAACTCTGACAAATTCTTCGGAACGCGCGAAGAATGCTACCTCTACTGTGACGCGAAGATGAATCCCGAAAACCTGACACTTTGCATAAATGGGCGTGTAGAAGCGCTGCAAGAAGAACAGCTAATTGACTGGGACGAATTGAAAACAGAAGTTGAGAAATCACTTGGATAGCAAATCGCTCAACCTTTGGGCATTAATGAATGATGATTAAAAAAATCAATAGAAATTTGGTCTAATATAAGGAACCTTACTTGGATTGATGTAATTAACGAGTTGGGACATTGGAAACAGGAGGTGAACAATGGCTTTCAAGGTACTTTTTCTTGCTCATGCACCTGATGCGGAGACAGCGAAACACAGGAACGCAATAGATACAGGGATGTATCAGCTATTCACGGTTGTGGTGAAAAATCAGGCAGAAGCGGTTGGGGTTTGCAAAAACTATATTGAGATGGAGAATATTGATTCTGTGCTTCTCTGTCCAGGGTTCACTCACAGCGATGTAGCAGAAATTGTGGGAGTTGCCGGGGACAATGTGGCAGTTTCCGTAGCGAGAGGAGATGGACCAAGTGGAAAAGTGTCACTGGAAGCTCGGAAACGAGAGGGATATTTGGGGAAAAAGGAAAAATAGATACACAGTCCTTTTAGGGCGCGCCTAATCCCCGCACCACTTGGCGCCTTCGGCGCAGTAAGCCAGTAAACAGTAATCAATTATCAGACACAGTATTTCATCAATTACTAGACCCAAATCTGAATACTGATCACTGAATATCGATTACTGAACCAGGCGGGTGCCCTAAAGGATGCCTCGCAACCCATACAGGGCACTCCGTATAGCTTATCCGTTATGTTTCAATCCGGAAAACAATGAACACACAACTAATCAACATCATAACTTAAACATAAACTGCTCGAGAACATCGAGCAGTTTATTTCAACTTGATTGATAGTGTGCTTTTTTAAATCCACTTATCCACAATTTTAGCTTGTTCTGCAAATGTATCCTTCAAAGTGCCGTAAAGACTTCTATAGGTTTTGTAATAATCCTCATACATCTCTACATGATCGACGTTAGGTTCTGTCACGCTAACCGGTTTAATAAACCGATCACAGGCCTCTTTTGCATCCTTAAAATGTCCCGCTCCAATACCAGCCAGGATGGCTGCGCCAACACAACCCGTCTCCGACACATTTGTGGTCACAATATTGGCATTATAAATATCTGCTTGCATTTGCAGCCACAGTTTAGATTTCGCTCCACCGCCGGAGGCTCTCACCTCATCTACCGATACATTTGCTTCGCGGAGCAGTTCAATCGTATCGCGCAGACTAAATGTCACACCCTCCATTACAGATCTAGTTATTTCATTTAATCCATGCCGGTAAGACAGGCCAAAAAAGACACCCTTTGCATATGGATCAGGATACGGTGTCCGTTCTCCATTCAAATAGGGTAAAAAGACAAGGCCCTCACTCCCTGAGTGTGATTTAGATGCCATTTCAGTCATCAACGAGTAGATATCTTTCCCCTCTTTTTCCATGGCCTTATGCTCATTCGAGAACATAGTATCTCTCAGCCATTTAAAGGAGCCACCTGCTCCCAATGTACAACCAAATAAAGACCAGGTACCTGGCACTGAATGGCAATAAGTTAGAGCAGCAGCATGATTTACGTCAGGAATCGGTTTGTTGGCTGCTGCATAAACAACACCCGATGTACCGATAGTCGCAGATACAATTCCTTCTTTATATACGCCACTTCCAATACCACATGCCGGTTGGTCACCCGCACCTCCCACAACCGGAACTCCACTTCGAAGACCTAATTCTTCAGCAACATCTTTTTTGAGATATCCGGCGATCTCCTGTGACTCAATGACATTATCGCTTACGATCTCTCGCGGTAATCCACAAATATCAAACATATCTTGAGACCAGGTTCTGTTTGCTACATCGAAAAGATAAGATCCGGACGAATCAGTAACTTCGAGAGAGATCTCACCTGTTAATTTGAATTTCAAATAATCTTTTGGAAACAACACG
>Ga0255364_10209_pt1 | contig 13446 bp, 12 predicted proteins | sample ANMaggSSYBR01G12_FD_182087 | JGI IMG/M metagenome (GOLD analysis project Ga0255364, IMG submission 182087) | Sediment cell enrichment communities from methane seep in Santa Monica Basin, California, United Staets - ANME aggregate JGI... | ecosystem: Environmental > Aquatic > Marine > Cold seeps >...
TTGAGTGTGCCAATCTTCGATATGGTCCTTGTTGTGTACTCAAGAGCTCTTCATCGGAAGTCCATCTTTCTTGGAGGACGTGATCATACCTTTCACCGTCTTGTTTCATTAAATCTCGATCCTACACGCTCTGTTCTAACCATGCAGATAGTCAGCATCCTATTGGGTCTTACTGCCTTTATCCTTCTAGAGACGACAGTTCTTTTGGCGAATATTGCATTTGGTCTAATAGTATTGGGAGGCTTGGTTATTACATTCTATCTCGTGCGGCAGGATTTGAATGTGGTGTGAATCTAAGATAAATATATTTTAACCTATGCCCGGTATTATTATTTGCTAACAATATTTCCAAGAAGTTTCCCATGAAAAATCCCATCTTCGATTAGGGTGCCCAGAGGTCATCGAATTAATTGCGTTCACCAAACATTAATAGGGTAAAATTGTGTTTGATGCGAGTCGGCAGACTCGCATCTTTAATGAAAACGCTTATGGAGGAACGTTAATGGGAAACAATATTGAACTCATTTCACCATACGGTGGTGATCTGATTAACTTGATCGAGCCGGAAGAAACAGCGGATGAATTAAAGTCCTATGCGAGTACGCTTCCCTCGATACAGATATCATCGCGAGCAGAAAATGACCTGGAGCTTCTTGCCACGGGAGGGTTTTCACCCTTGGATCGCTTCATGGGCGAAGAGGACCACGCGCGCGTCTTAGATGAAATGAGGCTAACTAACGGGTCGATATTCCCGATTCCCATCACGTTGCCTGTCACGAAAGATGATCCCATCGAAATTGGCAGCGATATCGCTCTGCGGAACTCGAAAAACGAACTTCTAGCGGTGATGACCGTGGAAGAGGCTTACCCTTGGGACCGCGACGAGGTCGCTGATAAAGTCTTCGGCACGACCGACTTACGGCACCCTCTCGTCGCCGAAATGCACCGCTGGGGGGATATAAACATTTCGGGGAGACTGCGGGTTCTCCAGCTGCCCAAACATTTTGATTTCAAGGATTTGCGACTCTCACCTGCTGAAACCCGGGAAGCGTTATATTCCATAGGTCGAGAGAATGTAGTGGCTTTTCAGACCCGCAACCCGCTGCACCGAGTTCATGAGGAACTTACCAAACGGGCTACCGAAAAGGTGGATGGAGTGCTTCTGCTCCACCCGGTCGTGGGTATGACCAAGCCGGGTGATGTGGATCATTTCACCCGTGTACGCACATATCGAACGTTGGCCTCGCAATATTATGATCAGGATAAGATTCTTCTCGCTCTGCTGCCGCTGGCGATGCGTTTGGCAGGTCCACGCGAGGCGTTATGGCACGCTATCATCCGGCGTAATTACGGCGCCAATCACCTTATCGTTGGCCGTGACCACGCCGGTCCAGGGGTGGATTCCGAGGGTAAACCGTTTTACGGACCCTACGATGCCCAGGAGCTGGTTGCGCAGTACGAGGATGAAATAGGCGTGAAGATGGTCCCCTTCCAGATGCTGGTCTATCTGCCGGAGGAAGGTCGCTATGAAGAAATCAACATGGTGCCGGAGGGTGTGGAAACCAGTTCCATATCCGGCACAGAAGTGCGTGAGGACTATCTCAATAACGGTCGCATTCTCCCCGATTGGTTTACCCGTCCGGAGGTAGCCCAAATCTTGGCTGAGAGCTATCCGCCTCGCCATATGCAGGGCGTGTGCGCCTGGTTCACAGGTTTGAGTGGCGCCGGAAAATCAACGATTGCATCGGTGCTCACTGTTATGCTTCAGGAGTACGGCCGGCAGGTGACGGTGCTGGACGGTGATGTTGTGCGTACACATCTCTCTAAGGGCTTGGGATTCAGTAAAGAGGGGCGCGACACAAACATTCGACGGATCGGCTATGTCGCCTCGGAGATCGTTCGCCATGGCGGTGTCGCTATTTGCGCTGCGGTTAGCCCGTACCGGGCAACGCGCAACGATGTGCGCAACATGGTTGGGGGAGATCATTACGTGGAGGTCTTCGTGGATACACCGCTGGAAGTGTGCGAGCAGCGAGATGTGAAAGGTCTCTACGCCAAAGCCCGCAGCGGCGAGATTAAAGGTTTCACCGGGATTGATGACCCGTATGAAGCGCCCAATAATGCGGAGATCGTCTTGGATACGGTAAATCACACACCGGAGGAGAATGCACATCGGATCGTCGAATATATGATGCAGAAGGGGTTTATTCGCCCTGTCTGATATCGCAGGACGACGGGCTCCTTCAATTTGACAAAGGATGCCTTTGACGACGGTAGCTTACTGCAACTCCAATCATGCTGAATATAATCTATCTAGCTCGATCCAGAATGAGACGTAAGCGGGGAGAGCGAGATGCTGTAAATGAACTTCCTCAGGTTTAAAAAGGGGATATCACGATGATTGTACTCAGTGTAGGGATGCAGAAAGCAGGGACAGCGTGGTATTTCAATATCACGAATGACCTGCTGCAAGCAGCTGGGCATCAAGATATCCATGATTTACGAAATCGGTATCACCTTCAACGTTTTATGACCAGAGGGAATTGCAATATCGGCAGACCCAATTTGTTGAAATTACTCGTTGTGAGCTTTCCGCACTGGATGGGGAATTCCTACGTTGTAAAAACGCATGAAGGACCCACACAGGCATTGCTCGGGTTGATAGACCGGGGGGTGGTAAAAGCCACGTATATGTACCGCGATCCCCGGGACGTTGCTTTATCGGCATTCGAGCATGGGGAGAAGATCCGCAGGAGTGGGGCCGTGTCAAATACCGGATTCGATCGCTTGACGACCATCGAAGAGGCCATCGAATTCGCAAAAGGTCTTTTACCCGTGTGGAAGCAATGGGCGGGAAGCAGGAAAGCCTTGCTTGTTCGGTACGAGGATATGCGGCAGGATTCCTTAAGTGAGGGAAAGAAGCTGGTTGTCTACTTGAATATCGATGTCTCACAGGAAGTTCTTCGATCCATCATTGAGCAGTATGAAATTAAGAACGGTTCGACTGATTCTCTCCGCAATCAACCCCTACATTTTAACAAAGGTGTAACAGGGCGTTGGATGGAAGAGTTCACAGCCTCCCAGCAGGAACTCTCTCGAGAAAGCTTTGGAGACATCCTTCCCGAGATGGGCTATGATATCTAGTCGATATTAGCTTTGTGCCCGATAGTGCTGGCGCCCTTACGGCTTTCTTGTAAGCAGGTTGCCAGGTTACAGCTCTAGATGGAGGCGTTATCAATACGTATCTTTAGTTTGGATGGGCTTCAATAAAGAGGATCGATATATGGAACCCGGGCGGATCGGATTCATAGTTTCGGAGATTGTACGGCATTGTAGAGTTACTGCATGAGGGTCTGTGAACATCTTTCGGGCGACACGCATTAATGTGCGCAATTGGGTTGGGGAAGATCACTATATAGAGGTATTCGTCGACACACCGCTAGAGATATGTAAAGAGAGCGACATCAAAGGGCTATATAAAAAGGAAAGAAGTGGCGAGATCAAAGGCTTCACCGGGATCGATGATCCTTCTGAAGCGCCGAATAATGCGGAGACCGTCTTAAATAAGGTAAGTCACACCCCGAAGGAGAATGCCCATTGGATCGTCGAATATCTGGCGCGGATGGGATACGTTCAGGCTGGATAAAGCGATAATAAATTGGGCTACGTTATATCGAGGAGTGTGTATGGTAGATACGCCGGAAGAGCCTTGATCCATTACGTATTTGTTAGAAAAGAAGTAATGACTGATTCCCTGGAGTGTTACCCATCATCACATCTTTCACCATTTGATCTTTTATTTTTTCATTAAACAAAATTACGGCTGAACTTCTCATGACTTGGAAATAATTACAATGTATGATTGAGGGCTTGAATTCGGGTAATTATCGTATCATCATCAGCGATTATTTGTTTGCTGACAAAGCTTTTATGTGTTCTGCGGAGTATTTGTTGATGGCAGGATGAATCCACCAATGTACCAACTGCGAAGTTTGGACTTTAATCGTGGCTGAAAAAAACAGCCTTGATGCAATTTGGGTAGAAAAACTCCCTCCTTTTCTACGCATCCGCGTCGAAGGACGCTACAATCTCCAGAAAATTGTCAGCAACACGCTGTGGCTCTCATGGGAATCCGTCTTCCGCATGGTGGTGGGTTTCTTCCTCGGAGTTTGGGTAGCACGCTATCTAGGGCCGGAACAATGGGGTTTACTGAACTATGCTAGAGCAGTTATTATTCTGTTTGTTCCTCTTATGACACTGGGTCTCGGTTCTATAGCAATTCGCGAACTAGTTAAATCTCCTGAAGATAGAGATACCATTCTCGGAACGATTTACCCACTTCAGCTTGTTGGAGCACTCATTGCGACAGTTCTAGCAAATGTGTCGATATTCCTTTTATGGGATGGCGACAATGTTGTTCAAGTTCTAGTATGGATATTATCTATAGGCTACCTATTTAGACCTTTTGAAGTTACCGACTACTGGTTTCGATCACAAGTCCAATCGCGGTACCCAGTAAATGCAAGAAATGCCGCATTAGTCATCGTTAGTGTAATTAAAGTTGGTTTACTCATCTCCGAGGCACCACTGATTGCATTTGCGGTGATGGTGCTTGCGGATGTGGTTCTCTCCTCGATAGGGCTCTTACTCGTATACAGGTTTAAAGGCTACTTTATTACTGCTTGGCGGTTTAGCCGGAATATGGCGAAGTCGCTTCTCATCGAAGGTTGGCCTCTTTTTCTTACTGCGATATCTCTAACGGTATTTTCACAGATTAATAATGTAATGCTAGGTCAACTGATAGGAGCTCAGGCGGTTGGTTTATATTCTGCTGCGAATAGGATTTCTGAGGTGTGGATGTTTATTCCCATAGCGATCGCCTTATCCGTGGCCCCAGCGATAATAGCTTCCAAAAAAGAGGGGTCGGTAGTCTACTATGCGCGTTTGCAAAAACTATTTAGTCTCATGTCATTCTTCTCGTTGTCCATAGCGATCCTGGTGACGATATTTTCAAAACTTGTTATTTCGTTGGTCTTTGGTCCGGAGTATGAGCAGGCTTCGTTGGTGCTTCCAATCCAGATATGGGCTTTGATTTTCCTTTCCTGGGGATTGGCCCAAGGACCCTGGGATGTAAATGAGAACTTATTGAAACAGCGATTGATTAGGACGTTATTGGGTTCGGTGACGGCCATCATTCTCGGCGTAATGCTTATACCACTATACTCGGCTGTTGGTGCGGCGATCGCTACATTAATCGCGTCCGCCGTGGCTCACTTCTTTGGTAACCTATTGTTCCGTGAAACCAGAAAGATATTTGTTATCGAATTGAGATCTCTATTGCCGATCCATCTACTGAAACGATAATGACGAAGATATAAGACACAAGCTCCTTTCGACAACTTGTTTGTATTTGCGACCGCGAAACTTATCTTCAACAAAGTTGCCCAGGCTGAATGATCCGTTATATATTCCTAATCACCCAATTCGACCCGGTTATGGTGGGCTCTGATGGTTGATGATGGAACTGAAGCGATCTATTTATTATGGCGAACTCACTGACTTCTTTAATCTCGACGATTTTCGGTTCGTTGGGCTTGCATCGATCGAAATCTAATTTGATAAATGCAAGAATTATAAAAATCCAGCAAGACGATGTCTTTCTTGTGTCGTATCCAAGGTCTGGGAATACGTGGATGCGATTTTTACTCGCAAATCTGCTGCGACCTGAACTTGATTGGTCTGTCCAAAATATCCAACAAGTCATCACTGATATTTATGGCTCTCCCCCTGATGAAGCAGTCGAAACTCACCCAAGGATTATCAAGAGTCATGAACAATACACCCCCGATTATAAAAAGATAATCTATATTTATCGAGATGGTAGGGATGTATCGGTTTCTTATAATGATTACATGGTAAAGCTTAGGGATTATGAAGAGGATTTCCCTTCCTTTCTCCAGGACATGCTCTCTGGGAAGTTTGAATATGGTTCCTGGCAAGATCATATTGCAGGTTGGCTCTGGAAAAAAGAGAAACAAGAAGTTCATAGCATCTGCTATGAGCGGCTATTCAGTGATACAAAACGCGAGATGATACGGTTGGGTGTTTTTTTAAAGCTTAAGTGGAGCGATAACGACATCGAGCAAGCTATCTATCGATCGAGTTTTGATTCATTCCAAAAAGGTATCTTTTCCTACAAACACTCCACACATTGGGAGAAGGGTTTTCGCGGCGGGGTTAAGGGTGGACCTGGTGCCAGGGAGGAGATATACACCCCGCAACTTGACGATATCTTCTGGGAAAGAGCTGGATCAGTAGCCGCGAAGTTGGGATATGAGCGAGACTTGTAAAATTTCCTTCTCATCCTAGTTGCAGGTGCAGCGACATGATTGCCCGTTCGAAACGTGAGGGCGAACCTTCTTATTCCATCAACTTCGCGTGAAATGCATACCGGCGATAAACCGTTCAAGTGAACTCCGAATGGATCTTGGCTTATGGGATATCCAGATTTCTATATTGTAGGGGCTGCGAGGTCTGGGACAACGTCAATGTGGCAGTATTTAAGGCAGCATCCCTCAATTTTCATGCCTGGAGATATTGTCTATAAAGAGCCAGCATATTTTACCGATCTATACGGTTTAAGTGATCTTAATCAATATATCGCCTTATTTTCTAAAGCCTCCCCGGATCAAGCATGCGGAGAGGCATCAACCGCATATCTTTCAGCGCCAGAGAGCCCGCGACGGATTTATGAAAAGAGACCTGATGCAAAAATTATTATCATGCTCAGAAACCCAGTAGAGAGGGCGTACTCGCTTTATTGTTGGATGGTGAAGGAGGGCTATGAATTTCTAAGTCCTTTCGAGGATGCACTCAAGGAAGAGGAGAAAAGGCGGCGTAACCCGGATTTCAAGTTTAACAATCCCGAGAATTTCTACAATTATCTCTACTTCCATTCAGGCTTATATAGTGAGCAGATAATCCGTTACCTTGAAATATTTCCTGCTAATCAGATTCATATCATTCTATTTAATGAGTTTATCAACGACAGCCGGAGGGTGATAAAAGACGTCTATAGTTTCCTGGGTGTTGAGCCAAACTTCATTCCGCAGCTTGGAATCCATAATGTTAGTGGGGCCGTATACTCTACAAAAATTCAATATATAACACGTCAATATTTGGAAAATAAAATCAAGTTTGCCCCTCAACGTATACGGAACCCTATCATGCGGACCCTTATGGGGTTGAATATGAAATCTTCACAGCCACCAGGGATAATTCCGGAGACCAGGAAGCGGCTTCAGAAGAAGTATAAGAATGATATTACACAGACGGCTGAAATAATTGGCGAAAACCTTTCACACTGGATTCTTCCATCCTCAACCTAAACATCATTCTCCCAAAGAACAACAGCATTGAGAAAAATGATTATGATGTAACGGAACATAGTGGATTGCCCTGAGTGTGCGAGGTAAATAGACCTTATGATTCCAGCATGATTCCAAACAACACAGCATTGTTTCTCACTTAGTCAATATGAATTAGTTATCTGATTTGCCATCCTATTGCTGTGACAAGCTTGCCATCGTCATGTTAGTTTGGCAGGTGCCCAGGACCGTGAACATTGAGTTAATAAAATTGTGAATGTAATCTACAATTACATTCGACCTGCAATAAGAACAAAATGACAATTAACTCGCTACAAATACTTCAGGTGGCTAGCCATGATCTTGCCGGGGGAGCGGCAAGGATAGCTTGGTTTCTGAACGCAAAATTGAAGGAGCGTGGCATCGTCAGCCACTTCGCAGTAGGGAAGAAACAGAGTGATGATGACAGCATCCTTCAGATCGACAACAATAAGTGTCGCAATCCCTGGTCCCGCTACTGGTACAGGCGGGAAGATTTATTGACGAGGGAAGGCATCCGCTATCTGCCTGGAGCAGCCAGATGGATTGGTCTATTAGGTGAACCCGGGAGAGCCTTGGATCGCTTCTGTGGTATTGAGGATTTTCATTATCCTGCCACGAAAGAATTGCCTGGTTTGAAGCAGAATGAAACAAACTTGGTCCATCTGCATAATCTCCATGGTCAGTTCTTTGATCTGAGAGAGCTACCCCAAATAAGCAATTCCAATTCAACGCTGATCACACTTCATGACGAGTGGATGTTCACGGGGCACTGCGCCTACACACTCGGATGTGAGCGTTGGCGTATCGGGTGCGGGGCTTGTCCAGATTTAAGCATTTATCCATCCATCCGTTTTGATATGACTCGATCCAACTTACAGCGGAAGATTTCTCTCTACAACGATAGCCAGCTATGGATTACCACGCCAAGCAAGTGGCTTATGGATAAGGTTAAAGACTCCAGGTTACAGGGAGGGCTGATTGGAAGCAGGGTTATCCATAATGGGGTGGATCTGAATATCTTCAAACCAAATTCGGATAAAAAAGAAGTGAGGGAAGCGCTTGGAATTCCTGCGGATGCTTGGGTTGTGCTCTTTGTCGGTTACCAAACGAAGAGCCACGAATTTAAAGATTATCCAACAATGGCGGAAGCAGTTTCGAGACTTCCCGCTAAAATTGCAGGTAAGGAAGTGGTATTTATCTGTCTTGGTGAAAAAGCGAAGTCTGTCCGTCTAGGAAACACAATGAACCTGTTCTTTCAGGGTGTACCTGATCCAGGTGTAGTTGCGCAATACTATTCTGCAGCGGACGTTTACCTCCATGCAGCGCGAGCGGACACATTCCCAACAACCATTCTCGAAGCCATGGCTTGTGGAATTCCCGTTGTTGCATCAGCAGTAGGGGGGATTCCGGAACAAGTTGATGATTCGATAACGGGGTTTCTCGTGCCCCCTGAAAATCCCGGTGCAATGCACGCTCGCTTGCTCGAGTTGCTCGAAAACCATGACCTTCTCATGCGAATGGGTCATGAATCAGTGCATAAAGCAGAGAAGTCCTTTAATATCGAGCGAATGGTCGATGAATATATCGAGTGGTATTCGGAAATTGCCGGGAGAGGTTAGCATAAAGAACGGACAGAATGAGCAACGATAAACCAACCATCAGCATCGTTACACCGTCATTCAATCAAGGGATGTTTCTTGAGGAAACGATTCAATCTGTTCTTCAGCAAGATTATCCAAACCTCGAATATATCATTATCGATGGTGGTTCAACAGATGATAGTGTGGAAATCATCAAAGCTTATGAACACCGACTCGCCTTCTGGGTGAGTGAGCCTGACAATGGGCAGGCTCATGCTATAAATAAAGGCTTCCTCCTTGCGACAGGAAGCCTTCTTTCCTGGATCAACAGCGATGATTTACTTCTACCGAATATACTGCCAGATGTCGCATTAACCCACGCAAGACGTCCCGAATCGATCTTGCTTGGCGATGTTATTCACTTTGATCACGAGGCGGACTTTACGATCGAGATGCGCCAGCATGATGTGACTGTTGAGAATATAATTGCCTACTGGAACCGAGATTGGCTCTGGAACCAACAAGGGACATTCATTCCCAAATTCGTATGGGATGAAATTGGGGGGTTGGATGAAGAATATCGGTATATATTCGATCGGGAATGGATGTGCAGAGCCCTCATTGATCGAACGCCGCTGGTCTACCTGGGCTACTCAGTCGCTGCCTTTCGGCTCCATAGCGAGTCGAAGACCGTAAGCGAATACACCCGTTGGGGGGAAGAGCAGCTCGAGGTGACGAAACGATATCGAGCTAAAGTACCAGGATTGTCAGAACGAGATGTGACTGCTGAGCAAGACCTTATGAATGCTTCCCAGCGATTAAGCGTGCAACATCTTGACCACATGGATAAGCGTATTGCGAGCATGCATCTGCGGCGAGCTCTTAGGTATCGACCGCGGACATTGTTCTCACGAAATTTCTGGCGGCTTGTACTCCGGATATTGATCCCGAAATCAGTATTCAATTGGATTCGACCGCTCTGGCTTGAGCGTCGATCTGCACTCAGCTCCTTGCGAGTTTCAGATATCACTTAAAAATGTTGGTCATGGCTTTTACGTGGACTACCGGTCACACAAGACAACTTGGTTAATTTTATATTGCGGGTGATTAAGTGGACAATATGGAACTTAAACACTACATCAGCTTTAACCGCGGGGGAGTCGCTGCGTTCCTTCAGGCGCTGGTACAAGCACAATCCGAACTCTATTACCCAAGCTTAACGAATATTGCTGTCTTCGGACCAGCAGAACTTCAATTTCCTGATCTGGTTAAAAAGCTGGAATATTCACCCTTCGGTGATTCAACATGGGGCATAAATCAATGGAAGTTTGCCATCCAATCTGCTCGCGAAATCCATCGCTCTCGACATCCTGGGACATTGAATCACACCCATCACTTCACTCTTGTGAAACCGGATATTCATACTGCCCATGGACTTTATTGCCGAGATTGGGAGGCCATGTTTCGTGGTCCGTGGAGTAAGACACCAACACTGCTTCACAGGCTCCAATACTTCATGCTGCGATCTTTAGAGCGCAGGACTATCAAGTCGGCTCGCTGGGTCGTGTTCGCTTCGGAAGAGAATCGCAGATTTGTCGAAAATGAGCTTGGAATTTCCCGACCTGGTAGGTTTCGAATTATTCATCATGGCGTGGATACGCATCGCTATCAACCGGGTTTGCGATCAAATCTTCATAAGACTCGGCAACAGTACTTCCCGGACGTCAATCCACAGACCCGTTGGTTGCTATTCGTTGGCAACAACTATCTCCTCAAGGGGTTGCTACGGATCCTGAGCTCCTTATCCGAAATGAACAGTGAAGTCGACATGGTGGACTTCGACTTCCTTGTAGTAGGTAACGATCCAAAGAATATCGAGATAGCTAAGGAGCTTTCCAGGCGCATCTCCATCAGTAAAATCCATTTCTTTGATGATGCTCAGATCCCAGAGGCTTTCGCTCTAAGCGATTTGTTCCTGATGGATTCTGAATCGGAAGCCGGACCGCTCGTTTTGCTCGAAGCGATGGCATCGGGCTGCGTTCCGGTTGTTACGAAATTCGGGTATACAGAAGAATTCGTGCGATCAGGTGAGAATGGATGGATCGAGCAGAATAGTACTAAGATGGTGGAGCTTGCGTTGAATGCACCCACCGATGAGATTCATGCACTATCTCGGAATGCCGTAGAAACGGCAACAAGACAAAGTTGGGAGAAGGTCGCAAGGGAATACGCTGACCTTTACGATGAAATACTTGGTGAATTATAAGAAATTTAATCTTATGAGTTTCTCAACTAGGGATGTTCTGGCATTTCAATGAAGCTATTATCCACACTTACTGCATTCCCCCCATCCCTCGGAGGGGCACAACTTCACCATCACCAACTGTCCTTGCGGTTAGCTATTGGACATGATGTTCAGATAGCGAGTCATTGGGACGAGAACAGGACAGATTGGCTTCTTGGGACAACACTGCGGTCACCGGAGATGGGATCGGATTACGTATATGAAGGGATTCCGGTTCATCTCATCGGGCTATCCCGGTCTCAGAAGCGGTCCATGGTTCCCTCCGTGCTCACTTACTACCTAGCAATGGATCAGGCGGTAGAGAGAATTGGGGATGTGCTTGCGGATCAGATCCGCCCACTTGCGTCTGATGCAGACCTAATTCATAACGTCCGTATCGGACGCGCGGGACTAAGCAAGGCTTCTCTCCTCCTTGCCCACCAACAGGATATCCCCTTCGTCATCACACCTGTGCATCACCCACGATGGTCGGGATGGCGGTACCGTGTGTATCAAGATATCTATTGTGAAGCCGATGCTGTCATCGCTCTCACCGCGGCAGAGAAGAGCATGCTCATGGACATAGGGGGGCGAGCTGAAAGGGTCTTTGTCACTGGGATTGGTCCATTACTCTCAAATAAGCAGGATGGAGATTCGTTTCGACGTGTGCATGATCTTGAGGGCCCCATCATACTATTCCTTGGGCAACACTATGCTTATAAAGGCTATTTACAGCTACTTCAAGCAACAGAGCAAGTCTGGGAAAACATCCCCGATGCCCATTTCGTTTTTATTGGACCCGCTGTTGGTAACTCTGAGAAACATTTCCGGAATTATCAAGACAGGAGAGTATTGCGTTTGGGAGCTGTTGGGCTACAAGAAAAGACGGATACACTCGCGGCTTGCGATATTCTTTGCGTCCCTTCGACTCAGGAGAGCTTTGGAGGGGTATACACAGAGGCGTGGAGTTTTAGTAAACCGGTCATTGGCTGCCCTATACCGGCGGTTAGAGAGGTTGTTGCCGACGGCGAGGATGGAGTTTTGGTCAACCAAGATGCGCCTGAGATTGCAGACAGAATTACATATCTGCTCTCTCATCCAGAACAAGCCCGGAAGTTAGGCGAGGCCGGCAAGAAGAAGGTGCTGAACCGATACACGTGGGACCGCATAGCAAAGCTTACTGAACAGGTATATATGAAGATATTAGGCAAGCAACAGCCTGTCGACAAATATGGGCATGACGCAGACTGATATGAGGGGTCATTGTCAAATTCATCGTTAGTTCGAGATAACATCCTCGGTGTGGGAGTAAGCGCGATCAATATGGATCTCGCGCTGCGAGCTATCGAGCATTGGATCGATGCGGCCGAACTGAACTATGTCTGTGTTACCCCAGCGCACTCGGTTATGGATGCTTACGACGATCCAGATTTCAGAAGCATCCTGAATTCCAGCGGCTTGACCACGCCGGATGGGATGTCGCTGGTTTGGATACTACGGCTCCTCGGCCATAAGGAAGTGAACCGCGTCTATGGCCCGGATCTCATGCTCGCCTTATGCCGGCATGGTGTGGAGAAAGAATACCGCCATTATCTTTATGGCGGGGAGCCCGGCGTGGCCGAGGCTCTTGCCGCTCGATTAACAAACAGGTTCGATGACCTTCAAATCGTAGGAACTCATTCCCCGCCTTTTCGGACACTCACAGACGACGAAGATCAAGTTGAGATCGATAAGATCAACTCAACCAATCCTGACATCGTTTGGGTTGGGCTAAGCTCACCCAAGCAGGAACGCTGGATGACGGAGCACCTGGGCAAGATTAATGCGCCGGTTATGATCGGCGTCGGGGCAGCTTTCGATTTTCTCTCTGGGGCGAAACCGCAAGCCCCGCGCTGGGTCCAGCGCTCAGGGTTCGAGTGGCTCTTCCGTTTGGTAATAGAGCCGAAGAGACTTTGGCCAAGATACAGACTTTATCCTAAATTTGTCATGCTTGTGTTGCTTCAGTTAATCGGTTTGAAGAAATTTCCGATCAAGTGATGTTCTAATCGGGAGGTTTTCGCTTAAAATCTCAACGAATTGTCCAGAGAAACCGGACCTGCTATGCTTAACTTAGCGATAAATAATCAGCTTTTGTATACAATACATTATGGGACCGAATCGATTTCAACGTCTG
>Ga0255364_10228_pt1 | contig 13425 bp, 9 predicted proteins | sample ANMaggSSYBR01G12_FD_182087 | JGI IMG/M metagenome (GOLD analysis project Ga0255364, IMG submission 182087) | Sediment cell enrichment communities from methane seep in Santa Monica Basin, California, United Staets - ANME aggregate JGI... | ecosystem: Environmental > Aquatic > Marine > Cold seeps >...
GATATGACACCGTGGGGGCTGCAACTATCCCTCAAGATGGAGAAATTGACCTGCGAAAAGATGCCGGAAGAGTCCAGGAAGTCGCCGAAAAATATAAATTTTTGGAAATGTCTGGGGACCGGGCAATCCTCCAGCTGCGATGGGCTACATTTGGAGCTCCCTCAAAGTTAAACTCCCAACCTCATCTTGATTCAGACGGCGACCTGGTGGGTGCCCACAATGGTAATGTAGTTAATAATGTGGAACTCAGGGAGGAATTTACTGCAGAAGGCATGACAGTCCGATCAGAAAATGATGGTGAAAGCTGCGTCCACGCAGTTGAACGCTATTATGACCAAGGACATGAGATGGTTGAAGCCATCCGCATGGCAACCCGCGACTTGGAAGGGGATTATTCATTTATTATTGGCAAAGTAGGAGATGATCGGCTTTATGCGATCAAAATGGGTTCCGGGCTGGTTGCCGGCATTGAAAAAGATTTCACCTGTATCGGGTCAGATTTACCATCCATCCTGCCCATTACCAGGAATATCCTCCGCCTGTATGATGGGGAAATCATCACTTTCTGGTCAGGGGGTTATGAAATTACCAGCGTTGAGGACGGCAGCTCAATTGAGCGAGATCCAGAAATTGCCGAAGATAGTATGGAAGCTGCCCAAAAAGGCGGGTACGATCATTTTATGCTCAAAGAAATCCATGAGCAGAGCCAGGTTGCAGGAGAACTGCTTCACCTGCTCAACAATTCCAAAGACCTTAACTTGTTTCTTAATAAACTCAAAGATGCCCGAAATATTTATCTGATAGCTTGCGGCACAAGTTTTCATGCGGGTTTACTTGGTTCTGTATACTTTAATCAATTCGCCGGTAAAGCCGCCATTCCAGTTCTTGCCCCCCAGTTCACCGCTCAATACGGATCCTCGGTTGGTCCTGAAGATGTGGGTATTTTTATCAGCCAAAGTGGAGAAACTAAGGATGTATTGAATGCCATTGAAGCTGCCACGGAACGCGGAATGGGAATCCTCGGGTTGGTCAATGTGGTCGGTTCGACACTAACCCTGGTTAGTGAAGTTTATCTGCCCCTCACCTGCGGATACGAGATCAGTGTTCCCGCAACCAAAACCTATACCAACCAGGTTTTAACACTTCTTTATTTGGCCCTGAGCCTTGGCGGATATAAAACGAGTGTATTAGATGATATTCCAAATATGATGGATCGAACCCTGGATGAAGTATCCAAACAAATTGATCCGGTGGTTGAAAAATTGATTGACTGGGACGATCTTTATATTCTCGGTTACGGTCTCACCTACCCTGTCGCACTGGAAGGCGCTCTAAAATTGAAAGAAATAACCTACACACATTGTGAGGGTATACTTTCAACCGAGTTCAAACACGGTCCTTTATCAGCCGTAAGTGAAGGTTATCCAGTGATTTTTACAGCTGGACCAGATGATATTCCATTGATTGTAAGCGGTATCAACGAGGTAACTTGCAGGGGCGGCCACGTAATCGCAATAGGATTTCAAGATTCCCGCCTGGAGGGTAATGCCCAGGAAACAATCACCATCCCGGTTATTGATGTTCCGGAAGAATATCGATCTGCGATCCTGGCATTACTCAGCGTAATCCCGCTTCAAGTATTATCTTACCGATGCAGTCTCAGCCGGGGCTATGATCCGGATTTTCCCCGCAATCTCAGCAAAACCTTAACGGTAGATTAATCCATCTTTTAATAATTACGTGACACTCCTTCCTGCCAGCTATTACGAATATTTTTCCCACTGAACAGGCTTTTCATCACAGGTGATGCTATAATGAAAAAATACGTTTCCCCCCCACAATCAATCTGTAATAGGAGGCTATTCAATGTCGACTAATGGACAAGGGTTCACCCTCAGCGATGAACACAAAATGATTCAAAAATCCGCCAGGGATTTCTCTGAAAAGGAGATTAAACCCATTGCTGCAGAGTTTGACGAATCCGGTGATTTTCCAAAAGAAACCATCAAGAAAATGGGCGAAATGGGTTTTATGGGCATTGAAGTTCCGGAAGAATACGGAGGCGCCGGCATGGACACCATGGCATACGTCCTGGCCTTAAAAGAAATATGCAAGGCAGATGCTTCCCACGGCACAATCATGTCGGTAAACAACTCACTCTATAATTATGGATTACTTTTATTTGGAACTGACTATCAAAAGGAAACTTTTATTGGTCCAGTGGCCTCGGGTGAGAAAATTGGCGCATATTCCCTGACCGAACCAAGTGCCGGTTCAGATGCAAGCACCATGCTTAGTAGAGCGGTTCTTGACGGTGATGATTACATCTTGAATGGGCGAAAGTCCTGGGTTTCGGGAGGTCCGGTCGCCGATTTTGTGGTGGTTTTTATGATGACAGACCCTGATCAAAAACACCGCGGAATCAGTGCTTTTATAATCGACGCGAATCAACCTGGCTTTATCCGGGATAAAAAAGAGCCAAAGATGGGAATCCGCGCTTCAGCGACGAGTGAGTTAGTATTTGAAGATTATCGCTGTCCTGTAAAGAATCGGATCGGAGAAGAAGGAGAGGGTTTCAAAATCGCCATGACCGTTCTGGATGCTGGTAGGATCGGAGTTGCCACCCAAGCACTGGGAATTGCAGAAGCAGCCTATGAAGCCAGCGTAGCTTATTCCAAGGAGAGAGAATCTTTCGGAAAAAAGATTGGACAGTATCAAGGGGTGGCTTTCCAACTGGCAGATATGAAAACCCGGCTCGAAGCATCCCGTTTGTTAGTTTATCAATCAGCATATGCCAAAGAACGCCACAAGATAACCGGGGAACGATATACCCTGGAAGCATCAATGGCAAAATTATTTGCTTCGGAAACTGCAAATTTCTGTGCCAACGCTGCAGTGCAAATCCACGGGGGCATGGGTTATTCCAAGGAGCTTCCCATCGAAAGATATTACCGAGATGCAAAAATCACAGAAATCTATGAGGGTACCAGTGAGATCCAGCGAATGGTCATCTCACGTTTGGAAACAGGGTTGCGATAAGGGCTGAGCCATCCCACATCAAGGTTTGAGGAAAGCAGGGAGGTTTTATGAATCCAACACGGTTTTTCATACTCGCCATTGCGATAGGTGTCGTAATTACTGCCTATATAATATGGAAATTACAGAAATTCCGGGAGACTGATACCTACCAAAAGAGCCAAAGGGGAATTATTAAGTTGCTCAAATGGGAAGAACAGATGGTATTAAAATTCCAAACTACCCTTCTTGGTTTGTTTTCCAAACAGAAATTCCGGGGAACTGATACCTACCATAAAAGCGAGGAGGGCATTATTAAGTTGCTCAAATGGGGTGAACGGATGGTGTTAAAATTCCAGACCAGCGTTCTTGGTTTGTTTTCCAATAAGAAGAACCGGCGGATTAAACCCGCGCTCTTACTTGAGATTCTCCTGATCGGAATCTGGGCATTTTGGATTGGACGGGAGTATTTAAATTTCGATCCAAGTATTATTCCAAGTGGAAGAGAATTCAGTTCAGCGATCCAAACACACCACGTTTGGACACGATTTCAAGAATGCGGCTGGTGTGCTTTATGGAATGGAACTGTTCGAGGAGGATATCCAGCATTCGCTGATACTCACGGAAGCATGCTTCATCCATTCGTCATCTTCAGTACCCTGCTTTTAGGCGTTGTAAATGGAGCAAAATTCGCCCTAATTCTTTCCTTTTGGTTTGCCGGTATTGCCCAGTGGTGGATAGCCAGAGAGCTTAAATTTAGCCGGATTCCAAGACTGTGGAGCAGTGGAATGGCAGTAGTAGGTGGACATTTGGCTGGCAGAATGGAATTGGGCATCTTTGGTGTTGTGCTATCGACAGCAATGGCTAGTCTGGTATTCGGGGCAATACTATCAGTTGCAAACGGGAAAGGGAAAAGGGCGGTGGTCCTATTAGGAATTACTACAGCATCAGCCCTGCTAGCTGGACAAGGATATATCCAGGCTGGGTTGATAGGCGCATTTCCTGCAATCCTTTTTTTGATCATAGATAATAAGATGCGGTTTAATGATTTATGGAAAGATTATCTTGTGGCTTTTATCATTGCAGGATTATTATCTGCCGTCTTTCTGATCCCGTTCGCTCATTTCAGTCCGAATTTTGTGAAAGACACAGATCTTGAATTTAAAGTTGCCCAACCACTTAAGTTCATACCATTAAATTATGTTATCGATTCCCGAGATTTTTATCTTAACGAATCTTTAGGTAAATTACCTTTCCCTCATCTTTATACACTTTTTATTGGTTGGGTCCCAATCTTGTTTGCGTTTTATGGTCTCTCTAATAAAGCTCTAAAAAAATCAATCAAATGGTTTATATCCAGCAGTGTTTTAATAATCTTATTAATCAGTAGCGGGGATGCGTTAAAATTAATATCATATATTTGGAAAGGGGTTGGAGGCATCAGACACCCACCGCAGATAGCAGGACTCACCGTTCCATTAATCTTGGGACTTTCTGCTGCGGGATTAGACAAACTTCTTAAACTGGATTGGCCAAAATTAGATTTTAGATTTTCTGAAAACGATGTTCCTCAAATAAAAACATTTCCAACACAATGGATCATTATCATTCTATTGGTTTTTAGTCTGTATCAAGGATATAAGTTCACAAAATTTTGGATTTACACTTTTGAAGAAGGTCCTGAAATCTATTTAGTGCTCGAGGAGCTTCAAACTGACACATTACAATGGGTGGAGCCTCCCTTCGGAGAACATTTTTATATAGAACCCGCTATACGATTGGGATTAAAAACCAGTCCCGGAATTATGACCTATCGATGGAAAGATCGAAATTTTCCTGAGGCTTATTTAGAGGCCAGCCATTCCGGACAACCTGATGGAACTTCAGAAGTTTTGACAAACATTAATACTATTGTGATTTATTCTCGCCCAGATCAAGAATATGCTGCAGTGATCAATGAAACCCAAAAAACACCCTGCCAAGCCCAGGGGACTGGAGGAAATCTCACGGTCACTTGCGATGCAGAATACAACGGACGTCTAGTTATTCAAGAAAATAATTGGTCCGGATGGAAAGGATGGATGGATGGGAAGAGTGTAAATATTTTTGGTAAACAATGGATATCAGTGGAAGCTCCCAAAGGTAATCACACATATACCTTCCGGTATCAGCCATGGGATGTTCCGCTAGGGCTGGTTCTCTCAGGAGCAGGGATAATTTTGAGCATCTTCCTTTGGAATTCTACTTCTCCCTTATTAGATAAGATCCTTAATAATAAAAAAGAACTGTGATTATTTCTTGACCAGAAGGCTAAACGATTACATACAACTCAATCATTGGAACAAAAGCCCTCGACAGGATAATTCTATCGGTAATTGTTGCCTATCGAAAGTATTCAGTCAGTAATCAGGTGGTTTAATAGATCCAAAGTGCCTGTTAGGAAAATAATCAATATAAAATTTAATCATGAACACCAATATAACCCCTGATTTGACACCTAAATCAATAAAGCGTCCTCGGATATTAACTATTTTCAGCGTTATAGTTTTTTTGTTTTCCTTTTTTCATTTTTTTTCAACTCTCCAGGTATTTATTTACCTGCAAATTCTGCAGACTCTCCCCGTTACAATTTCACCATATTATCTGGCAGTAGAAGGTTTAATATGGGGATTCCTGGGGTTATTCCTGACCTGGAGTTTATGGACCGGCAAACCCTGGTCGCAGCGAGCGGGCTTACTTCTCAGTCTGGCTTATATGATCTTTTTTTGGATCGATCTAATCTGGATAGCTGAACCCGATATACTGCAAACCCGTTGGTTAATTAACTTGATCCTCACAGCTCTTGGTATACCTGCTGTTATCTTGATATTAAATCTTAAATCCAGTCGTGACTACTTCAGCGGAAATCCTGCTAAAATAGACTGATGGAGTATTCTTATGCCAGAAAAACCTAAAAACCCAAAAATCCAGGAACTGCGCGACAAAAAAAACCTCAGTCAACAGGGAGGGGGTGCTGAAAGAGTCAAAAAGCAGCATCAAAAAGGTCGTTTGACTTCCCGGGAACGCTTGGATCTACTGCTCGATAAAGGATCTTTCCGAGAGGTTGATTCGTTTGTCGAGCACCGCAGTTCAGATTTTGGAACTGACCAGAATAAAATCCTTGGAGATTCTGTTACTACGGGTTGGGGAACTATTAACAACCGATTGGTTTATGTGTTTTCTCAGGATTTCACAGTCTTTGGTGGTAGTTTAGGGGAAGTCCATGCGGAAAAAGTTGTCAAAATCATGGATATGGCCCTTAAGAATGGGGCGCCGATCATTGGGATCAACGATTCCGGTGGCGCCCGCATCCAGGAAGGTGTCGTATCTCTAGGTGGGTATGCAGATATCTTTTTACGCAACACGCTTTCATCAGGTGTAATTCCCCAAATCAGTGTCATTATGGGTCCCTGTGCCGGGGGTGCTGTTTACTCCCCTGCAATAACAGATTTTATATTTATGGTTCGGGGATCCTCCTTTATGTTCATAACCGGGCCGGAGGTGGTAAAAACAGTAACTCATGAAGAAGTGACTTTTGAAGAGCTTGGTGGAGCAGATGTGCACGCAGAAAAATCTGGCGTCTGCCATATTGCCGCTGATACCGAAGCAAACTCGCTGTTCCTGGTCCGAAAATTACTATCTTATCTCCCCCAAAACAACATGGAGGATCCTCCCTTTGCACCCACAGATGACAGCCCTCTGCGTCGGGAATCCGCGCTTGATACGATCATTCCTGATGATCCTTCAAAACCTTATGACATTAAAGATGTGATTTCATTACTGGTAGACGAAGGAGAATTTTACGAAATCCAGGAAGGATTTGCTCAAAACATTGTGATTGGATTCGCTCGGCTTGGCGGACATAGTATTGGCATAGTTGCCAATCAACCCGCCTTTCTGGCAGGTGTGCTGGATATTGATTCTTCAGAAAAAGCCGGCCGTTTTGTCCGTTTCTGCGATTCATTTAACATCCCTTTACTTACTTTTGTCGATGTACCTGGTTTCCTGCCAGGCGTGGAACAGGAACACGGGGGAATCATCCGCTCGGGGGCTAAGCTGCTTTATGCATTCTCTGAAGCAACTGTCCCAAAAATCACCTTGATTACCCGCAAGGCTTATGGTGGGGCTTATGACGTAATGAGCAGCAAACATATCCGGGGTGATGTCAACCTTGCTTGGCCCAGCGCAGAAATTGCAGTGATGGGTCCTGAGGGAGCAGTGAATATCATCTTCCGCAAAGAACTGGCAAAAGCGAAAAACCCAGATAAGGAACGGGCGAAACTTGTCTCAGATTACAGAAAAAAGTTCGCCAATCCTTATGTCGCTGCATCCAGGGGGTATATTGACGATATTATTGAACCCAGCAGTACCCGGGCAAGGCTGATTAACGCCCTGGAAATGTTAAGCAATAAAAGGGACAAAAATCCAGGGAAAAAACATGGAAATATCCCATTATAGAAATCGAGTGAATGAGTTTATTCCGAACTAATGTTTAAGAAAATATTAATCGCAAACAGGGGAGAAATCGCCGTCCGGATTATACGCGCCTGCCGGGAATTAGACATACCAGCAGTAGCAATCTACTCCGATGCTGACCGGCACAGTTTACATGTTCGTTATGCCGATGAAGCCTACTACCTAGGTCATTCCAAAGCCAGCGAATCTTATCTCCGAGGAGATAAGATTATAAAAATCGCAAAAAAATGTGGTGCAGATGCAATTCATCCTGGATATGGATTTCTAGCAGAGCGGGCTGATTTTTCACAATCCTGTCAGGATCAAGGCATCATATTTATCGGACCCAAGCCCTCCTCAATCGCCGCCATGGGAGACAAACAGGCTGCCAGAAACACCGTGACTGCAGCCGGAGTACCGATTATTCCAGGGACTGAAGGGCAGGGTAATCTTCCAGATGAGGAACTAATAAAACTTGCTCCGGAGATTGGATTCCCGCTGCTGATCAAACCAACCGCTGGGGGCGGCGGAAAAGGAATGAGGGAAGTCCAGAATTTAGAGGAAATGCCCGGGTTATTGTCAGCAGCCCGCCGCGAAGCAGAATCCTCATTTGGTGATGGCAATATTTATCTCGAAAAGCTCATCCAGGGCGCCCGCCATATCGAATTTCAGATCCTGGCAGATCAACAGGGAAATGTGATCCACCTGGGAGAGAGGGAGTGTTCCATCCAGCGGCGGCACCAGAAACTGCTTGAAGAAGCACCCTCTCCATTCATAGGCAATGATCTGGATTTGAGGGATAAAATGGGCTCTGTTGCTGTCCAGGCAGCCCGTTCAGTGGAATATATTAATGCAGGCACGATCGAATTCCTGGTCGACGAGGATAAAAATTATTACTTCCTGGAAATGAATACCCGGCTTCAGGTGGAGCACCCGGTTACAGAAGCGGTAACAGGGATAGATATTGTCAAGGAACAGATTCGAATCGCGGCAGGAGAACCCCTTCTATTGAGACAAGAGGATATTACACTCAACGGGTCGGCAATGGAATGCCGCATCAATGCAGAAGATCCTTTCAATGGATTTTTACCTTCTACCGGCATAATTGCTCAATCGCTGCAACCAGCAGGACCAGGGGTGAGAGTGGATTCGGGAGTTTACTCCGGTTATGAAATTTCACCCTATTATGATGCCCTGATCGCCAAGTTAATCGTTCACGAATCTAACCGGGGAAAAACCATCGCCCGCATGAAACGCGCCCTGGAAGAATACCGGATCATTGGCATCCGGACAAACATTCCTTTTCACCAATACCTTCTTCAAAATCCAAGTTTTCAGGCGGGTGATTTTGACACCCAATTTATCCAGAATAATTTACCAGTATTGTCTACCGGTCATGATGACAAAATCTTATCGGAAATCGCAGCCCTGGCAGCCGTCCTGGCAGCCCATGAACACAGCCAGAAGTCGGCGCTGGATATGCAACGGTCAAAAAGAGATCCGAGCAATTGGAAATGGGTCAGCCGTTGGGAACAAACCAGAGAATAGGATCTGATGGAAAAATACTTTGCAGAACTCAATGGTGGGGAATATCAAATCGAGATTTTATCGGATAGCCGAGCTGTGATCAATGGGACGGAGTATCAGTATGATTTTCAGATTCTCCGCCAGCATTTGTCTTACTCGCTTCTTGTAGAAGGTATGTCATTTGAGACCAATATCTACCAGGATAATGGGTTTTGGGAAGTATTAATAAGGGGCAAGCTGTTCTCCATTCGAGTAGAAGACGAGCGGGAAAGGCTTCTGCGTACGGCTTCCGGGCAGGGGTCCTTCGAAAAAGGCAAGTTCATCCTTCAATCGCCTATGCCTGGTATGGTGATTGACATCCCGGTTAAGGAAGGGCAGAAAGTGAAAGAAGGTGCAGTGCTGGTGATCCTAGAATCAATGAAAATGCAGAATGAACTTATTGCGCCCAGGGCAGGGATAATAACGCGGATACAAACCAGGCTGAATGACAACGTGGAACGAAAGCAGGTGCTGTTAGTTTTAGAATAAATAACTTCTCAAAGTAAAAGATTATTCCATCCCCTGATCTTATTGATTATCTGTCATAAACCGAAGGATTCTGATACCAAGGGGAGTCAAGACTAGAAGCAGCACAGCTGCCACAATCAGAATTTCCCCCCACCCCACAGTGAGAACTGGACGGCAAGCCGACACGCTGACGGCAAAGGCTGTTATTAATAATCCAATTCGATCCTGGTTATTTATTCTCAATTTATCCTCAACTCTCTTACCTGTCACATACCTTAATAATAAGATCGCCAACAAAGTAATTTTGGCAAAATTAGGGTTGTCGCAGGAGTTCCACAGAAGGTAATTAGGGAATGAACGGAGAACAGTAAACCCGTCCTCCGTTTATACTTTAACCGTTTCCGTAGGCAGTTTTTTCTATCCAGATTTACATAAATGCCAGGCCGCCAAATGCTTTGGTGCGCTGCTGGGGAGGTTCTTCTAGCGAGGGTGATACCTGAAAAACGGGTAAACCCATTGCCTCCCGTACCAGGGCCAAGGTCTCCTCTGATTCGTCCTGCATTCTTAGGGCGCCTTCTGACAAGATATCCGTCACGATTCCGGGGTGACGCGCAAAATCAACTCTACGCTGCCGAACGGGATCCAGAAAATCATTAAGCGCCTTTGACAACTTTTGTTTCACTTCCACGTCCCCAACTTTACCCAAGCGGTATCTCTCCTTTAATTCCAGGACCTCATCCCGGTTCTGATTAAAAAGGTCATGGTAGATAAACACAGGATTTCCCTTAACTTCACCAGGAACATCTGCGCTGATCCGGTTTGGATCTGTGTACATCCCCAATACTTTTTGCTCCACGGCTGCAGGGATATCTGAAAGATAGATGGCGTTGTTGAGACTTTTACTCATTTTGGCCTGCCCATCTGTTCCAATTAATACCTCTTCTACTTCAATCTCGGGAATTGGAAAGACTTCCCCATAGAGAAAATTAAATCGGCGGGCTATTTCCCGAGTTAATTCAACATTGCCCTGGTTGTCAGTTCCCACCGGAACCAGATTAGCCCGCGGAAGTAAAATATCCGCAGCCATCAATACTGGATAGCCAAGTAAACCAAAGGGCATCGTGTCCAGGCCTTCCGCACTCGCCATTTCTTTCAGTGAAGGTATTCGCTCTAACCTGGGAGCTGAAACCAGCATGCCTAACAGGGTATTCAATTCTGAAATTCCAGGAACACTGCTCTGTACAAAAATGGTTGCCTTTTCGGGGTCAATCCCAACCGCCAGGTAGTCCAACACAATCTGGTAAATATACTCCTTCAACAACCCGACATGCTCCTTCTGAGGCCGGGTTGTTAAGGTATGTATATCGGCAATAATGAAGAAAGGGTCATAGGTCTGCTGGGATTTAACCCGATTTTTCAGGCTGCCAATATAATGCCCCAGGTGCAGGGGTCCCGTTGGGCGGTCTCCTGTCAATATTCTTTTTCTATTCATTTTTCCTCCATATACATCGAGTGAAGAGCTATATATACAAAAAGCCCTCATCCACAATGGGACGAGGGCTTAAAACGCTCGCGGTGCCACCCAACTTAGGTTAACCTCAGGTTTAACAAAAAACCCCGCCGGTGATGCGACGGGTAAATTCATTACTTGCAGCCCTGATGGCCAGCCTCACTTTTTCAGATACGGCCCAGAAAATCCGGGGTTATATCTTTTACCCTGGTAACGGTGGCATCTCCGGCTCAGACTACTAAGGAATTTCCCGTTCGCCCTGCGACTCCGAGGTCCATTCTACATCTTCGTGCAGATGAGATTTTCAGCATCACTCACTCTCTGTGCTGCCACTTCCGATGTTTACTATTCCTCTTCATTGTCTTGAAATATTATATTTTCAATACGTGTTTTTTATACACTAACTGAGAACCCTTGTCAAGCTGCGGATATTCTGCCAAGTTTCATTCATCTGAATCCCCAGAATTAAAACCGGTGGTTTTAAGATATACGGTTTGTTTTTTATGGTCTTGGTACCCTGCACCAAGGTAGAAGGGACGGGCTCTTTCTCTGAGGACATTACTTCTCACTCGCATTTCTCGACAGTCCCTGTCTTCTGCCCATACTTCCGCTGCAGCGAGTAGGGTTTTTCCGATACCTTTCCCCTGGAATATTTTATCCACTACCAGCCCACCCAACTCAGCAAATGGTTCCAGGAAAAGGCGTTTAGTTATAAAAACATGAACATAGCCCGCCAAACTGCCTTGATCACTTTCCGCCACAAAAACAGCGTGGTCAGGATCCTGAATAAGATCTTTCAGGAATTGTTGGATTTTTTCTGCGGGACAAGCATATCCCAGCTGGGTCGATAAATGAGATAACCCAAGAATATCCTTGAGTGAGGCCAATCGAACGGTGGCCGTAGGTGGATCCTTCATTATGATTAATAACCTTTGAGATTATTCTTCTGAGCTAATCCGATTAAGTATGGAGTTCACCATTTCTCCACAACCTTCGGAAGGTTTTTAAATCTTTCACGAAACAAATGCTCCAATTCCCTGATTTTCCAACTATAACTTCTTCTCTCTAGTGGGTTTTTCCCTAATCCAGAAGACATAACTGCTTCCTAACAAGGAGACAGTCAGCGCGAAATCCAATCCAGCCACTCCCAGCATGAAAAAATATTTTCCTTGAGCCCAGTGATCCAGTAATACTCCAGAAGAAATCATTATAGCCAGGGCGAGGAAAAATCCTGGTCGAAAAAATTGCCAGATTTTTGGATTCTCAAGATTATTAATTCGATGCAGATTTTTGCGGCAGCTTCGATTGAAGATCGTAGAGGCTTGAAGGATTCCCAGGGCTAATCCAGTCAGTATTGACAGCCAGGGCCAATAACCATCTGGTCGGAGTTCGATAGCATTTCTAATCAACTCCACACCACTTCGGAACAGCATCACACCTCCGATGTACCAAACTCCGGCGGCTAATATTATTAATGTTCGTTTAGATGTTTTCATTAGATTTTCCCAGATATGACTTTCTATTATAACAACAGGTCCGGGAAATAATCATCAAATATCAAATTATTGATAAGAATATGATTAACCTGTCTGATGAAAAACATTTAGAATACAAGTAGTCCAATAAAAAAGGAGCTAACAATGCAATCTATCCGTTGGGGTTTACTCTCAACCGCGAACATTAACCGAAAACTGATTCCTGCAATTCGCGGATCTGTCAGGGGGGAGTTAATAGCTGTTGCCAGCCGGAATCAGAAAAATGCGGAGACATATGCCAAAAAGTGGAAAATCCCCTCAGCTTTCGGCAGCTACGAAAAAATGCTCAGCAGCGGAATGATTGACGCTGTCTACATTTCTCTTCCTAATTACCTTCATGCAGAATGGACCATTAAAGCCATGCAATCCGGCGTTCACGTACTTTGTGAAAAACCATTTGCCACCTCTCTGGAGGATGTGGATAAAATGATCGCTGCCAGCCAGGAATCTGGATGTGTTCTGGCTGAGGCATTTATGTACCGTCACCATCCGCAAACCAAGTTGATTGGAGAATGGGTCCAATCAGGAAAATTAGGAGAAATTACATTAATTCGGAGTGCATTCACCTACAGAATGTCTCCGAAACAGCGTCAGGAGGATAACCTCAACGTGCGGTTGGTCCCGGAATTTGGCGGTGGGTGTCTCTGGGATGTCGGTATATATCCTATCAGCATTACCCAGTATCTGATGGGAGGACCGCCTTCCTGGGTATTCGGCAGCCAGCAGACCGGTGAAACAGGAATAGATGAGGTTTTTATCGGTCAAATGGGTTATTCCAGCGGGCCAGCCAGTGAAATCCTGGCCCAGTTTTCCAGCTCATTCAAAACCCCCTATCAC
>Ga0255364_10229_pt1 | contig 13386 bp, 13 predicted proteins | sample ANMaggSSYBR01G12_FD_182087 | JGI IMG/M metagenome (GOLD analysis project Ga0255364, IMG submission 182087) | Sediment cell enrichment communities from methane seep in Santa Monica Basin, California, United Staets - ANME aggregate JGI... | ecosystem: Environmental > Aquatic > Marine > Cold seeps >...
TCGTTCGATAGGGCGGTAGCCTGAATGCTGGATGGGGCCTTTGCCGTCAATTGGTTGGCCAATCGCATTCACGACCCGTCCGATTAATCCATCCCCAACGGGAACGGATGTAATTCTATTGGTTGATCTGACTTCCATACCTTCAATGATAGCGTCATATTCCCCCATGATGATGACGCCTACCTCATCTTTTTCAAGGTTAAACGCTGTTCCCAAGACTCCATTTTCAAATTGAACCAGTTCCTGCGCCTGTACATCTGATAATCCGCTAACCCGGGCAATGCCGTCACCCGCTTCCACTACACTGCCGACACTTTGAACACCTGCAGTTGGTTCAAAGTCATCAATGAATTTCTTAAAATCAGCTGTAATTTGATTTATGGATTCAGTCACGATACCTCCGCTTTTTAAATGGCGAAAAGAATAACAATAATAGCAACAACATATGAATCAGGGTTGCTGTTTCCACTCCCCGGATGATCCAATCGATAGAGTAAAACCCTGGGATCAAATCAGAAAAATTCTTCCAATTATTATGTAAATTTTGTTAGGAAACTTCCCTAATCTAACCCTAGGAATGATAACTGATAGTGGTCAGATTGTCTAGCAGATTTACCGTTTAACTGAAATACCGCAGAGCAATAGTTAATCTGGTTTCAAGATCTAACGGTACGTCATCAGATATTACCTGGATTGCTGCCTGGGCCTCCAAAACGCTGTACCCCAGGCTTATTAAAGCTTCCTGAACTTCCGCATTAATTCCTGCTGTTTCTGGTGAAATCACGAATCCATCATCAAGCGCTATTCGATCTTCCAAAGATAGGAGTATTTTTTGAGCAGTCTTTTTTCCAATTCCCGAAACTTGTGAAAATATCTCCTCCTGCTTATTTACAATAGCTCGTTTAATCACATCTGGCGAATGGGTTGATAAAGTTTCCAGAGCCAATCTAGGGCCTACTCCATTAACCTTAATCAGCTCTTGAAATAGGAATACCTCTTCTTGGTCCTGAAATCCGAAGAGAGTGAGCGAATCTTCCCTGACAACGAGATGAGTGAATAAGGAAACTTTTTCACCCCGACGCAAAGTTGTAGTCAAAATATTGGTAACGTAAACAAGGTAGCCGATTCCGCTTACTTCAACTATCAGGTTATCGTCTCCCGAAAATAATATTTTTCCCTGAATGCTAGCTATCATAATTTCTCTCAGAAAATAAAAACAAAAACTAAACCAATCACCAGCATAATAGCCATAACCGGCCAGATATATTTGCGCAATGATCGTGAACCAAGCGAAAAGACCAGAACCCCTTTTGCAGCAGTGTTAGCTATAGCCGCTAAAATGATCGCCGTTCTACCGGTTGATAAGGCTATTCCCTGTCCAGATTTTGTCAGGCCGGCGATAGAAAGGGTAATCGCGTCAACATCTGCCAGTCCTGCCAAAAAACTCGTAAAATACAACCCTTTCTCACCGATATACACTTCAGCTGCTTTGGTAACAAATAATACCAGGGCAAAAATTAATCCAAATTTGATTGCCGGCCCAAGTTCAAAGGGGTTTGAGAGATTCAACTCTTCTTCATCGATTGCAGTTTGCGAAAAATAGAGGTACAAGGCATACAGCAAACCAGAAAAACCCATCGCGGTCATAACCGGCCAGATTTCTGGCAAGAGACGATTGTTCACAACTGCTACCTCAACAATCACCCGGAAAAACATCAGGACCCACCCAGCTATGATTGCTACCGCAAACGGTTTATCAAGACCTTCCTGTGTTTGACTTCGTTGCGAAAAACTCAATGTAGTGGCTGTGCTGGATGCGAGACCTCCCAATAAACCACTGAGTCCAATCCCTTTTTTTGGACCGACAACTTTTACCAGGATATAACCAAGGAAATTAATCCCGGAGATGAATACAACCATTTTCCAGACCTGATAGGGATTGAGCACATCCAGGGGAGGTGAACCAAAAGCTTTATCGGGCAAGATAGGCAAAACAATCGCGGTAATTACAGCGAACTGAAGTGTGGCAAAGACATCGTCCTGGGTAATAACTTTTACGAATTGTCGAAGTTCCCATTTCACCGCCAGGAGAACTGTAGTTACAACACCCAGTGCAACAGCAAATTCAACGGAATGCAAATAACAAATCCCACCAATCAAGATTGTGATCAGAGCCGCTACTTCTGATGTTAAACCAATTTCGTCGCGTTCCGTTGCTGAAACGAAATATGCCACGATCACCATGATCCCAAGGAGGCATATCAAGCCAATGAACACCCAAGGAGCGTGGAAAAGATCTGCCAGCAATGCTGCCGTTGCCCCAAACAAACTCATCAAGGCAAAAGTCCTGGCACCGGCGAATAATCCACCTGCACTTCTATTGCTATAAGCATATTCTCTCTGCATACCAATCAAAACACCAATCAGTAAGGCAGCACCAAAACGGAGGAATAAATCTTGATTAATCATATTTATTTCTGGTTGAATGTAAGTGACAAATTGCGACTGCTAAGGCATCAGCTGCGTCATCAGGTTTTGGGATTTCCTCCAAATTCAAAAGTACTTTTACCATCTTTTGTACTTGTTGTTTATCAGCGTTACCATATCCCACCACTGCCTGTTTTATCTCTAATGGTGTATACTCACCGACCGTTAGTTCGGCTTCAGCAGCTGCTATTAATGCCGCGCCTCGACCCTGTCCTACCTGAATCGCTGTTCTGACGTTTTTCTGAAAGAATAGTTTTTCCACAGCACAGCAATCAGGTTTATAAGAGGTAAAAATTTCATTCAGCTTCTGGTAAATCTCAAGCAACCGTTGGGGCTCATCCCAATCACTGGGAGTTTTCACAACTCCATGTGAAACCCATTCCAAATCTCCATTCTCTTGTTCTCGGATAATGCCGTATCCGGTGATAGCAGTTCCGGGATCAATCCCGACCACAACCCTCGCATTAGCCATCAACTATCCAAGTCCTTCCAGCGCTTCATCAGTTATCTTCAGGCTTGAATATACTTCCTGGATATCATCCAATTCTTCCAACATATCAATAACTTTCATGACCTGAAGGGTTTCTTCTAATGATAGTTCCACTTCCTGGTTTGGATCCATACTTAAACCAGCAGATTCAGGAACAATTTCAGCTTCTTTAAGGTGATCATGCAAATTTTTAAAGATCTCTACCGGACCGATTATCTCAAAATACTCTTCTTCTTCAACTACATCATCAGCACCGGTCTCAATCGCGATTTCGAATAATTCATCAAATGTGTGGTTCCCGCAGGGGATGTTAAAATGGGATTTCCGGGTGAATTGCCAGGAGACTGAACCCTCCTGCCCCATAGTGCCGCCGTGTTTTGTAAGCAAGTGCCTGATATCTGCCACAGTGCGATTCCGGTTGTCAGTGATACAGTTCATGATCACTGCAACACCATGAGGAGCATAACCCTCATAGTGTATTTTTTCCATACTTGCCGCATCTTTATCTTCACCTGTCCCACGTTTTAGAGCCCGATCAATATTCGAGCTCGGCATATTAGCATCTTTCGCCCGATCAATCGCTAATCTTAAACCAAAATTTACATCCGGGTCACCACCACCTTCCCGGGCAGCAATCTGGATTTCCCTGGCAAGCTTGGTATAAACTGCGCCACGCCTTGCGTCAGTCTGGGCTTTTTTATGTTTAATGGTTGACCATTTTGAATGTCCTGACATTGTGATCCTCCGAAAAGGGAGTATTTAAACGAGTATTTTCTGAAAAAATTGGATAATTCCTACTCCATTAATATTTGATTGTACTATAACATCAGGGTTGATATTGAATGTTATTTCGTACCCTGTCACCCATACGTTCGTCTCCTGGAGAAGGCGAATTATTTATCGTTTGTCCAGCCTCGTTAACCCTAATCTCAATGCAATATCTACAGCTGTTTGATATTCATCAATAGTAATCCGGCGAGACATTCCAGCATGCCGACTAGCCTGGTATGATGGCCGGTATTGGTCCATAATATTAATATATGTTTTAGTTGAGATTTCTCCAGCCAGGAAATTTAATATTTTCTCAGATCCAGCCAGGTTGCCCGGTAAAATCAGATGGCGAACAAGCAGTCCTCGCTCTGCAATACCCCGGGAAGAAAGTTGTAAATCTCCTACCTGGCGGAACATTTCTTTAACCGCACCCTGATTGTGATAAGGATAATCAGGGACCCCTGATAAATCCTCACCGATTTCTGGTTGGCTGTACTTCATGTCAGGCATGTAGACATCGATAATCCCATCCAGGATTTTCAGCGTTTGAACGGAATCATAACCACCCGTGTTATATACAATCGGAATATGTAATCCTCGTTGAGCTGCGATAAACAAAGCCATAACTATTTGTGAGCACACATGGGTTGGTGAAACCAGATTTATATTGTGAGATCCTCTGCTCTGTAATTCCAGCATAATCTCTGCTAAAATCTCTTCAGAAACTTCTTTTCCGCTTACACTTTGACTGATATCAGAATTTTGACAATAGAGACAATTAAGGTTGCAGCCGCTAAAAAAGATATTCCCTGATCCCTGCCACCCTCTTAAGGGGTCCTCTTCCCCAAAGTGAGGTCCATAACTGCTTACCCAGGCATTTTTTCCAACCCCGCAGATGCCAACCTCACCTTCGATTCGATTTACTCCACAATTTCTGGGACAGAGATTACAGGCATTTAACCTTTTATGAAGTAATTCAGCCCTCTTTTTTAAGTCGCCAGATTTTAACAATAAAAGATATTTTGGTTGAAAATCCATTATTCCTCATGGTTGTACTATTATTATACCGATTTCAATCTACCAGGAGGTTATTGCAAAGGCCCACTTTCTGCAAATTCCCGAACTTGTCTTAATTTGTTTTTTTCGATAGAATTTTTTATGGAGGCATTCTTTTGAATATCATCTCTAGGAAAGGATTTCTTAAAATTACTCTCTTGGGTTTACTTGGTACCGGTTTTTCTCCCGGATTCCAAACCAAACAAGCCAGGAGAATTCAAGGTATCATCGGCAGGATCGCCGCCGATGATAAAATTACACCGATCTATCAAGAACCCAGTTATGAAAGTGATATTATTCGCGAAACTGTATTTAATGAATTGCTCCACCTTTATTATCAACAGGAAGTTTTCCCTGAAGGTTCAACTCCACAGCTGTGGTACCGGGTCTGGGGTGGATACATGCCTGGAGTATACGTCCAACAAACCAGATATCGCCTTAACCAATTAGTAAATTCAGTACCAGATTGCGGTAGACTGGCGGAAATTACCGTACCGTACACCGAAGCATATACTTTCAGCGAATATGATGGATGGAAAAAGAAGTACAGGCTTTATTACGAAACCACACATTGGTTAACTGGGTTTAAGAAAGATCCTGATGGGAAGGATTGGTATGAACTCACCTCTCAGTTATCCAAATCCCTTGTTTATTATGTTCGTGGAGAACACCTCCGTCCTGTCCAGGATCTTGAATATTTACCAACAAGTATCCATGTTCCACCGGAACAGAAACGGATCAAAGTTTCCCTGGTCGATCAGTCTCTCTCTGCATTTGAAGGGGAAAAACTTGTCTTTAACACAAAAATTTCCTCGGGTCTTGGTTTTAAGGAAGTTACTATCAAGAATCCCAACGCTACCGCAACTCCCCGGGGTACTTTTCATGTCACTTCAAAATATCCCTCTAAACACATGGGGGGTGTTATCGCAACTGGAGCCCCGGGCAGTTATACCCTTCCCGGTGTTCCCTGGACAACATTTTTTATTTTTAACACTGGTGTTGCATTTCACGGTACATATTGGCATAACAACTTTGGAAATAAAATGAGCCATGGTTGTGTCAACATGCGAAACAGCGATGCAAAATGGATATTTCGCTGGGTGAATCCCGCCTATGATCCCCCTTATAAAAATCACTGTGATTGGCATAATACAGGCCACGGAACCAGAATAGATATTGACTAATCGCCGAGTTGAAATCCATTCTGTGCTAAAATTCACCACATGAGCAGCAAGACATTTACCAAGAACAAAAAAGCATATTTTAATTACGAGATTCTGGATACATTTGAAGCCGGTATTGTCCTTCAGGGATCTGAAATTAAGTCTATACGCAATCATCAAATCAGCATTGACCAGGCTTATATTCACGTTGACGGGGAAGAAGCCTGGCTGGTAGATTCCTATATCAATCCCTACGAGCAGGCCAATATCTATAATCACGATCCCCGCAGGCGCCGGAAGCTGCTCCTTCATAAAAAGGAAATCCTGGAACTTTGGGATAAAGTCAGAATAAAAGGCCATACAATCGTGCCATTAAGGGTCTACCTGGTTCACGGAAAGGCCAAGGTGGAAATTGCTGTTGCGAGAGGAAAAAAGCTGAGGGATAAACGAAAGAAAATTGCTGAACGTGATGCCGAACGCGATGCTGAACGCGACCTCAGACGCATCGGATTGTAACCTTATATTCAATCCCAATCCCCGGACAAATAATGAGTTTTCCATCTACCATTGCCGGATTAAACCAGCTTCCAGACGATCTAAAAAGGGACACCTATCAAAAGATCATTCCTATTGAATTAGTTGAAATGTTTAATCTTCGGGATGATTTCCGGGATTCTCAAGGGAATAATCTCCTTAAACTGCACTGCCCCCCTGGATCATCAGACGCTGAAATTGCCCTGTATCCCAACAAGGAGACACAGGATCCAATCCTATTTGGTCATATCACGGATACCATTCACGGGCAGCTGCATATCCTGCTATATGGGATGAATGACGTTAACTCAACCCGGTATGATGTAGATCGACTTGATGATGGATCAAAAACCGGTTTTGGGATAAACCAGCGCAACTTGGAAGCAGAATTCTTGGCGTTTCAAGCAGGCCTAGCTCCAGGGCAGATCTACCGGGGACCCCATCTATTTAAAGAATCCCTCCGGGATTTTGAATGTTTTGCTATCAGCTTGGGTCAGGAATTATTCTTCGTAGAACCTCTTTATTATCATGTCGCACTTGTCTTTAAGAAATATGGATTTTCTTATCAATCCGGAAAAAAATTTATGAACCGAATTGAACAGGGATTTGCACAAGATGGAGAACTTATACCCCTTCTTGATGGCAGCACGCCCTTCCGTCAACCCGCTGCAGCTCACAAAATCAGACTCCGATCCTGGGCCATCCATGACAATATCCTTGGCGAACCATTCACAAATGTCACCATGTACAAATATATCGCCCAGCAGCCAGATCGTTCCTGTGAAGTATCAATTCCCTGGTAATTAGGAATCCAAATAAAATCTATTCAAATCACAAGTTGAGGCCAATATTTCATGATCCAAATTGATGGAAAATCACTTTCAATACAAGACATCAGGCAGGTTGCAATTAATCATGAAAAAACTTCTCTCTCCAAGGAAGCTGCAAACAAAATTCGTCAATCCCGTGGATGGGTTGAAAAAATTATCAAACGAGGCGATCCTGTTTATGGAATAAATACCGGTTTTGGAATATTTGCTGATCGGCAGATTTCCAGCACTGAAACCCGGCTTCTGAATCGGAACTTAATTCTAAGTCATGCTGTTGGAACGGGAGATCCTTTGCCAATAGAAGTTGTCCGGGCAGCAATCTTAATCCGGGCAAATACTTTGGCAAAAGGATATTCAGGAGTTCGACCTGTAGTAGTTGAAACACTGCTCAAGATGTTAAACCTGGGAGTCCATCCAATCATTCCATCCCAGGGTTCACTTGGATCATCAGGCGATCTCGCACCTTTATCACATCTCGCTCTGGTTATGTCCACCGATGAAGATGATTTGGACGAAATGTCCGGTTATGCTGAATTTAATGGAAACATCTTAAGCGGGAAAAATGCCATGGAAAAAGCCGGCATTTCACGCATTATTCTTGAAGCAAAGGAAGGAATCGCGCTGAATAATGGAGCTACATTCTCTGCTGCTATTGCAGCCCTTGCCTGCAATGACGCAGAAAACCTGCTCTCTGTGGCGGAAATTGCCCTCTCAATGAGTTTGGAGGCCTTACTGGGGATTTCCAGTGCATTTGATCCTCGTATTCACGAGTCCCGTCAACATCCTGGCCAAATCACAGTTGCGGAAAGAGTCCGAAAACTCACCAGCGGAAGCACTCTCCTGGATTCTACTGACAGAATTCAGGATGCCTATTCATTACGCTGCAGCCCCCAGGTACAGGGACCTGCCCACGAAACACTTTCCTTTACTTCTGAAGTCATCAGCCGCGAGATAAACGCAGCCACTGATAATCCCCTACTATTTGCTGAAGGGGAAGCGATCTCCGGAGGAAATTTCCACGGCGAACCGGTGGGGATGGTAATGGACTACCTCGGTATAGCCATGACAGAAATATCTGGTATTTCCGAGCGGCGAGTGTTTCGACTGATAGACGGGAGGTTAAACGAAAACCTTCCCTCGATGCTGGTAGATCAACACGAGGATGCCGGATTGAACTCTGGTATGATGATGCCCCAATATACTGCCGCGTCTCTTGTATTGGAGAGTCGTTCTCTAGCTACTCCAGATTCAACTGGCTCTCTTCCGACTTCAGCTGCCCAGGAAGATCACAATGCAAATTCCATGACTGCTGCCAGACACACTCGCCAGATTATCAAGATTTCAGCCCATGTCCTGGCGATAGAGCTGTATGTAGCCGCCCGGGCGCTGGATATTCGGATAAGAGAAATTCCTGAGACCAAACTAGGTAAAGGAACTGAGGCAGCTTTTCAATGCATCAGAGATGCCGTTCCCTATCAAGCCGGGGATGCTTTATGGGGTCCAGAAATTGATTCTGTCCGGGAGCTAATACTGAGCAGAATGATTATCTCAGCAGTAGATAATGCTGACTGATAACTAGAAAGTTCTGGTTTGATAAACAAATTAGGTAAAAATCTAGCCCAGCCGTGGATGTTAATATAAAGTGATTCAAGGAGATCCAGGTGGAAAATTGTCCATTTTGTAAAATTTTGGCAGGTGAATTGCCAGGCACGGTGGTTTATGCAGATCAAATTTGCACTGTATTGATGGACATCCAACCCATCAATCCCGGTCACTTACTGGTTCTCCCAAATGAACATTACCAGGATTTCAACGATCTACCTCAAGAAAGTGGAAAACACATCTTTGGTATAACCCAGAAATTAGCCCTCGCTGTAAGAAAAAGTGGAATCCGTTGTGAAGGGATTAATTTATTTTTGGCTGATGGCAAAGTCGCCTTACAGGAAGTCCCCCATTTTCACCTTCATATCATCCCTCGTTTTGAGGGGGATGGTTTTGGATTACAATTCAGCCCTCAATATGCTGAACTACCTACCAGGGATGAATTGGATAAAAATGCTTTCCATATCCAAAAAGCATTAGGTGAAATAAAAACCTAACTACAAAATATTCAAAAACCTGATTCAACTTGACCAAAATATCATATGGCGAAAGAACAAAAGCGTGACCTCCTAACAGCTGCTCTCCTGGTATCCGTACTATATGTCGCTGCCCAAATGATGTCGGACATCGCCAGTTTACGGATAGTGATGATTGCCGGTTATTCAATTGATGCAGGGACATTTATATATCCGCTGACATTTACATTACGGGATATGGTTCATAAGGTTGCCGGTATTAAAGCCGCCAGAATGCTCATCCTTGCTGCGGCAGGGATTAATCTATTCATGGCTCTAATTTTCCGGGTTGTTGCGCTGATGCCCCCAGATTTATCCATCGGACCCCAGGAAGAGTTTGGCCAAGTACTCTCACCAATCTGGCGAATAGTTGCAGCCTCAATTATCGCTGAAGTGATATCTGAATTAATTGATACCGAAGGGTATAGATTCTGGGTTGAAAAAGTGACACAAAAATTCCATTGGGCCCGGGTTTTATTCAGCAATCTCATCAGCATTCCTGTGGATAGTTTCTTGTTTAGTTTCCTGGCATTTTGGGGAATTTTTCCAGCCGCTGTTGTCATATCAATTTTTATCAGCAATATGATCATAAAGGGGATAACAACCCTGGTAAGTATTCCAGGGATTTATCTAGTTCCTGATAAAAATAATTAAATTTTCACTCTGAAGATTGCATAAAGAAAATTGGCGCGTCATAATTTAGGTTTAATAGATGCATTATTATGAGCAACATTTGGATTTATTCTCTAGCATGTTGACCATCACATTCTATTGCGGAGTACAAAAAAGCAGACTACAATTGAAATACAATAAAATTAATAAACTCATGGGGAAAGATAAATCTACCTACCAACCCCTGAGGGAGGTGCTATCTTGTTACTGAAAAATAAATCAATGCTGGTATTCCTGCTGCTGCTCTCCCTGTTAATCAGCTCCTGTAATATGCCGCAGAATGCGATCTCTCCAGCGGAGCAAACTGCGATTATTGATGCATCAATCGCTGAAACGGTCGCTGCCGGAGGGGAAGATTCAGCCCCACCTGCTGATTCTGACCCATCAATTTCTACTAACACTCCTGACCCGTTAATTGCTACCAACACTCCTGATCCCAATACAGTACCAACTGATACACCCGGCCCCTCAGACACACCTGAACCTGACACTCCAACCCCATCAAATACGCCAATTCCCTGCAATCTGGCAAAATTTGTTTCAGATGTATCTATACCTGACGGCACAACATTTCAACCTGGTGACACTTTTACGAAAACGTGGCGTCTTCAAAATGTTGGATCCTGTGCTTGGACATCCGGTTATAATATCGTCTTCACCGGTGGTGACGCCATGGGTGCACCCAGTTCGGTCCAACTAACAACCGGAACCGTCAACCCGGGACAAAATGTTGATGTTTCTGTCGATCTGATAGCACCAGCTTCTGCAGGCACGTATCGTGGAAATTGGCAGATGCGGGATCCATCTGATGTTGTTTTTGGAATTGAAAATAGTACCAGTGGATTTTTCTGGGTAGAAATTAAAGTCATCGTTCCAACTGACACACCTGATCCTGTCACAGCAACTCTGCACACCTCCAGCCGTACCAAAAATATGAGCGTTGGAGGAATGAGCAGCGGTACCAGATTGGGTATTGCTCCAAATGGAGATGCCATCAGGGCATTCGTGGATTTCGATCTCAGCTCCCTGGCAGAACTCAGCTCCAGTTCAACGATCCAATCTGCAACTCTGGATGTCAGCGACCATGACGGATTCAGCTGTTTTGAGTTTTTACATCCTCTGAAAGCTGGCCAGATAAACTTTGGCACAACACCTTCATATCCTGGAGATTTTAACGAAGTTCCGTCCGTAATCCTCCTTGAAGTCCCATCAGCGCTGGGAATTTCCGCTCCGGTGACGATCACAAGTATTTTGCAGGATTTTGTGAGCTCTCAAGGAGCTGGTCATTTCCAGTTCAGGATGTGGTTGGATGGTGACGATGCCGGATCAGGCTTGGCCTGCATGATGGAATGGGCAGATCCAACTCTGAATATTACCTATCTGCCCTGATGAACCTGCAGTAGAAAATCTAAGAGCCCTCACAAAATTAGCGAGGGCTCTTAGATTCACGATCTGGAATTATATCCCTGTGAACAAATCAGAAATGACCTGATCCCCGGTATTCGGTTCTGGGAAAGCTTGCATAAACTGGTCCACAGATCTAGCCCCCATCAACCAGGCTAACCAACGCATCACCCTGCGGGTCAATCCATGACCGCCCTGGCTGGCATGACAGCTAGCAGCTGCCGCTTTTTTGTCTTTGTACTCAGAATAATTTATCCGGGCATGAACAGGAAACCCATCCACTGCCATCTGGGTTAGATCGATATCTTTATTCTTACCGTATTTACTGGGATCCTTGCCAAGCAACTTCAACAATCTGACATTGAAGCGGATGAAACGCCGGGAGATGGTGTGGTAATACAATTTTCCGGGAGAGTGGGGAGGATAAGAACTCTTGTAGGAAGGATCCCCCGCTAAATAAAATGCTTTTGTCGCAGCCTTATGAATATAAATATGGTCCGGATGGCGATATCCTCCAACGGGATCAAATGTTATGATCACCTGGGGTTTTATTCTTCTGATCAATTCAGCAATTTCTTCTGCAACTTGATTTATTGGTGCATTAACCAATGCTACAGGATTGTTATTATCTGCACTTCCAGTCATACCGGAATCTCGATAATCTAACAGATGGACTTCCTTGATGCCTAATTTCTCAACTGCACAATACAATTCACTCTCGCGTAACTGACCAATAGACGAAAATCCTTCCAAATATTCTGGATCAACTTCACCCGCTTCCCCGCGAGTAGCACAAATGAGATGTACTTCTGTCCCCGCTTGAGCATATTTCGCCAGCGTACCTCCCATTCCGAATGACTCATCATCCGGATGGGCCAGGACAGACAATAATACTCTCTGATTTTTGTTTATCTCCATTCTGAATCGATATCCTTCTTTATATTTGGAGCACTTGCGGGATTATATCATTCGCATATGTTGAGCAATTACTGGATTACAATTTATAATAAATATCTAATCATGGAGAGATTCATCACCTGTGCAATCAGAAGAACTCAAGTTGAACACTCCCGAGAATAAAATGCAAATTTACATAGCAATCTATGGACATTAACCACGATATTTTAGAATGGCTGTTATCTGGAGATCCCTGTGTTCGCTGGCAGGTCCAACGGGATCTTTTAGATAAAAAACCAGCAGTCTATCAAAAAGAGCAGGCCAAAATTAAAAATCAGGGCTGGGGAAAAATGCTGTTATCCCATCAGGATCCTGAGGGAACCTGGGGAGGCGGATTATATTCACCAAAATGGATCTCTACTACCTATACCCTGCTTGCGCTGAGACGACTGGGATTACCCTCAGAGAATAGAGCAGCTCACCAGGGCTGCAATCTTCTACTTGAGAGAGGGTTTTTTGAATCTGACGGCGGAATAAATTTCTCAGATAACTCCAAGTACAGTGAAACCTGCATCACAGGGATGATACTTTCTCTGCTGGCATATTTTTCCATCCAGGATGAACGAGTACACCGAATAGCAAATCATTTACTGGTTCAGCAGATGGCGGATGGCGGTTGGAACTGCAGATCCTATCGAGGGGATACGCATAGCTCCTTTCATACCACTATCTCTGCGCTGGAAGGACTTCTGGCCTATCAACATACATATTCAGACGTAAACAGAAAAATCTCGGCTGCCAGAGAGAGGGCTCACGAATTTCTCCTTCAGCACAAACTTTACCAATCTCATCGAACAGGGGAAGTTGTCAAACAGCAGATGATACGATTCCCTTTTCCTCCCCGCTGGTATTATGATTTTCTGAGAGCTCTGGATTATTTTCAGTCTGCTGAGACAGAGCGAGAT
>Ga0255364_10230_pt1 | contig 13369 bp, 10 predicted proteins | sample ANMaggSSYBR01G12_FD_182087 | JGI IMG/M metagenome (GOLD analysis project Ga0255364, IMG submission 182087) | Sediment cell enrichment communities from methane seep in Santa Monica Basin, California, United Staets - ANME aggregate JGI... | ecosystem: Environmental > Aquatic > Marine > Cold seeps >...
TACCAGCTTTGCCCGGTCTTTCTGAAAAACTATCATGCCGACCCGGTCTCGCCGTTGGTAAGCATCTGTCAGCAGGGAGAGCACGGCGCCTTTGGCAGCGCTCATCCGTTCTGCTACTGCCATCGACCAGGAAGCATCCACAACAAAGAGAATTAAATTTGCGGTTTGTTTAACACGGATTTTTCGTTGGAGATCGTATTTGCGAATGGAGAAAGCCAGCTTATCGTCTGCGCTCTGGCGCTGATTCTGGAATGGGGCCGCTGCCCGGATTGTAGCGTCAAAAGCGATATCTGAGGTTTTTCCCTCAGCTGGGCGGGCTTGAATATATCTTCCCCTCTTTGTTTCTGTGCGGGTCTGAGACCGTCGACCGCTGGATCGGCGATTCATTCTGTCCAGGGGGGTTTCAATAATATTGGGATCAAAGGTATCGCCGATTTTTACAGGATTGCCGCCTTCCCACCAGGCAGCGCTGCCCTGTTCAAACACCTCGCCGGATCCTGATTCGGCAGGGGTTTCACTTTGCGGGGTATCAGTAACCGAGCTTGCTAGAGTTTTTTTTTATCTCCGTTTTCCCCCGAAGCCTCACCACCGGATTTTTCGTTTTGATCTCCCGGCTCTCCCTCTGCTTCCGCAGAAGCTCCTTTAAGTTGTTCAATCTTTTCTGTCAACTCTTCAGCTGTGATTTCAGATTGCTGGAATGGACCCCGTTTTAACCTGTGGGGGTATGCGAGTTCAGCAGCCAGTCCAATATCTCTGCCAGTGATGGCCGTTCTGCTTTCAAAAGCAGCATGAGCCCGGGCAGTTTTCAGGATAACCAGGTCAGAACGGTGTCCATCCACTTGAAGGGAGGCACTGAGGTTAGCGATATCAACCAGGTTTTTTGAGGAATATTGCACGTCCGGGAGCAATTTTCTGGCGCTGATGATTTGTTGGGATAATTCCTGTTCTTTAGGAAGCCATTGTTCCCGGAAATTTTCAGGGTCCTCTTCGTAGGCCAGGTGGCGTTCCATGATCAGGACTCGTTCTCGAATATCACGGATTCCACGTATATCCACTGATAGAGCAAATCGATCCAACAACTGCGGACGAAGATCGCCTTCTTCTGGATTCATGGTTCCGACCAGGATAAAACGGGCAGGATGGCTGAATGATATCCCTTCTCTTTCCACAATATTCATGCCCATGGCGGCTGAATCCAGCAGTAGATCAACCACGTGATCATCCAGCAGGTTTACCTCATCAATGTACAGGAGTCCCCGATTGGCGTCTGCCAACACTCCTGGTTCAAAATGACGTTCACCTTTCTGGATGGCTTTTTCAATATCCAGTGTACCGACCACTCGATCTTCAGTAGCGGAGACTGGTAAATTAACAAAGGAGGTTGGCAGCATTTCCACTTTACGCTGATCGCCATTTTTTGATCTTTCCCGGCACTCAGTGCACCAGGTAGTTGACCGATTTGGATCACATCCAAACCGGCAGTCAGAAAAAGTCTCCACAGTGGGCAGTAAAGCTGCCAAGGCCCTGGCTGCAGTAGATTTTGCGGTACCCCGTTCCCCACGGATCAAAACGCCGCCTATTCTGGCATTAACAGCGTTAAGAACCAGAGCCCGTTTCATGCGCTCTTGTCCAACAACTGCTGTAAAGGGGTAAATTGCCGTCATTTATTTCCTCTATCCCGGTGAAAATTGCCTAAAAACACAATAACAATCAATAAAATCATAAAAAATAATGGTGTTTTTATTCCGCGTCTATCTTACCACAAAGGTTTACAAGTTGATATTTGCACTGTATAATGATGTCCATTCTAAAACGGAGCGTGTCATTTTATGGAAGAGATGAAGTCCCAACAAGGGGGAGAATCAATTCAAGATAATTCACCCCCCTCAGAAATTATGGATATGGAAACGCTATTGGCCCAAGAAGGTCTGGGGCTAGGGAATATCCCTGAGCGTGGAGATATCCGAAAAGGGGTAATCACTGCGATTACCTCAAACGAGATCCTGATCGATGTCCAATCGAAGGCGGATGGCTTGATCGCTGGACGGGAATTGGAGCAGATTAATCCCCAATCCCTGGCTAGTTTTCAAATTGGAGAAGAAATCCTCGTTTATGTACTTGAACCGGAAGATATCAACGGACATGTTGTGCTTTCGTTTACCCGCGCCCAGGAAGAACAGGACTGGGAGAAGGTAGAGAATAGTCTTGAAACCGGCGAAGCCATTACTACCTTTGTAGAAGGATACAACAAAGGTGGATTACTGGTTCCCATTGGTCAATTGCGTGGTTTTGTTCCTGGATCCTTGGTGAGTGTTTTCCGAGAGGGCGACACCGGAGCACCAGAAGATCGTTGGAGTGAAGCCATCGGGAAAGAAATCGTTCTGAAAGTTATCGAAGTGGACAGATCCCGGCAGCGGTTAATTCTGTCTGAACGCGATGCGATTGGAGAGACCCGGGAAGCCATCAAAGACCAGCTGCTGGATAATTTGGCAGTAGGAGATCGAGTGTCTGGCTATGTGAGCAGCCTGGCAGATTTTGGGGCCTTTGTCAATATCCAGGGAGTGGACGGATTGGTCCATTTATCGGAACTTTCCTGGGACCATGTAGACCATCCCAGTGATCTGGTGAAAGTTGGCCAGGAGCTGGAAGTTGAAGTCATCAGCATTGATGAAGATAAACGTCGGATTGGTTTATCTATGCGACGATTACAGGATAATCCCTGGATTGAAAAAGCAGAAGAAATCCAGGAAGGACAATTGATCCAGGGCACGATTACCAACCTGACAGATTTTGGAGCATTTGCCCGGATTGAGAACACAGACCTGGAAGGATTAATTCATATTTCCGAACTTAGCATAGATCGTGTCGGTCATCCTTCTGAAGTTGTTAGTGTAGGGGAAACCCTGGCCTTACGGGTTATCAGCCTGGACATGGAGCGACACCGGATCGGGTTGAGCCTGGAAAAGGTTGACTCTGATGAATTCGCTGCGATTGATTTTGAGCAGATCCAAGAAGAGATGAATGGAGAAGGCTCTGGGGATGATATTTTACCTGACACAGAAGCAGTGGAAGCAGGGGAAGATGCTGTGTCCGAGGTTCCCGAAGAGGAAGAAGTTGAATCTCCCCCAGATGAAGAACCAGCAGTAGAAGAAGGGGATGAGGGAGAGGCTGAAGAAGCAGAAGGGGAAGAAGAAGCAGAAGAGGAAGAAGAAATTGAATCTCCCCCGGAAGAAGAACCAGCAGAAGAGGAAGAAGACTCTCCTCCTCCAGATGAAGAGTAAATCTAAACCATCAAAGCGCATCTGACCGGATGCGCTTTTTTTTATAGGTGATTGAGGTACTGGCAGCAGTTCATTATATAAATTTCATTAATATATCCGCCTTAACGAGTTTTTAAAGGGTTATTTGGTAGAATGGTTTTACATTATCCAGTGGGGAGAGCAAGTTAACTCATTTACAGGTAATATCCGGTAATTAACCGGATTATTGCGGGAGGTTGTACTTTGGCTAGCATGGAACGATTTACCCAACGTGCCCGACGGGTTCTGAGTTTAGCCCATAAAGAAGCTGAACGAATGCAGCATGCTCAAATTGGAACTGAGCATTTATTATTGGGATTATTACTTGATCAGGGGGGAATTGCGGGAAGAGTCCTTCGAGAACTTGGCCTGGATACTGATAGTGTCCTGACAATTATTGAACGAATAACCGGCTATGGCGATTATAGTGGAGATGCCCTGGCGCTTTCTGCAGGAACCCAGCGAGTCCTAGAACTGGCAGTAGAAGAAGCTAGAAATTTAAGCCATCATTATATTGGTGTGGAGCATATATTGCTTGGATTGGTAGCTTATGAAAAAGGCGTTGCCAATGATGTGTTGACGCAGCTTGGATTAACTGCTGAACAAATCCGGCGTCAAACCCTGCGGGTAATGGAAGAAACAAAAGATAGAAGTAAACTGCAGCGCGAACGCCGGCAGACCGGAAAGCCCAAGCGAGCACAAGCTAAGAGTTCAACACCCATGGTGGATCAATTAGCAGTGAACCTAACTGATCTTGCCGAGGATGGAAAACTGGACCCTGTGATCGGGCGAGAGAGTGAAATTGAACGGGTGGTTCAAATTCTTGCCCGCCGAACGAAAAACAATCCTGCCCTTATCGGAGAACCCGGAGTTGGTAAAACTGCCATTGTTGAAGGATTAACTCAGCGAATTGCAGATGGAGAAGTACCAGCGCCCCTGCTAGGTAAAAGAGTCTTACAGTTGGACTTGGGATCAGTAGTCGCCGGTACCATGTACAGAGGTCAATTTGAAGAGCGTTTAAAACGAGTGATATCAGAATTGAAAAAGTCTGATGCAATTCTGTTTATTGATGAAGTCCACATGCTGGTAGGCGCAGGATCAGCCGGTTCTGCTATGGATGCTGCTAATATCCTTAAGCCTGCACTTTCCCGGGGAGAGCTTCAGGTGGTGGGTGCTACCACCTTGGATGAATATCGGAAACATATTGAGAGCGATGCTGCTCTGGAAAGACGGTTTCAGCCAATTACAGTAGATGAACCTTCTCCGGAAGAAACAATAGAAATTCTACAGGGTATCCGGCCGGCATACGAAGACCATCACCAGTTGAAAATCTCTGATGAGGCACTGGAGGCGGCAACAGATTTATCTGCCCGTTATGTGTCAGATAGATTCCTACCTGATAAAGCCATCGATTTGGTAGATGAAGCTTCATCCCGGGTGCGAATGTATAAAAATCCCATTGGTGAAGAGGCTAAAGATATTGTAAAGAAACTCCGATCCGTTCGGAAAGAATTAAAAACGACAGATGAAGATCAAACCCAATTGGAAGCCTTAGAAAGCCAAGAGAAGGACCTGGAAGAAAAACTCGAGCAGCTAAAAGCCGCCTGGGACCGCGACACCAGCCCCACGGTATCTGTCGAAGATATCGCAGAGATTGTATCCATGTGGACCGGTATCCCGGTGATGGAACTTGCTGAAGAGGAATCGGATCGTTTGCTCCACATGGAAGAAGAACTTCATAAACATATCATTGGACAGGAAGAAGCCATAGAGAAGATTGCTAAAGCGGTTCGCCGCTCACGGGCGGGATTAAAAGATCCCAAGCGACCGGTAGGATCCTTTATTTTCCTGGGTCCAACGGGAGTAGGAAAAACAGAACTCACCAAGGCGCTGGCGAAATTTATTTTCGGTAGTGAAGACGCTTTAATTCACCTGGACATGTCCGAATTTATGGAAAGGCACAGTGTCAGCCGTCTGGTTGGTGCACCTCCCGGATATATTGGCTATGATGATGCCGGCCAACTAACAGAAGCCATTCGAAGAAAACCATATTCGATAGTAGTATTTGATGAGATTGAAAAGGCTCATCAGGAAGCCCACAATATGCTGCTGCAAATCATGGAAGAAGGGCATATCACGGATGCGAGAGGGCGAACGATTGACTTCAGGAATGCTTTGATAATCATGACCTCTAATATCGGAGCTGAACTGATTCAAAACAATGCCTCGATCGGATTTGAACTATCCCAGGATGAGGAAAGCTCTCGAAAGCGAGATTATGAAGACATGCGCAGAAAGCTGCTCAAATCCTTGAAGAGCACATTCCGTCCTGAGTTTATCAACCGAGTTGACTCAGTGGTAGTATTCCATGCCCTGAGTAAAGGTAATATTCGGGAGATCGTTGACCTGGAATTAGATAAAGTGAGAGAAAGACTGCAAGAGAAGAATCTGCAGCTGGAAATCACCCAGGAGGGGATTGATCTGCTGGTAACGCTGGGGTACAACCCGGAAATGGGGGCCCGTCCACTGCGCCGTGTGATCCAGGAAAAGATTGAAAACCAGCTCTCAGATGCGGTTCTCTCTGGCAAGTTTGCCACGGGCGATATTGTTCTGGTAGATGCCTCCCTGCCCGAAAATGGCGAAGAAGGGGAGATCATCCTGGTAAAAGGTGATCCTACTCAATTTGGTAAATCTCTTTTACCCGAAGAAGAGGAAGAACCTGTCGCAGTCGGTTAATAAATAAACGCACACAGGATGCGCGTTATAGAACTAAATTTAAACACGGGGTATCATGGTTTTTAGTTTTGATACTCCGTGTTTTTTATTACTCGACTCTTGAGGCTTCCTGGAAACTAAATATATCATGAGAGCTGATAGCTCGAACTTGATCACTATGGTTCAGCAGTAAACCTCGGAGCTTGGGGACATGTGAACCTAAGACATAGTTGGCAAAATTCTCTGAAAGGAAATCCAACTTGTAAGCGGATTCTCCCCGTGAATGAAGATCTGCTCCCTTATGGAATGGGGAGGCGGCATCTCCACAGTGCAGGAGCCAATTCCCAGGTTTGCCTATAGCCACACCACAGTGTCCACGGGTGTGACCCGGAAGAGGGATGAGCAGGATTTCTGCTTCCGCTGTCGTGAGAATCGGGATAGCTTCAAATCCAAACCAATCCAGTAATGGTTTCTCATGCGGAACCCAGATTGGATTATGATCCCAGTGGGTCTTATCATAGGCAAATTCCATTAATCCTTTTGGCTTCATAGCTGCCAGATATTCAATTTTATTCAAATGTATACTTGCCCAGGGGAAATCTCTCAATCCGCCAGCATGATCAATATGCAAATGGGTTTGGACGATATGTTGGACGTCTTTAACATCATATCCCAGGGCTTTTATCTGGGCGACAGCTGTCTCATCAGGGAGGCGAGGCACTCCCATATATTGCAGGAAAAAGCGCATTTTAAGGGATGGGGCTGAATAATCCCGGGTACCAAAACCTGAATCGACCAAGATTAACCCACTGCTGGTCTCAATCAACAAACAATAGACAATGGAGTCCACGTCAATAAAGGGAGCTTTGAGGGTTCCACAGTTTAAATGGTGAACGAGCATGATTTATACTCCATTTAAGGAAAACGAGATAACCTACATCCCTGCTATCAATTTGACTTGTATAAAAATGATTGAGCGTTCAGAATCCGTTTTTCCAGGGCAGGGTGGGAATAAAGCAAAAATTCTACCCAGGGATCAGGATCAACTTCAGCGAGATTTTGATTGCCGAGGCGCATTAAAGCGGAGGCGTAGATATGACCCTTTCCGGTTAGCTGAAGTGCAAAATTATCTGCAAGCCGTTCCCGCCACCGGCTGAACCCATTACTTAACGGCATGGTCAATAAACCAAACGCACCCAGGGACAAGCCGAAAATTGGCAGGGCGGCTATATCGGAGACAGAGGAAAATCCAAATTGGAGGATTGCCCAGGATAAACCCCGGGAAGTCAAGTATAAACCAGCCAGGGTAATGCCAGTTTGAACTACCATACTCAACAAAATGTCATGATTTGCTTGATGCCCCAATTCATGCGCCAGGACAGTTTCAATTTCGTCAGGGGAAAATTCTTCTATCAAGGTATCGCCTAGAATGATCCGTCTGGTATTTCCGAGACCGGTTAAGCCGGCATTGGCAGCTTTGGTACGGCGGCTCATGTCGAACTTGTACACTCCTTCGACTTTTGTACCCGCTTGATCAGCTAACTTAATTAATCTATCCTGAAGATCCAAATGCTCTTCATCGAGAGGAGAGAACTTATTAAAGATTGGAAACAATAATACTGGAGCCAGGTTTGCAAGCAGAACATTAAACAAAAACAGAAAACCTGCAGTCCATAACCACCAGGAATCTGGCGCTACCCTGAGACCCAGGTAGACGATTTCCAGCAGGAAACCGCCTAATATGGCAGACAACAAGGTGCTCTTCAGCAAATCACCCCACCAGCCCTTCAATGTCTGGTTAGATTGTTCAAAGCGGTGAGGCAGTATAAAACCTGTGTAATAACTCAGCGGGAGATCCAGAATATAAAACATACCGCCAAATACCGCGCCATATGTGATCACGGCCAGCCATTGGTTTTGGGTCCAACTATAAATCCAGTCTCTTAAAAGAGCAGACCACCCACATAGGAGCCATACCAATAACAAGACTACTCCAAGTAACAGATCAAAAAGCAGGAATCGACGCTGAATTCTGGCATACTCTTTTGCTTTTATTTGCCTTTTGGGATCTAGAGTTTGATTTTCCATAATCGGTCTTTAAGATATACTTTGATTCTACACTGAAGATTGATATCCTGGGTTTGTATTCTATTTGATAAAACAATTCTTCACCAGGGCTTGAACGTTCCAACTTTTCTCTTCAACTTGCTGAGAAAAGAGGAAAAACTTGTATATAATTCTAGAATATGTGAAAACGTATTACTTTATTTATTGGTGTTTTGGAACAGGTGGTGAAACTTGATGGCCCAAGGCAATAAAATTACACTCTATGCTCTTGACTGCGGAACGGTAAATTGGCGCCTGTACCGCATGGAATATCATTATGATGGGGAACGGGACCAACATGTCACAAGCCCACTTTCTTCGCCGCTGTCGAATTTTACAGACCGAAAACTACCGGCTGTTATAACATTGTCAGAAGATGGCACTGAGATTGAATTCATTGGTGAAACAGCACTGAGTCTTTTAGAAGACAGCAAGATCCGAAATCGAGTCCGAGAGTTTTTTAAACCATCCATTGGATCTCACCTATTAGACAACCCCTCCCCGCATCAACAGAGGTACAGTCATTTTGAAGCATTGCTCTTCACACGGCTTTTATTAAAAACCCTCATCGATCAAATCCAGGAAGAAAAATATAATTCTGAACCCTTTGATGATCAAATACATTTTTCCATATCTTATCCTGACAAATGGCGTTCAGAATATGAAGGAAAAGCCTTTGATGATTTTTATCACGTGATTCTGGAGTGTTTCCCCGCGGATATTAATGAACAGATACATTTTGTTCCAGAGTCGGAAGGTGTGATCCTGGGGCTTCGCGATCAAGCACTATTAGATCAATTTCACTCAAAAGAAGTTAATTTGATCCTGGATGTAGGAGCAAGCAATACAACGATTTATGCCCGGAAGTTCAATTTGGAAACAGGTATATTGGACAATATTAATCAATACGAGGAACCTTTTGGCGGCGGCCTGTACGATGCATTGCTTGCCAAATACCTCTCAGAACAGCTTCAGATTCCTGCTAAGGAATTATCTACTGACACATCAGCTTTTATGGCGCTCCGTATCTGGGGCCAGTTCTTGAAAGAATCCCTCAGTAAAAAAATTATGGGGGTGGGAGGAACCACTGATGACTTATCTGAACAACAGACAATTACCCTGGTTACAAAAAATGAACAAGTATTCAGAAAAAACATCAGTCTCAACCTGGAAGAATTTAGCCGATTGAATCGCCCCCTCGACCAAGCCTTCCAGGAATTGGTTTCTAGGGCGTTGGACAATATGGAGATAGACGAAAATCTCGTAGGAAGGGTTATTCTTCTGGGAGGGGGTGTCTTGCAGCCTGGCATTCTTGAAGGAATCAGATCCCGATTTGGAAAAGAAAAGGTCATTTCCCCAGAACACCCGGAAGAAATCATAGTCAGGGGAATCGGTCTAGCGTTTACAGATTCCACGCCGGAAAAAGACCTGGATAAAGAGAAGAGAACTAAGGCGCAAAAAAAATCCGACTGGCGATTGATTGATAAAGATGGGCATGTGACAGAAATCAAAAAAGAGACTATGATTGCTGGACGCAGTAAACAAGCAGACCTCCCGCTGGAGAGCGCAAAATGTTCCAGAACACATGCCTTGATCAGGCTGGAGGGAAATACCTTGACCCTGATAGATCTCAGAAGCAAAAACGGCACATTTATAAATAATTCCCAGATTGCGCCCAGTACACCCATGCAGCTGAAAGAGGGGGACAATATCCGGTTTGGTGACCAGAAATTTATCGTAGAATAACAATATTTGACGACATCAAAAACCCTTCTCTTTGAGAAGGGTTTTATGATTCAATATTCTCCGGAGTGTATCATACTCCGGAAGTCCAGCATTTTGTATGGATTGTATTTAGATCCAACCCTGATTTTTGCAGAATCCGGTCAACCAGGGAAGCTCCAACCATTCACCCTGGTAGGCTTTGATTGCAGGATAGATTGTGACCAAGCCCAAGAATGGTGTGATACAAGCCAATATCACGGTAATACCGAGAACCAGGCTGACGATTCCGATAATTACGGTTGCGCCAATTGCTTGCACTGCATGAAAGCGGATAAAAGGCCGATCTTTCTGGGGTTCCATCACTAGCGCGATAATCGCCAGGATCCATCCAACCCAGGGAATCCAGCTGAGCATGGCCCACAATTTATCGTCGTCGCTTGCCTCTTGATCTGGTTGGGTATTGATAATTTCTTCGGACATGTTTTTCTCCTTGATAGTTTTTTCATCAGAATTTATATCTATAAGTGTTTAACGCAAAACGGAAAGGTTAGTTTCATATTTGAATTTTATCATTCCACTGGGATAAGTATCCATTCAGCCAGGGCATTGATTTCCTCAGCGGATAGGCGGTTACCCCAGGCAGGCATGGGGCCTGAGCCATTAGTGATAGTTTTTTCATACACTGATGCATCTTTGGTCAATCGCTCTGGAAGAAGTGATGGCCCGTTTTTCCCCTCTCGTTTGTCCCCGTGACACCTTGAACAATTATCTTGGAAAAGTTTGGCAGCGTCTATGGAGGCGGGTTCTGGTCCACTCTCTTCTGAAGTTGATGCTTCGGTTGCTTGAACTACAGTGGGACCGGTGGGTTCGTCTGTTCCTGTACAGGAGGCCAGGATGAAAATTAATCCAAATGCTAATACCCATTTCGTCTTTTTAATGTTCATCGGTTTCTCCTCTGGTCTACCAATAACTTGTTTATAACTATACCCTAAAAACCCATAATTTTAACAAGTTTAATAAATCATTTATAATGATTCCCAAAAACGTTTTTAAACTTGAGCTTGATGTCAAGTATTATTCTAAGTACCCATATTTGAGCACCAATAATGGATTCAGGAATAAGCAGACGAATAGACTAACATATCCCCGTGTGAAGAGAATGGAAGCTAGCAAGCAAAATCGATACCTGTTGGGTTTGAGTAATTCGATATTGCAGCAATTGGTATAAGAAACACTAGTTAAACCATTGAAAAACCACCCACAAAAGCGGCGGTCATTAGAAACAACAAGACTGGCAAAATCGTGAGGATTGTCTTTCGGGAAAGGATGGGTTTGCCCATCCTTAAGAATGCCAATAATAATCCCCCTACTCCTATTAGTGCGCCGCCAATTCCTACCAGGGCGTATCCAGCAGGTGAGGATCCTTGAATGCTGAGTATGATCGGCAGCAGGAATATAATCATACCGGCAATACCATGCACAACAGCCAGGACGATCGTGGCAGTACTGTCAGTGACTGAGAACCTGGTGATTGCGATTGCTAAAAAGCCCACCACACAAAAAACAAGGTAGGGGATGGTATATTCAACCAGGTGTTCTGAGACGAGTCCCAAAGATAGGCTGAGGGGAATAAGGGCTGAGACAATGACAACTGCCTGGCTCTCAAGCCCTTCAAAACCCAGGATAATCAACAATAGCCCCGCAACCAGAAGCGTTCCAAATCCGACTGTATAAAACCAGATGGTCTGTAGGTCCTTCCCGACCATACCGGCAGCAATTTGATAGGCAGCCAGCAGCCCTGTTGCCAGCAGAAATATTCGATCCAGAACGGAGATTTTTTTCATCAATTTAGAGTCCTGCAAAGAACAGAAGAAGCATGGAACCCAGCATGTACAGTGAAGCGTATTTAAACAAACCAAAAGTGATCCTGTCAGATGGTAAAGTTAAGCTTCGAACAGCCAGGACCAGCAAACCAACCCCCAATACGGTCATTATTCTCAAGAATCCCCAGGTCATGCCCACCCCATAGGCAGCTAAACCCATAGCCAGGGCTGTTAAAACACTGGAGATCGCAATAATTAAACGAGTGGTTTGAAAACCGTATACACTTGGAAAAGTGGGGATATTTGCGAGCTGGTAATCTTCATGATACCGGATGCTGAAGGTTAAAATATGGGTCGGAATCCAGAATAACACTGCCACGGCCAGGGCAATCCCAATCCAGTCAATTTCCCCGGTTCCGAGTACTCGCCCAGCCAGTACCGGCATGCCGCCTGATATACCTCCCCAGACAATTGACCAGGCAGTCCGTCTTTTAAGCCAGATAGTGTAAATTACCACATCAATGAAGAGTCCTGCAAAAACCACAAGACCATACTGCAGGTCCAAGCTAACTGCCCACGAGATACCAATGGTGGATAGTACCAATCCCAGGATCAGCGCTTCGCGAGGTTTCGTTACCCCGGTGCTTAAGGGTCGTTTGCAGGTCCGGGGCATCTGGGCATCAATGTCCCGGTCATACCACATATTTAACGCTGTGCTGCCGCTAATCGCCAAGAATAAGCTGCCCCCCAAGGCTAAGATGGTGGGCATATTCATGACAGGACAGCTAGAGCTCATATATCCCGCCAGACCTGTGATTAACAGCAATACGGTCTGGAGGGATTTGATCAGCGGAAAATATTTTGATTTTATTTTCTTAAAGATTTGTTTCTTGTTTTCCATATTTATTTTTTACCTGGTAATAATAGAGCAAGCGGAAAAATTTCCTGGTCTATTTTACTTCAATCTCGACACATCTGAAACCGATTTGGGGACTATAGAACTGCGGACCGGCGCTATTTTCTTTCCAAACACGCAGGTCAACTTCATAGGAGTAAAAGCTCCCGCCGCGCATATAGCGGTAATGCTGATCGGAGTGATCATCTCCCAGCCACTGCCAAACGTTCCCGGCCATATCATAGAGACCATAAGGGCTGGCTGAGTCCAGGGTTTCATAAACGTTGCCATCTATAGTATAGGTTTGGCCGTTGTAAAATCCTACCGGTGTAGTATTGCCTAATTTCCCAAACATCTTTTCAAAGAGATCAAAAGATGAATAGTAATTTGCATTATTCCCATGGATTTCTTCTCCCCAGGGGAACGCAAGACCATCTTCGTTTACGATTTCAGTTCCGCGGGCGGCTTTTTCCCATTCTATTTCAAGAGGAAGCCGTCCACCATAGTATTTGCAGTAAGCATCAGCGCCGAACCAGGTTACCAAAGTCATCGGATGGTTGGCATATTCCGGACTAGACGTGAATATGTCGCCATCGCGTGTCAATCGCAAACCTTCAGAAAAAGGTATGTACAAATGATCCCCGGCTTTGATCTCTTCTTCATGATGAGCTTCCTGGAACGGATCACCGGGGTAATATCCACCTGCGCCCTCCTCGCTCCAGATTGTTTCACCGGCCTCTTCGGTAAATTCTCCGATGGTTATATCACCCGAAGCCAGTGCCGAATTTAGGTATTCAGCATATTGA
>Ga0255364_10231_pt1 | contig 13351 bp, 9 predicted proteins | sample ANMaggSSYBR01G12_FD_182087 | JGI IMG/M metagenome (GOLD analysis project Ga0255364, IMG submission 182087) | Sediment cell enrichment communities from methane seep in Santa Monica Basin, California, United Staets - ANME aggregate JGI... | ecosystem: Environmental > Aquatic > Marine > Cold seeps >...
AAAATATGATGTAACCCTTAGCCTTGGAGATGGATTGAGGCCCGGGTGTCTTGCTGATGCAACGGACAGGGCCCAGATGCATGAGTTGATGATCCTCGGACATCTGACTAAACTGGCCTGGGAGCAGGATGTGCAGGTTATGATTGAAGGCCCTGGGCATGTACCCTTAGATGAGATAGAGGCGAACGTTGTGCTCCAGAAGAAGCTTTGTGAAAACGCCCCGTTTTACGTTCTGGGTCCCCTGGTCACCGATATAGCAACCGGTTATGACCATGTTGCCTGTGCAATTGGGGGAGCCCTGGCCGGAGCGGCAGGCGCCGACTTTTTGTGTTATGTAACTCCTGCGGAGCATCTGTGTTTACCAGATGTGGACGATGTGAGAGAAGGGGTGATAGTTACAAAGATTGCGGCCCATGCAGCCGATATCGCCAGGGGAAATAAAAAGGCTATGGAGAGAGACAGACAAATGTCCCTGGCAAGAAAGAATCTTGACTGGGATACCCAGATGAAACTGGCTATTGACCCTGAAAAGGCCAGAAGGTATAGAGAACAACATCCACCGGCCGAAGATGATGTCTGCACCATGTGCGGGAAGTATTGCGCCATTAAACAGGTCCGGGAGTATTTTGAAGAAAAATAGTAACCACTCAGGTTCAAAGTTCCATGGTTCACGGTTCAGGGTTTTGTGGACTAACCGTGAACTTTGAACCTAATAACCTGTATAAAGTACATAGCTTCCAGTGAATTCGAAGATGTATACGAGCAGGCTAGACGGATCCCGCCGCGGCGGGACTGTCCGTGGCTTTATCAACTACCTGAAGAGATACGAAGAGCGAAAGATCTGAACAACCGTGAACCGCTGAACCGTGAACCTGACAACCTGTGTAGTTACGAAAAATAATGGTAAATATTCAGGAGTCAGAATCCAGGAGCCAGAATCCAGAAGTCAGGAGTCCGAATCAATGAATTAGCGCTGATAACTTGAGGCAATTTCAAAACATCCCCTTTTGCCTCCCGCCTATCGGCGGGACGTCAGGCTCAAATTTTAATCCTCGGAATATTCAATATATGGATGCCTGTCCCGCTCTATTTAGCGGGGTGGTTAAAATTTTCGCCTTCCTTGATCTTGAACAAAATTGAACGTTTTGAAACTGCCTCACTTGCTTTCTACTTTCCCAAGCAAAACTGGCTGAAGATGGTGTCGAGGACATCTTCGCCGGTTGTCTCGCCGATGATTTCCCCAAGGGCGTCGAGCCCACTCTTTAAATCCACAGCAATAATTTCCACAGGTATGTTATTCTCTATGTTATGTGCGGCATTTTTGAAATATTCGGCGGCATCCAGTAATGCCTTTCTGTGCCTTAAGTTAGGGGCCGCATTAGACGAAGTCATTTCTGTGTCAGACTCAATTAAGCATTTTGCAATGATTTTTCTTAGGTTATTAAGTCCTTGACCTGTAAGGGCGGATATTTTTACAACGGGAAAACCGGACAAAATCTCCTTTTCGGCCTCCTTATTAAGCCTGCAAGGCAGATCAATCTTGTTGATTACGATCAGCCCCTTTTTGTCCCTTAAGAGAGCAACTATGTTTAGGTCATCTTGATTTAGGGGGCGGTTTTGATCAATGACAGCTAATATAAAATCGGCTTCCGTCAATTTCTGTTTTGTCAAATGAATCCCGGCCCTTTCCACCTCATCCTCAATTTTCCTGAATCCGGCTGTATCCATAAGGCGGAGGGGCAGTCCCTCAATTGTGACTGTGGATTCTATGACGTCCCTCGTAGTTCCCGGAATGGATGTAACAATTGCGCGCTGTTCATTTAAGAGGCGGTTTAAAAGGCTTGACTTGCCGGCGTTGACACGCCCCACAATCATAGTGTTGATGCCGTCTACCCACATCCTTTTTCCGGCCTGGGCTTCGATCAAGGCCTCTATCGGTTTTATTACTCCTTTTTGAATCCGGTCTGCGGCTTCTTTCCTCAAGAAGATGCTGATTTCCTCTTCGGGGAAATCGATTGCTACTTCCACATGGGCAAGTATGTCAATAACTTCCTGTCGCAGTTCTGAAATTTCTATTTTGAATGATCCCTGGATTTGATGGGAGGCTAGATCTAACCCCCTCTCCGATCTGGAATTTATTAGATCTATAACGGCTTCGGCCTGGGTCAGATCGATTCTTCCATTTAGGAAGGCTCTCAAAGTAAATTCTCCGGGCCTGGCCAGCCTGGCGCCATGGTCCAATACGATCTGGAGGATTTTTGAAAGGAGAAGATACCCACTATGGGAATTGATCTCAACCACGTCTTCTCTGGTATATGAGTTAGGGGCCTTCATAAAAGAGAGAAGAACTTCATCAATTATGGCGCCGGAGGATGAATCGTGGAGGTAGCCCAGGTAAAGGCAATGGCTTTGAAGGTGTTTAATAGGTCTTTTTGGTTTGAATATTTTTTCAGCGATCTTTTCAGAAAGCGGACCGCTTATACGGATAATGCCGATTCCTGCTTGGCCAATGGGGGTGGCAATAGCGGCGATAGTATCATCGCTTGAGAGTGAATGAGCGTTATCCATTGCATGTTTAAACTAACGTCTCGGAAATTGTACAATTTATTAAGAATAAATGACTCTTACGAGGTCTGAATTTCTGCCTCGTACATTGAATATAGAGGGCATAAGGCACAAGGCTCAGGGCATAAGGTGAGAGATATTTGATTCGCCTTGCGCCTTTTGCCTTAAGCCTTGAGCCAGTATTTAAACCCAATATTCCAAAATTCAAATCGTTCGACCTTGAGGCCTTTCGGCCCCGAGCAGTTCGGCCCTGAACTCACTGCCGAAGGGCTCTCGACAGGTTGATGCGAATCCCCTAAGTTAGTCGTGTAGTAATTTTTTCTACCGCAGAGCACGAGGAGAACCCAGGGGAGTTCTCTGTGTTCTACGCGGTGAAATTTTAAATCCGCCCGGAGGGGGATAATTTGTATTTCTTAAAAAGCCTGCTACATACGAGATTACTGGGAAAAGCTATCTCTTTGGGATGATAATGACTTTTTTCAAAACACCATCGCCTCTACTCCTGGTATCCAGTTCTTCATCCTCCCTAAGGGCCAGATGCACAATTCTGCGGTCATGGGGATTTAGCAGGTTAGTGGCGACAGGTTTCATGATCTTTTTTGCTTTGTCGCCCATCTTTAAGGCCATTTGAATTAGGAAGTCTATTCTCCTCTTTCGGTAGTTTTCAGTGTCAACAACTACATGGACCCTCTTTTCCAAGGCCTTATTTACTATCTTGTTTACGATGAATTGAAGTGCATCCAGGGTTTTTCCCTTACGTCCGATTAAAAGGCCGGATTTATCGCCTTCGATATTAAGGGCTATTGTTCCATCCGTGTGTTTTGCCTCGACCATGGCATCTTTCACAGGGATCAGAGTCAGGATATTTTCCAGCGCTTCTTTGGCAATAGCTAATCCATTTCCTTCAAAAATGAGTTCGCTTTTTTCCGTATTTTCGTTCTGTTGTGTCGTGGTTGTGACTTTGATCCTGGCCTTTTTAATTCCTACCAGGCCGAATATCCCTGCAGACCCGGGTTCAATGATCTCTATATCCATTCCGTCTCTGGATAAATTTAGTTTGTGACAGGCAATTTCTATTGCTTCATCAGTGGTTTTTCCTTGAAATTCAAAACTTTGCATGACTGTCCTCCAAATATTACTACGATTTTTTCTGAATATGATACTGCTGGCCTATGGAAAGAACGTTATTTACTAGCCAGTAAAGGACAAGACCAGAAGGAAAATTAATGAACATGAATGTAAAAATGATAGGCAGAAACATCATGATCTTGGCTTGAGCGGGGTCACCTGGTGTTGGTGTCATCTTTTGCTGGAGAAACATGGATGCACCCATTAAGAGTGTGAGCACAGGTATTCCATAAGGCGGAGTCATGAATGGAATGTGGAATGGGAAGTCGAAGAGGCGATCCGGTGCTGAAAGATCATCTATCCATAGCATAAAAGGTTCATGTCTTAGTTCGATTGCGCTTCCTAGAACTCTAAAGAGCGCAAAGAAGACCGGAAGTTGAACAAGCATAGGCAGGCAACCACCCATTGGGTTTACCTTGTAGGTCTTGTAAAGGGCCATCATTTCCTTATTCATTTTTTGTTTGTCGTTCTTATGTTTTTCTTTTATCTTGGCCATTAAAGGCTGGAGTTTTTTCATTTCTCCCATAGACTTATAGCTTTTATGGGTGAGGGGCCAGAAAAGAATCTTGACCAGTATTGTAAGCAGGATGATGGATACCCCGTAATTGTGCAAGTATTGATTAAAAAAACGTAAGGAGTACAACAGGGGCCTGGCGATAATGTCTGTCCAGCCAAAATCAACGGCCCGGGCTAGGTTTTTTCCGTGCTGTTTTAAGATATTCAGGTCTCTGGGGCCAATGTATAGGGTGTACTGTGATGACATCTGTTGAGAAGGGCCTAGAGAAACCGACGGAGGCAGATAGGTGCCTTCTAAAAACCCTGATGGCGACAGATATCCCTTAAAGACCCCTTTGGTCGATTTTTCCGGTATAATGGCCGAAATAAAATAATCATCTTCATAGGCCATCCATTCAATTTGACCCGACAGGGCCTCTTTTTCAGATGTCTTTTCTACTTCAATTTCTTCCAGTTTGTTGTTTAAAAGCATCACAAGCCCAATATAGGAGTAATAACTCCTTTTGTCCTTGGGTGGCAATGCCCTTAAATGGGCGCAAAAGGCCCCTTCCATCGATTCCGTAGTTTGGTTGACAACATCAATCTTGAGGTCAATACTGTATTTATCCGGATAAAAACGAAAAGTCTGAATAACTGAAAGACCATTGGGGTTTGTTGAGCGGAAAACAATATCCCTGGGCAAAGATTCAGGCCTGAGTTTTATGGCTTCATGATCTACCTGATAAATGGCTTTTTTGCTTTTAATCGACAGAGGGTTCTCAAAATTTACGACCAGGAAACTGCCCATATCCTTTTCGAGATTGACAAGTTCGATCATAGGAGAATTCGGATCAGTAGTCACACGATAATTTTTCAATTTTATACTGTTTATGGTAGGGCCTGCATTGGAAAATACGGCATTGTATAAAGGCGTATCGATCTCGATTTTCTTTTCATCTGCCTTTGGGAGAGTCTTGGATGTCACCGGCTCAGGCACTTGAACGGCAGGAGAACGAGTTGGATCTGAACGAGTGGTATCGGGAGCTTTTGGGGCTTTGGAAATATCTTTGGGCGCCTGTTTTTCTTCTATCTTTTCCTTTTTTGGCACCTGGTCCTGTTTTGGGCTAAAAAGATAAGACCATGCAATGAGCACGATAAAAGACAAAATAAAGGCCAATATCGTTCTTTTTTCCATTTACTCTATCCAGTTTTGAGAGTTCCGGTTAAATTGCAAAATTTTCACCTTCCCCCCCCGCTTAAAGTCCGGGATTTTCAACCCGCTTAAAGTCCGGGATCTTCGACTTGACCTTGAATCCCGCTGACGGCGGGAAACATTTTTCAAAGGTCTCAATTCTACAAAAGGGGATCATATCCTCCAGGGTGAAAAGGGTGGCATTTTAAGAGTCTGATAATGGATAAAAAGCATCCCCTTATGATCCCATATTTATTAATGGCATGACGGGCATAGGTTGAGCAAGTGGGATAAAAGCGACAGGAAGAAGGCCAAAATGGTGAAATGAACTGCTGATATAATGCTATTAGTGCGATAGGTACAAACCTGAGTTTATACACGGAATTCCTTATCAAAGATGATGACTCCGATTTCCTCGCCGATTTTACGGAGGTCACAATAGCTGGCATCCTTCTTTGCTGCGATGTTAATATCATATCCTTTGGGAAAATATGGCTTGTTGAGCCTGAAGAATTCTCTGATCAAGCGTTTAATTCTGTTCCTTTTGACCGCGTTACCTGCCTTTTTGCTAACTGTAATCCCCAATCTCGTAATGCTCAACCCGTTTTTCTTAAAAGTGACGATAAAATGCCTTGAATGCCGTCGCTCACCATGCCGATTTAGATTGACAAAATCGGCTCGATTCAATAATCTCTCTTTTTTTGAAAATGAAAAAGGTCCCATAAAACAGAAGGAGGTTTGCCATATTTGCAATAGATTTTCTAGACGGCTAACCGTTTTCGTCCTTTTGCCCTTCTTCGCTTTAATATGTTTACGCCGCCTTTTGTTTGCATTCTCTTTCTAAAGCCGTGGGTTCGGGCCCTTTTGATATTGCTTGGCTGATAAGTCCTTTTCATGGTATTAATGTATCCTTGAAGTTGGATTTTAATTTAATCAAATAGCTAAGCACGCGCTATATATATTGTCAAGATAATTTTCATGCTCTGTCTTAACTTGATCATATTAGGATTTTCGTAACAGTTTAGCCCTTTGAAAATAGGCAGGCCGGGGGCCCCTTCAATCCGCTGATAATTTATTTCAAAGGGCTAAACTGATACGGATTTTCTTGGAATTTCCACTTTTTTACCGTAGAGTATGCTGAGATCGCAGAGAAGTTCTTTAGAAGCAGTTAAATTTTAAGGATCATCTCCAAAAGAGTTGGTAGGATAATAAGGATTCAAGGGGTCAAGGATTCGAGGATTCAAGAGAAGAACCTTAATTTCAGGGCTCCTGAACCGGCGTAAATCTTAATGCAACATAATCTATTTAACACTGAACTATGAACCAAAACTAAAAAATGAACGTCCAACATCGAACATCCAACATCGAACGTCGAATGACTGTACACCTTCGGTGTTTCAATTATATGATCTAATGTAGCGAAGCGATATCCTTATTCGACGTTCGATGTTGAGTCACGCCTTGGCGTGATTCGATGTTCAAATTGTTGCATCTGAAATTTCGACCGAGGTTTCATAACACCTCGAAAATACGCACACATGTCAGGAGTTCTGAAAGTAGAGATACTACAGGAGGGGATAGGAGAGGTTGAGAGGATGCTCAAAGCACTCGACCCCTTGAATCCTTGAATCCTCGAACCCTTTGTATCAACTAATCGGGAGAAGAACCAATTTTAAGTCCGCCCGGAGGGCGCTGATTTACGAAACACATTAACCTTATTTAAGTTCGTACCTCAGTGGTGCGACACTTGTGAGACAGAAAGGAGAAAACAATGCTTCTTGACCCCATTTTGGGTTTATTTTCCAACGATTTGGCCATTGATCTTGGGACAGCAAATACCCTTGTCTACATGAAAGGGAAAGGAATTGTTTTATGTGAGCCATCTGTGGTTGCTGTCAGAAAAGACGGAAAGGGTGGAAGCAAGGTGTTGACGGTGGGCAAAGACGCTAAAAATATGCTGGGCCGAACTCCGGGTAACATTATGGCTATTCGTCCCATGAAAGATGGGGTTATTGCCGATTTTGAGATTACGGAGGCAATGCTTCGTCATTTTATAAGGGAGGTCCATAACCGAAGGAACCTTGTTAGACCACGAATTATCATTTGTGTTCCGAGTGGGATTACCCAGGTTGAAAAGAGAGCTGTTCGTGAGTCTGCTGAGTCTGCAGGAGCCAGGGAGGTGTTCCTTATCGAAGAACCCATGGCTGCTGCTATAGGGGCAGGGTTGCCCATTACTGAACCGACGGCTAACATGGTGGTTGATATTGGTGGCGGTACCACCGAAGTTGCGGTTATTTCACTCGCAGGGATTGTATACAGCAAGTCCGTCAGAGTTGGCGGAGATAAAATGGATGAGGCTATATTGCAACACATAAAAAGAAAATATAATCTTTTGATAGGGATTAGCACCTCAGAGATCATAAAAACTACTATTGGCAACGCTTTCCCGACTGAGGAGACTGATACGATTGAAGTCAGGGGAAGGGACCTGGTTACCGGGATTCCAAAAATCTTAACCATAGACTCAAGTGAAATAAGGAAAGCTATTTCAGAGCAGGTAGAGACAATTGTGGAAACAGTGCGCATTGCCCTTGAACAAACTCCTCCAGAACTTGCAGCTGACATTGTAGACAAGGGAATTGTATTGACAGGAGGTGGTTCATTGCTGAAGAATATGGATGTCCTTTTGAGAGAAAGAACAAAGCTCCCCATAACAATAACTGAAGATCCTCTTTCAACCGTGGTTATTGGTTCTGGAAAAGCCCTGGATAATATGGCAATCCTAAGGGAGGTAACAATTCAGTGAAGATCGCCCACTCTTTTTTAAGGAGAATTGGCCGTCGGACTTCCTCCCGGTGAAGTTATTTTTGATCGAGCCTTTAGTTATCTAAATTGCATGCCGTTTTTGCCAAAGATCTGAACTCTGAATGCTAATTGTTGAACGCCTTTGTTAAACAATAGCCATGAGTTTATCCATTTCCTCTCAATCTCAAGTGTATACATTCAGCTATGCAAGCACAGTTGCTTGGCTTTCGTCTTTTAGGGCCGGCTTCTCAGACAAAGGCAGTCATGAGGAATAATAGAAAATCAAAGCGGGGTTAATTCGGTCATTGAAAGGTGTAATGCGCTTTCGTAAAATCTGGATATGGGCTTTCTTACTTGCCATTATTCTGTATTTGGTTTCATCAAATCCTGGTCAGAGGTCAGCGTGGAATCCTGTTGAGCAGCTGATTGTAGAAATAACCGCTCCCCTTCAAAAGCTTATAAAACAAACGGCTAAAGTAACAGAAGGGTTTTGGCTGGAATATTTCCTTTTGGTCAACGTGCGTCTTGAAAACAGGAAGTTAAATAAAGAAATCGATGCCCTTAAGATGGAAAACAGCCAGTATAGGGATTTGTTGGCAACCCATAAAAGACTTCAGGAACTTCTCCAATTCAGGCATACGATCGACCGGCCTGTTTTGGCTGCTCAGGTCATAGGCCTGGACCCTACAGGATGGTTTAAGTCCATTATTATCGACAAAGGGAAGGAAGCAGGATTGAAGCAGAATATGCCGGTGGTGAATGCCCATGGCGTAGTTGGGAGGATCGTTTCTGTCTCACCAAATTATGCCAAGGTTTTGTTAATCATAGACCAAAACAGCGCTGTTGATTGCCTTGTCCAGCGGTCTAGAGACAGAGGTATGGTCAAGGGGTTAACGATAGAAAAGTGCGAACTCACTTATGTTGCAAAATCAAGCGATGTTGCAGTCGGAGACATTGTCGTGACCTCTGGTCTTGGAGGCGCTTTTCCCAAGGGCCTGCCGGTAGGTCAAGTTTTGAATGTGAAGACTGATCCCGGAGAGCTTTTTAGAAATATTGAGATCAGACCTGCTGTTGATTTTTCCAAATTAGAAGAGGTTCTGGTGATACTGAAGGAGGACACGTCGTCGAACTATCAGAAAGAAAAAGAGTAGAATTTTTCATTTTTGCATGGTTGTTAGGGTTAATTTCAACGGTAATCAAAGGGCATTGGATGAACTTTGTTGGTTCAGGTCTTATGGGCCTGGATATCTTAATCATTCTAACGGCCTACCTTTTCTTGCTTTACGGACAGACTGCTGCAGGTATTTTTGCCTTTGGGCAGGGGTTTTTGATGGACCTTTTTTCTGGTGGTTTGGATGGCCTCTTTGTCTTTCTTTATTTGAGTGCTTTTTGGGGAATGTGTCTGAGTTCCCGGTTTTTTAATCTCAAGGATGCGAAGGGACAGGCGATCATTATATCAATAGCAGTTGTAATGAAAAAAACTATTTTCTTTGTGGTGCTAATTCTTTTTTCCCAGAATACAGTCTTTTCAAATTCTTATCTATGGGTATCAGGTGCTGCTGCCATTATTACCGGCTTGATTGCGCCTCTTCTTTTCTACCTGTTTGATCGTCTAAGAGCTATCCCTTTTAAGGCATAGGCAGAGCGTTGAAAACATCAGATTTCGATCCAATTTCTATTACGATATTTAACAGGCAACTCAGAAATGCCACTATTGTTGTCCTTGCCGTATTTGGCGTTTTAATTCTTAGGTTATGGTTCCTCCAGATTGTAAACGGAGGGATGTACAGGACCAAGTCGGAGCACAATCGCATTCGTCTGCAGGATGTTCCTCCTTTTAGAGGTATGATTTTTGACCGGAATGGTGAGATGCTTGTGGATAATCGACCCTCCTATGATCTCTATGTAATTCCGGAGGGGATCCAGGATCGCGAAGAGCTTATAAAAAGCCTGGATCGGTTGTTAGGGCTGGATCCGAAAGTGACAGAACAGGATCTTGCCAAGGCCTCTCATAAATTACCTTTTACTCCCATTTGTCTAAAAAAGGACATGTCACGTGATGCACTGGCCGTGATTGAGACACATAGATTCAATCTGCCCGGAATCATGGTAGAGGTGAAACCACAGCGGTTTTATGTTTATAAAAGCCTTGCTTCTCATATCCTTGGCCATCTGGGAGAAATTGGCGAAAACCAATTGAAGAATGGAGGATATCCGAATAACAAATCGGGAGATTTGATTGGAAAGTCGGGAGTGGAACGAAAATGGCAGTCATTTTTAAATGGAATGCGAGGAGGCGAGCAGGTGGAGGTGGATGCAGCTGGAAGGAAAATCCGCGTAATTTCAAAAAAACCCGCTGTCTCCGGTAAAAATGTCTATTTGACAATAGACAAGGGTCTCCAAACTCTGGCAGAAGAAGCTCTGGTTGACAAAACGGGAGCGATTGTAGCTGTTGATCCTGATAATGGAGAGGTTCTAGCGCTGGCGAGCAGCCCGTCTTTTGATCCCAATCTGTTTGTAATGGGAATAGACAAGGCAACCTGGAGGGAAATCTCTACATCCGGGGGCTATCCTTTGCAGAACAGGGCATTGACCGGTCAATGTCCACCTGGATCGGTATTTAAAATAATAGTTGCCCTGGCAGGGCTCGAAGAAGGTGTCGTTAATCCAGAGGAAGAGGTATTTTGCAATGGAGTCTACACCCTGGGAAAACACAAATTCCGGTGCTGGAAAAAATGGGGGCACGGAAATGTAAAATTGCACAGGGCCCTGGTAGAGTCATGTGATGTCTATTTCTACACGATGGGGAAAAGGCTGGGTGTTAACAAAATTGCCCGCTACGCAAAGATGTTTGGCCTTGGGAACAGAACCGGCTTCGATGCAGGAAAGGAACGGGGGGGGTTGATCCCCACCAGCAAATGGAAATTAAAAAGGTTTGGTGTTCCGTGGCAGGCTGGAGAGACGATCTCGACGTCCATTGGACAAAGTTTTGTACTGGTAACTCCAGTTCAGATGGCAACTTTGATATCGGCTGTTTTTAACGGGGGTATTTTATACAGACCTAAGGTAACAAAGTGGGTCGGAGACTCACAAGATCAAAGGATTTGCGAATTCTCGCCCGAAGTGATGGGTAAAGTCGAAGTCAAACAGGAGTACTTGGAGCTGGTCAAGAAGGCCCTTATTGGCGTGGTCAATGAACCCCATGGCACTGGTTGGAGGACCAAGTTGAAGGACATAACTGTTGCTGGAAAGACCGGAACTGCTCAGGTTGTGAAACTCAAAAAGGAAAAAGAACTAGATGACGCAGGTGGAGTTCCGTGGAAGTATAGGGACCATGCCTGGTTTGTTGCAGTCGCCCCTGCAGAAAGGCCCAGGATCGCTCTGGCAGTAGTGATCGAACACGGTGGCCATGGCGGTAGTGCCGCCTCTCCCATAGCGAAAGAGATAATCAAGGCTTACCTTGGGGTGGCAGAGTAGGTTGGAGAAGAAATAAATGTTTGATCGCAGGTTGATCCAGAATTTTGACTGGATTTTGTTGCTCTTGCTGCTGATTGTGGCGGCAATCAGCATCCTTAATCTTTATAGTGCCACTTATCCGATTCGAGATGTGGGTGGATCACTAATCTTTGTCAAACAGATTTATTGGTTCTCCATCGGATTTATTGTTTTTTTATTGATGACCACTTTTAATTATCATTTACTTGAGCGGTTTGCTTATCCGGCCTATTTCCTTTCCATAGCCCTTCTGATTGCAGTACTATTTATAGGAAAGGTTACATCCGGGTCCCAGAGGTGGTTGAGTATGGGTCCTGTTTCCCTTCAGCCGTCCGAACTGGCAAAGGTCGCCGTATTAATCGTGCTTGCCAAGTTCTTCAGTGAAAATAGCGGGTTTCGGGAATACCGCTTAAGAGATCTTTGGCAGCCATTTGTGCTTATAGGGATACCGAGTATTTTAATCTTAAAGGAACCTGATCTTGGCACTGCCCTCCTTCTAATGCTCGTGTCTCTTTCTGTTGTGTTATTTGTCAAGGTGAACTGGAAATCATTATCAATCTTTGTTTTGTCGGCTTTATCCGTGGCTCCTTTTATATGGTTTAATTTAAAAGAATATCAGAAGATGCGGATACTTACGTTTATAAAGCCTGATATGGACCCCCTCGGAGCCGGGTACCACATCAATCAATCTAAGATCGCTATCGGATCGGGTCAACTCTGGGGCAAGGGCTTTTTAAAGGGGACACAGACCCGATTGAACTTCTTGCCGGAACAACATACGGATTTTGCATTCTCAGTACTGGCCGAGGAATGGGGTTTTTTTGGCTCAGTACTCCTTATTTTGCTTTATATGTTTTTGATCCTTTGGGGTCTAAACATAGCAAAGGATTCAAAGGACAAGTTTGGATCAATAATGGCTGTCGGTGTTGTGGCTATCGTTTTCTGGCAGGTGGCAATCAACGTAGGGATGGCTACGGGTCTGTTACCAGTGGTAGGGATTCCTCTATTATTTTTTAGCTATGGTGGGTCGTCTTTGATTTCAAGCATGGCTCTTATGGGGTTGCTTATGAATATCAGCATGAGACGTTTTATGTTTCAATAGATGCATGTAATTGCCCAGGTGGATAGACTGAAGGTGGAAGGCTAACGACTTGTTAATCAACTAAGTTTATCGAAGCGTCTGAGGTTCTTGCCCAACGAGGATTCATCTCTGATTGAACCAAAGATTGCCGAAACAGAGAAGGTCGTAAATGATTTGATTCGAGCGTTGCGAGGTGATTGATATATTTCAGCCTTCAGTCTTCAACCTGAATACCTGAGTAGTTAAAGATGCATCGGCCAAAAGTAGGATGTGATAGTATGAATAACCTGCATGAAATTCCAGCTACTTGCATGTTTTTTTTCTTGACACGTATACACAATTTGTCTATAGACCTCGTTCAACAGTATTTGCTATTTGAGCTGAAACTTTAATGTTTCTAGCTACTTTCCATGCACGATCACACCTGTTTTGAAAGGTTTAGAGCCGAAAGACGTTAGTTATGAAGGCAAATAATTTTCTATCAGAAAAAAGATCCGGTATTATTAAGAAATGGCGCAATATAATAGTTGGAACATATCCCGGTGATGGCCAGAGATTCTTTAAAAAAGAAAAGGACCAGTTCTTAAACC
>Ga0255364_10232_pt1 | contig 13350 bp, 15 predicted proteins | sample ANMaggSSYBR01G12_FD_182087 | JGI IMG/M metagenome (GOLD analysis project Ga0255364, IMG submission 182087) | Sediment cell enrichment communities from methane seep in Santa Monica Basin, California, United Staets - ANME aggregate JGI... | ecosystem: Environmental > Aquatic > Marine > Cold seeps >...
AGTTCAACAAAAAAACTATAGAAATTGTTTATTGGTAGATTAAAATATTAATATAATGTAAATGGGAAAAAGTGTAAATAATATTATATTCAAATGCTTAGTTGAATTCATTGGTACTTTTATATTTTTAACCGTAATTATCACTACAGGCAAGGCTATACCAATTGGATTAACTTTAGCGGGTATGATTTATTGGGGTGGTTCAGCATCCGGTGGTAATTATAATCCTGCTGTGTCAGTAATGATGCTTTTAGCTAAAAAAATAAATGGCATGCAGTGTGGAATGTATATTATTTCTCAATTACTGGGAGCAGCATTAGCATTCTATTACTTTAAGATGACACCTAATACATTAATGGCCAAGAGATAAATTTGATTTTTAATATTTATAGTTGATATTTATTATATGATAAATATAACAAATACAACATATTTGGATGATGAAAAAGTGGGAAATAAATATGGATTCTTAATTTTTGGTTCATTTATATTCATTGTAAGTTTATGTATAATTTTACAAATAGCAATTTGTATGAAAAAGAAAAATGATAGTACTTGTGAATGTCGGTGTAAATTTTAAAAATTATCAAAACTAGGTGTACTTTTCTCGAGATAAAGATAATATAAAATAAATATTATAAGTAAAGAGAGAACCAAAAAGCTATCATTATTGATTTTCATTTTAGATTAAAGATGAGATAAAAAGTTAATGTAAAAGAGTAAAAATCTTTTGTAAGAATTCTTGTTGTACCTTATCATCATTAATAAAGTCTTTATTACCGTGTAAAACAATAACATCATTTCTATTACCTAACCATTGTTGGTGTTTATCATGAATAAGTTGTAAATATTGTTTAGTGAGTCCCTCTTCTCCTTCCCTCCCTCTCGTTCTCACCCTCCTAAAACAGTGATCAACATCTGTATCAATATAAACCTGAATATGAACCTTATGACTATAAGTATGGAACCAATGTTGATAAATTTGTCCTTCCATTTGTGACATATCATCTTGTTGAAGTAGAGTTTTAGCAAAGATATTATAATCCGTGAGAACTGATCTTTCTGTGATAATAAATTGTTTACCACTAGCCATAGCTTTATTAATTTCATTAATTCTAGTGATAAAAGCTAAATTTTGGAAAGTATATGCCCATCTCGATTTATCTTGATAGAAGTTTTGTAGTATATCATTTCCATTTGTATCCTTAAGAAGTTGCCATTCATCAACAGGTTCTTTAGCGAAATAAACCTTATGACTAAAATGTTTTTTAAGTAAACGTAGAAAGGTGGATTTGCCCGATCCGATATTTCCATCAATGGCAATAATAACTGGTTGTTTGGTATTATTCTGATAAATATAAATAATAAAATGATAGATAAGTGAGAAAAGTGTAAAATATGCGAAAATAAGGTAAAAAAAGATAAACATAATAAAAATCATTTTATTAAAATGAAAAAGTCAAATTTTAAAATGTTTTTATTTTACCTAAAAGGATTAAAATAATTGGCTGCATTATTAAGGGCATTAAGTGTATTAAAGGCATTAAGACTATTAGTGGGATTAAGTGTATTAAGAGAATTTAAATTATTAAGTGGATTAAAACTATTATTAGGATAATTTGGAATTGGTTGTACTGTTTTTTGTAGACTCATACATTTTTCCATAGTATCATCTTTCGTAGAACTACTACATCTCGAATCCGGTAAAAAACTAATTCCCTTACAATTATCATCAGCATCACAATAAGCAGTACATTGTTGTAGAGTAGAGTTTGTATAAACATTAAGATTATTACCCGAACAATCACTCGCAAGTTTTCTATATTTCGGTAAAATATGTTTATAGTTACTCAATTGATCTGGATTACAGTCATCGCCATTCTTTTTTTCATAGAAATTATAGGTGTCATCAGTAAGTGCTTGACTCTGACTAGGATTATTAGCACAAGTCTTACTTTTAGTAATACAATTCCTATTTTTAATATTATAACTAATACCCTTACAATTAGCATCCATATCACAATTTGATTTACACTCTGATAAACTCATATTTCCATAATTATTAAGATCATTTCCATAACAATCAGATACTAATCGAATATATTTATCTGGTTTACCCGTTTTTTCATAAAAATTATAATCCTTAGGGTCAGGAGTTGGATCATTAGTATATTCCTTATTACAAGAAGTTGGTTTGGTAAAACACTCACCACCCGATCTAGTAGACCAGGTAAAACCATGACAATTAACATCTTTATCACAATATTCTTTACATTTGTGTACAGTAGTATTAGTATATTTATTAATATTATTTTTCTTAGCACAATCTCCAACCTTCCTCTTATAATTATCAAGTTCTTTAATAGGTTTTGGTGGCTGAGACCTTCTATCATTATATCGTCTCGCACAACAAGACCAGCCCTGTTTTTCCGCATTACACATATCCATCCACCCACCACCGATAGTGCCCAAAGCCGCATTACACCCTGTCGCCACACACTGTGTATTAACCGCTTCCACATCCTCATATTTATAATTATTATACCTACATACTCTATCAAGATAAGGTTTATTAAACGTTTTATTTCTTTTTTCATAGAAACTATACGAATTTTGACTAGGTTTTTGGTCGTCACTAGGAGGATGACTACAAGTCGCACTTTTAGTTATACAAGTGTTATTACTACAAGTGTCATCATTATTATTAGGAATAATGATAGGTGGATTTTTCTTAGGTCCCACGTTAACGCAATCAGATTTTAAAAAAGCCACTTCCCCCTGATCACTATTTTTAAGTAGGGTTCCAGCTCTAACAGTATAATTCCTATCACTAGTGTCATTTTTCTCAATAACATAAACTCTTCCGGTACTACTATCGTGTGTGGATTGTGACGAACTAGTAACCTTATCACAGCCCCATTCCCCCAAAGGCTGACCAATATCATATTTATCCTTATCAAAAGGCACCCATCTTTTACTATCACACCAATTAACACCTTTATCACATTGTGTACATGCCCCCGCCCAATGTAATATATCCTTATTACCATATGACATAGTAATCCCACCACAGTTAGGTAATCTATCACACTCCTTTTTAGCCTCCTCTAATGTACAACTCTTTCCACTATTAGAAGATGGACAACTTATATTTACCGTCTTGCCATTAGCTTCCTGAGGAATAACTATTGGTGGTTTATTTTCACCATCACATTGGTATTCCACTCTATATTCCTTCGCCTTCCCAAAAATGGGATCACCTATAACACTAGTTTCAATTTTATAAGTACAATTTGCTTTATTATTACAAACCTTAGCCAAATTACTAGTTTGATTACCCTTAAGACTACTATTAGCATTAGCCCCATAACTAGCAGATAAAATAGTAATAGATCCCCCTGAATTATTACATTTATTAGCCCCTTTTGGGAAATTAGCCAAATATTTATCCGTATGTGGAATCGCATAACACATTTGTGCGCCACCAGTAGCCGAATTTTGTAGTTCATTAATAAGTTTATTTATAGTACCTAAGTGACCATGATCAACGGTAACTGAAGTAGGACTAGCACTATTATAATCCGAACAATCACCACTATAAGGCTGACTAGTTCCTCTCTCGGCATGAGGTTGGTTAGTATGTTTATTATCGCAAATTTCATCGGTATTTGTTGGCTGTCCCGTGTCTAAATCAACGTACTGAGCTGGATTACCATTGTCACTAGTAGGCATTGTGGTTGGTAAAACACCATCAGTACCACTACCACCACCAGTACCACTATCACCAGTACCACCACCACTACCACCACCACTACCACCACTACCACCACCAGTACCACCACCAGTACCACCACCAGTACCACCACTACCACTACCACCACTACCACTACCACCACCTCCACTAGGTTTCATTCCCTCAGTAGGAGGAAGATTGGAAGAATTATTCTTATTCTTATTATTATTATCGGATGGAAAATTTTTCATTATATCTTCGGTGCTATATTGTGCCTGTTGATAACTTTGGTTGGAAGATCTTGTGCTACAATTAGATTGACTAGAATGTGAGCGAACATTGTGACTAGCATCAATAATTCCACAATTGGCATAGTTTTCAAGAGACCAATTTTTGGTAAATAACCTAAAAACTATAATAATACTAATTATAGTTATAAAAAATATAATTATAAATAATATATGTTTTTTCATTATTAAAATAATGAGAAATTAGTTTAACAATCACTAACCTTTTATATAAAAAATTATGCTGTATAGCGCATTTTAGGATACACAACACCATCAAAATCTGTATAAACCGGTCTAGTAGCATCGGTAGTATAAACATTAGGATTATATGAATTGTAGCCAGTACAACTACTATATGGGTTAGTACTGGTGGGGTTATAAGGATTAGTATAAGTACTATTATAATCACAAGTTGAACAAGATGAAACCGGTGGAGCCACAATAATCTCCTTTGGAATTCTAGTAGAAGTAGGTTTCGGAATATTATTATTAATAACTATCTTATATGGTTTTATTGTAGTAGTACAAGGTTCTGGGGTAGTACATGGTTCTGGTGTACTACATAGGTCATTATTATTATTTTCACAATTATCGTTATCATTATTACAATTATTATTACAATTATTATTATTATTACAATTATTATTATTGTTACAATTATTATTATTATTACATGGTGGACAAGTACCACAAGGTGAAGATGTCGAGGGCATCATTGTAGTAGGCATTCTAGTTGTTGTGGGCATAAGAGTAGTGGTAGTTGTGGTTGTTGGCATAGGAGTGGTAGTTGTGGTTGTTGGCATAGGAGTGGTAGTTGTGGTAGTAGGCATAGGTGTGGTGGTAGTAGTGGTGGTAGTTGTTGGTTTAGGTGTAGTAGTGGTGGTGGTAGTAGTTGTTGGTTTACGAGTTGTCGTGGTAGTGGTAGTGGTAGTTGGTCTTCTAGTGGTTGGCATTCTGGTGCTAGGTGGACTATTGGCTTTCAAAACCGGTGAGTTCTTAAGTTGATTAAGTAAGTGGCTCAATGCCTGATAGTCTTGTGGTTGAGCTCCATTATTCATAGGACAGGGGGTAGATGTGTGATAATTAGGTTCGGTACAATTTTGACATTGACTATTATTTTGACAATTTTGATATTCGTTATTTCCACAATTGCCATTATTTCCATTATTTCCATTATTCCCACCATTTCCACTATTCCCACTATTACCATTATTTCCACTATTCCCACTATTACCACCATTTCCACTATTCCCACTATTACCACCATTTCCACCATTTCCACTATTACCACCATTTCCACTATTCCCTCCTTTATTAGAGCGGTAACCACCTCCATTATTATTGTTTCCCCCACCAGACCTATTATTGTTTCCTGACCCTGAATTATTATTGTTTCCACCAGACTTATTATTGTTTCCTGACCCTGAATTATTATTGTTTCCACCAGACCTATTATTGTTTCCTGACCCTGAATTATTATTGTTTCCACCAGACCTATTATTGTTTCCGCCCGAACTATTGTTTCCGCCCGAACTATTGTTTCCGCCTGAATTATTGTTGTTTCCGCCTGAATTATTATTATTATTATTATTTAGACAGGGGTCATCACTATAAAAGAATTCTATTCCGGTGGGAGGTCGTGTACTAAGTTGTTGACATATTCTATTTTTTTCAATAAGGTTACTAACTTGTTTAGATAGAGCAAGACTAGTATTTATATTTTGGTCAATAGAGTTTTTAACTTTAACAACCTTATTTTGGCAGGTATATAGTCTAATTAATAGATAGACACTGATTATTATGAGAATAACAGATAATGCGCAACAGGTTTTAGTAATCATTAATATAATAAATATAAAGAAAAAAATAAATGTGTATAAAAATTTATATGATAAAAATAATTTTAATAATAATTTTAATAGTGTTAATATTTAATTGTGTAACTAAAAAGGAATCATTTAGTGATGTAGAGATCCCTAGAATGTATCGTCCTTTTATTAATTTATTAGATGATAAGGGAAATAGATTAAATGTGGTATTGGTGTCGCATCCTTTTTCTCGGGTGACGGGAAAAGGATCCTATCAAGATTATTTGGATAATAAAGATAAATGTATTTTCATTGGTATTTCTAGTTATAGTACATATCCAAGTTTGGTAGTAAATCCTCATGATTCAATGAATAACCCAAATGATAATGTATGGAATTATGATTACCTAAATTTATTTGAGGGTTGGTTCCACCCCTTTCGTAAACCTGAAGAATATCTTAAAACGAGTTATAGTAATTTACCGAAATTTCTCCTGAGTGAATCAGATTTTATCGATATAGACGATTTTAAACCGCAAAAAGATATAGTTCGTGACTTAGACTTTATCTATATCTGTCCCTCTGATGGAGATGATTGTCAAGATGAGGATTGGATTTCATTTAGTAAAAATTGGAAACTAGCGCGTCCTTGTATAGAGAAAATGTGTAGTTTAGGATTAAAGGGTGTGTTAGTGGGTCGTTATTATTGTAAATTTAGTAAATTAACAGAAGAGCGGGTAATAAAAACTAAATTTTTAGATAAGGAAAGTTTAAAGGGTTATTACAATAGGTGTAAATTTATCTTTGTTCCTAATAAATACGATGCCTCCCCGCGAATTTTAACCGAGGCTTTATGTATGGATTGTCGTTGTTTGGTATATAGTGAGATATTAGGTGGTTGGAAGTATGTAAATAGCGAAACTGGTGAGTTTTTTACCGGATTAAATGATGTCGAAAGATGTTTTAAACGAATACTAACTAATTACCAAAACTATAGTCCACGTAACTACTATATTAGTCATTATGGTAAACGTCATAGCGGTAAACGATTGCGTGACTTTTTACTAAAAAACTATAAAAATAGACTAAACCTAGATCTTAGTAAAAGTCGTTATGTAGATTTAAAATTAGATTGGGTGTAATTAAATATTTACTATAATAATGGATAACTACCATAAATACCATAAATATAAACTAAAATATCTTAAAATGGGTGGGTCTAACAATATAGATAATAGATTAGAGAAACTATTATTAGCCTATCAGTCAACTAAAGACCATTATCTCGTATTTTCTAAATATCCCCATTTATTTAGTTTTGAGGGAGATAACCAAAACTCATTTTATAGATTAGTAGTGGAAAAAATATTAAATGACGAATTAGATTTGGATAGTAGGAAATATATAGTACAATATTTTACTACCTGTGAAGAATTTAATATTCGTAGTGAATGTCTTGTATCCTTATATTATAATGATGGTAAGTGGTTTGTAATCCCCGAAATAAAAAGAGGTAGTATTAAAGTGGATCTTAACAATATGTGGATTGTGTTTCTACTACAAGAAGGAAATTTAACTAGATTACCTAAACCCAGCGAACTACATAATATTCTAAGTAAACTAGGATTAATTAAGATAAGAGGTAAATAGTAAATAAGATAGCGATAGCGATATAAATAAGTATTTGTCTATAAGGCTGGATATCATATATACTAAAATTTTGGTAAAAATAGTTATTCTTATTAATTACCACAAGAGTGATATTTGAGTCAATAATAAAATGATGAGGTAGTGGTTCATCGTTATAAACAATAAGTTGACAATTGATAGGAATATTTGTTTTATTAAAAATTAATGTCCTTAAATTAAATAAGTTAACTGGTTGACTAAGTGAAAATTGAATAGAGGGTCTGAATGGTAGTAATATATTTATTGTAAACATATTTTAGTGATAGGAGTGGTATGTGTATATCAAATTTAAATCATGGTAATAATAAATGACTTATATTATTATTATTATTATTATTATTAGCACGCTATTAATATTATATAAATTAAATAATGTTAAAGAGCAATTTACTGACAAATATTATGATAGTAACATTACGATATTAGAAGCAATATCTAATTTAGGATATAAAGTAGAAGATAGAGAGGATGGTTTAGAAATAAGTCTTAATAATAAAATTGTGCGTTTGTATACGGGTGCTAGTAGCAATAAGTTAATAAGTGGATTAAATAGCGAAGAGTCAAAACGTTTATGTCGTAATAAATATGAGACCAATGTAATTTTGGAAAATAATGATTTACCGGTGCCAGAATTTCAAAAATTAAAATTAAATGATAGAAATCAGGTAGCGGTAATTGATTACCCATGTGTGTTGAAACCAATAAGTGGATCAGGTGGGCGAGATGTTTATTCCTCTATTAATAATGATAATGATTTATGGATAGCAATAGATAAATTAAAAAAAAAATATAGGGAGGTATTAAATGAATCATTTACTCCTGGTAATGATTATCGTATCCTAGTATATGGTAATAAAATACTAAGTATTGTAGAAAGAAAATGTCCGTATGTAGTAGGAAATAATGTAGATAGTATTGGTGAACTAATAAAAAAAAATAATAAGCGGCATGTCTATAATACAAAATTAGAAAGGGGTATCCTAAAAAAATATGGTTTAAATCACGATAGTATATTGCCCAAACAAAGTCATCTTATGGTAAGTAATACTTGCAATTTCCAAAACGGTGGGGTGCCTATAAAAATAAAAAAAAGTCGTGTTCATCGTGACAATTTAAATATTTTTCGTAAAATTAATGGAATTTTAGGAACAACTATTATAGGAATAGATTTTAAAATCGATGACATCTCTAATTCTTACCGCGAAAGTGGTGGAACAATTATCGAGATAAATAGTTCTCCTAGTCTAAGGGTCCATTTTCATGCTAACGGTAAAAAAAATTATCGATTAGTAGAAAGAATAGTGAGGGAAATTCTAACTGATTTGTTTAACGATAATTCTATATAGCCACCTGGTAGAAAAAAATTTGAAGAGCAAGCTAATAATATGACAAAGTCATCAGCTAAGATGAAGATGAAAAATCTAAAAATGGCAATTCAGTATCTCGAGGAGTCTGGTAGTATTACTATCCATGCTCTCGAGGACTGGCAATTAGAAGAGGCTATAGCTAGTTTCCGCCAGACACAGGCTATTCGTAGTCGTCAAGCGGCAAAACCCGAAGATCGTTGTATGGCCCGTGTTTGGAAAGGCGAATGCGGAACTGAAGGAGTAGGTAGCCAGTGTAATAGGGTGTCGCGCGACGGGTGTTTTTGTAAACAGCATGCTAAACTAGGTACTGGAAGAACTCGTCACACAGCAGTTCCTAATAAATCAACCCCGTATGCTTGGGAACACCATGGTAGATGGGATGAACGCCCGCCTCAGCATTTCAAAAACCTAGAATGTTGGCATGAGACCCCATCGCCACCAACACTCTCCACATCGCCACCAACACTCTCCCCTACTTCACCCACCAAAACCCCCCCATTAGACCCTAACAAAAGGCCTACCGAAATGGAATTGTTTGGTTCCGATTTTGAAAATGAATCGGATGATGAGGAAACGCATGCTAACTTTGAGATAAAGATCGACATGGAGGGGATTAGTTGGAAGGTAAAAACTGATGGTAGCAACGAGGCATATGAGCTATGTGATGACGATCTAGATGAGGTTGCTGGAACTTGGAACGAAAAAGAAAAAATGGTGGATTAGTAGATTAGTAGATTAGTAGATTAGTAGATTAGTCATAGTCCGCATATTGGTCTTGTAGGGTGTCTCCTAAATGGACGCCCCAGACGAGTAGTAAGATACAAATAATTAAATAGCAATAGTCATTTTTTTTATTGCTATTATTTGTTAGGATAAGCAAAATACTACAAAGCAAATTGGACAAAATCTTAGCATCATGCCATTTAATTAAACCAGGCTGGCATGTTCCTTTGTGAACGTTATATCCGTCTAAACAAATACAAATAGAGACGTCACCTAAGTCCCACTCTATTGGTCCATCGGAGTACTCGTGTGGGTTATCTTCTATAATATAACTAAAGGGGTTTTCTTCACTATTGGGATAGATATTTTTAAGGGGAACGCATTCACTTTGTTCTGCATCATCACAATTAACCTTTCTATAATAACCAGATTCCCATAGACAGGCTTCATGTAGTCTTTTTTGTATGGTAGGTCGGTTGTTAAAAAATCCAATAACTACAAAAAGGACATTTAAAACTATTAAAACGATACTAATTATTATAATTAGGAAATTGCCTTCTTCTTTATTAGGTGTATCATTGTTATTAGTAGGATGAGTTTTATGGTCGATAGTGGAGTTATGGTGTTTCTTAGACATTTAACTAAATGGTACAAGCAGTGTAACCGTAATTTCAAAATTATGTATCTAAAAAAAATATTATTAAACTTCTAGACTATTTTGAACACAATATGGACAAGTAGTATGTTTATCATACCATTTCGAGATACATTCCTTGTGGTAGGTGTGACCACATTTAAGGGTAAAAATGGGGTCATTTTCTCTATAGGTTTCTATACAAATGGAGCATAATTCAGGTTTAACCTTTGAGTCAGTAGTAAAACGTGTCTCTGTGCCATATTGAGGACTAATGGATTTAATGGGTTTAATTTTTGTTGAGTCTGGTTGAATTTGTATATTATCTTCTCTTCTAGCTTGTTTCCAAATCAGATAACCTAATAAACTAAAGATGACGACAAGTAATACAAAGCCAATGACAAATCCTAAGACCGAACCCGTATTATTGTCGTTAATGGTGTCATCATCTATATCATGATATCTATCATATCTATCATCATCATCGTGATCAAACATAGTAAAAATAATGAAACATGGTTTAAATCATCTTTTTTTTGGATAAAATTTGAACCGGTAATTATGGATTAAATTATGAGAAAATGACTAAATATTTGTTAATTGATTGTGGCTATTTTAATTTCTTTCGGTATTTTGCGGCGAAAAATTGGTATAAACTAGCCCATACCTTTATAGACGACGAGAGTATGCAAGTGGATCCCATTTTTGTCGGGACCTTAATAAAACGGGTAGACGAGACGATTCTAAAACTTCTCAAAGATCATGGTATAAATAGGGAGAATATAGTGTTTTGTCGTGATTGTCGTAGTTGTGATATTTGGCGTCGTAGTATTCTACCCGAATATAAGGGTACTCGTGAACAAAAGGTAAATGTTAAGGTAGGATTTAGTACTATAACAGACCGAATAGAGGAGTTGTGTGAAACTTGGGGGTGTAAGATGTTTAAACATGAGCGTGCGGAGGCGGATGACCTAGTTTATCTTTATCGTCGTTATATCTTAGAGGAGGTGGATAGTGAGGCTGAATTCTTGGTGGTAACGAGTGATATTGACTACTATCAGTTATGTGAACCTAATACTCAGCTAACACGTTTAGATAAGAGGGATATAATGAGTAAATCGCTAGGTGATCCTAAAAAAGACCTACTACTAAAATTAATCATGGGGGATAAATCAGATAATATTCCCTCTATTGTAAAAAAATGTGGTCCTAAAAAGGCACTTAGTTTAACTGGTGACGAAGAGGCTCTTAAAAAACTACTAGAGGAAAATAGCGAGGCGGCTTCCCAGTTTAAGAAAAATAGTTTATTGGTGGATTTTAGTAATATTCCTGTGGAGATAAGGGAGGAGGCATTTACCTTGTTTAAAATTTGACTTTATTGGGTAATGAATATATATTAATATGCCCGACCATTTAGATATATTAAAAAGGATAGAGGACCAAAATAGTAAACTAGTAAAAATGGTAGAACTACTCCAACGTGAGAATAGGTGTATGAAAATGCGTTTAGGGGAGATATATCAAAAGGTAAATAGACTGGATAGTATGTGTAATGATACTAATTTAGATAGTCATATAAAGGAAGTGATTAATGCCGTGGAAAAATAAGTATTTAACTATATTTTTTTATTTATTATCGTATTGATGGAAATTAAGGTTAGATTAGATAGTGACAACCTCGGTCGGCGACATTATTTATTACAAGTAACAGAAAATTGGACAACATGGTATATTAGTAAGCGTTATAACCAAATTCATAGTTTAAAAATTAGTTTAGAGGGGGAACTAGGTGTGAAATGGGAAGATTTTCCCGGAAAACGACTTTTTAACTCTTATCAGGATAAAGTATTAAGATATCGTTGTAGTAAATTTGAGGAGTATTTTAATTATATAACTAGCTTACCAGTGGTGATTGAGAGTAGTTTATTGGGTAAATTTGTGAAATCCGATATATTTTTACATTCTTATCATGAGATAGGTCAAAGTGACACCTTATGTCAGGGGTTACGAGATAGTCGTGAGTTAGAGACAAGGGTAAGTTTTTTGATAGAGGAATTGGAAACCCAAAAACTAAAACTAACAAATTTAATAGAAAAGGTGGATATTATAAGTAGTAATGTGGAAAATATTTTTGGTAGAAATGGTAAAATATTGGAGGAATTAGCTATGATAGATGGTGATAGAATTAAAACCCATGGCGAGAAACTAGAATTAATTAGCTCTATTGGTGATTTGGATGAATTATATAAATCTCTAAGACAAAAGTGTTGTTTAATTCGTGGGGGTAATAGTCAATATGAGGGTAAACTAAGTGGGTATAGTAACGAGGCGATAAAACTAGAGGATGATTTTAATAGGATTAATGGGTTGATAGTAAATTTGGACGATCGTTATATTAATCATTATTGGAAATATGTGGAGTATCGGCAAATCAATGAGTTAATTAGTAAAAAATTAAAACCTGATTTAACCGAAATAGCCCTTTTATTTTAAATTCTGGAAAAAATAAAATTGGCTAAAAATGATATATATGAAAACTATCTTAGTAACAGGTGGTTTAGGTTTTATTGGTAGTCATACTTGTTTAGAATTGGCAGATAGTTATCGGTTGGTAATAATTGACAATCTTAGTAATTCTGAGGTAGATGTATTAGATAAGATACGTGGGGTAGTAGGTAAGGAACCATTAGAGGGGAGTCGTGATATAGTATTTTATCAGGTTGATCTACTAAATAAGGATGATTTAAATCTAGTATTTACCTCTGAACCAATTTGGGCAATAATTCATTTTGCCGCCCTAAAATCCGTGGGGGAATCAGTGAAAAACCCTCTATTATATTACAATAATAATCTAATTTCAACCCTAAATTTATTAGAGGCGATGGACCGACATAAGTGTTATAATCTAGTATTTTCTTCATCGGCGACGGTGTATGGTAGTAACGAGTCTCCTTTATGTGAGACGATGGAAATCGGTCGTGGTATTGCTAATCCGTATGGTAGAACAAAAGTAATGATAGAGGAAATCTTGCGTGATATTAGTGTGGCAAATTCTAATTATAAAATCATAGCCCTAAGATATTTTAATCCTATTGGTGGTCACAAA
>Ga0255364_10205_pt1 | contig 13281 bp, 12 predicted proteins | sample ANMaggSSYBR01G12_FD_182087 | JGI IMG/M metagenome (GOLD analysis project Ga0255364, IMG submission 182087) | Sediment cell enrichment communities from methane seep in Santa Monica Basin, California, United Staets - ANME aggregate JGI... | ecosystem: Environmental > Aquatic > Marine > Cold seeps >...
AAAAACGACCCCCCGCTTGACCTGGATTCGTTCTGGTATAAAAGGAATGCTGTTGGCGGACATAATGTACCTCCTGATTACTGGAAAAAATTAGAACAATCGTTCTGTTTTGGCAGTATAGAACAAATATTCTAAATTGTCAAGAGCTGTTCGAAAGTATTTTCTGTTAAAATGGAGTAGCTCATAATCCCATTAAGAAGAGAATCATGAAACGAATCTGGTCTCCCTGGCGAATGAAATATATTAAAGAAAATTCTTCTCAGTCTGAATGTCCTTTTTGCAAAGCGATTTCTGGGACAGATGATCGGGAGAACCTGGTCGTTTTTCGGGGGGAAAACGCTTTTGTAATGCTCAATCGCTATCCTTATACAACCGGGCATATCCTGGTTTTGCCGTATATTCATCAGGAAAAAATGTCTGAATTTGACCCTGAGACACGGTCAGAAATGATGGAGTTGGTAAACCAGGCCGGGCAGGTACTTGAATTGGTTTACCAACCGGAAGGAATGAACGTTGGCTTAAACCTGGGGATTGCGGCAGGGGCGGGTATACCAAAACATTTACACTGGCATATCGTACCGCGCTGGACGGGAGATACTAACTATATGACAACTGTAGGAAGTGTCCGGGTGCTGCCGGAATCGCTGGAAGACACATACCAGAAGATTCAATCTTCCTGGTTTAAGTGATTATTTGTAGAGTAAGGTAGATAGTTCTGGTATTTAGGAATGGCAATTAAATTAGATCCTGATCGAGGAGGTAGATCATCTATGGCAAAATCCACCCCGGTAATTCTTAGTGCAGTCCGTACACCTTCAGGTAGTTTCCTGGGTTCATTAAGCGGTTTTTCAGCTCCACAACTGGGCGCTCTGGTGGTTAAGGAAGCCGTCCATCGGGCTGGTATCCCCGATCCGGCGGATATTCATGAAGTAATCATGGGAAATGTGGTTTCGGCCGGATTAGGACAGAACCCTGCCCGCCAGGCGGCTATTCATGCCGGTCTGCCGGCAACGGTTGGCGCTTTCACAATCAACAAGGTTTGCGGATCCGGGTTAAAGGCTGTTATGCTGGCAGCCCAGAGCATTCGGGCCGGGGATGCAGATCTGTTTTTATCTGGCGGGATGGAATCAATGAGCCAGGCTCCCTACCTGGTGGAAGGCAGGAGAGGGGAGCTGCGGTTTGGACATACCGAGTTAAAGGACGCCCTATTACATGATGGACTCTGGGATATATTCGAAGATTGGAGCATGGGAAACGCCGCTGAATTTATTGCTGAAGAATATGATATTTCCCGGGAAGAAATGGATTTATTCTCCTATCAAAGTCATCAGAAAGCCATTCAGGCAATTGATGGAGGAAAATTTAAAGATGAAATAGTTCCAATCGAAGTCAAGGGGCGGAAAGGCAGCCTGACAGTATTTGATACTGACGAAACCCCCCGACGGGATACAACCCCGGAAATACTGGCTAAACTGCGACCTGCATTTGTAAAAGATGGAAAAGTGACTGCGGGAAATGCACCCGGGTTAAATGACGGTGCATCTGCAGTAGTCGTTGCGAGTGAAGAAAAGGCAAAAGAAATGGGTGTTAAACCTTTAGCTCGCATACTGGAATACACTTACGCTGCGGTTGAACCCAAATACCTGTTTTATGCGCCGGCAGTTGCCACACCTCAGCTGTTGGAAAAAATTGGATGGACTTTGGACGATGTAGACTTGATTGAATTAAATGAGGCTTTTGCTGCCCAGGTGTTGGCAGATGGAAAAGCCATGGGCGACCTGGGCTGGGATTGGGAGAAAATTAACGTTCATGGGGGAGCAATAGCACTCGGTCACCCGATTGGAGCTAGCGGGGCCAGGGTTCTTACCACGTTAATATATGCTTTAAAGGACCGGGGATTATCCCGCGGGGTGGCTTCTCTCTGCCTGGGTGGTGGAGAAGCGGTCGCTCTGGCAGTTGAAATTATTTAAGTTACAGGAGAGATCAGATGGCATTAGAAAAAATCTTTATAGTTGGGGCAGGGACAATGGGGAACGGAATCGCCCAGACAGCAGCAGTTGCCGGCTTCAAGGTGACGATGATGGACATTGATCAGACTCAGCTGGAAAAAGCCAAATCTGTCATCTCCAAATCGGTGGAAAAATTATTCCAAAAAGAGAAAATATCTGAGAAAGGCAAGGAAAACGCTCTGCAGATTAATACTACGAATACTTATCAGGAGATTAAAAATTCAGACTTGGTGATCGAAGCCGCCACAGAAAACTTTGACCTTAAGAAGAAAATATTTATTGAGCTGGATGAAAATGCAGGGCCAGAAGCAATTCTCGCCTCCAATACTTCATCCATCAGCCTGACCCAGCTGGCTGCTGTTACAAGTCGTCCGGATAAAGTAATCGGTATGCATTTTATGAATCCTGTCCCGCTGATGAAACTGGTAGAAGTGATCCGCGGATTGGATACTTCTGATGAAACCACCGAAGCAGTGATCAAAGCAGCGGAAAAAATGGGCAAAGTAGCCGTGGAAGCGAATGACTCCCCGGGATTCATTTCCAACCGGATATTATGTCCCATGCTGAACGAAGCTGTCTTTGTTCTCCAGGAAGATATCGGCAGCCGGGAAGCAATTGATGAAGTCATGAAATTGGGCATGAATCATCCCCTGGGACCCCTGGCCCTGGCGGATTTAATAGGATTGGATGTAGTTCTTTCAGTGATGGAGGTGCTTCAAGCCGATCTTGGCGATGATAAATATCGGCCAGCTTATTTACTTCGGAAAATGGTTGCAGCCGGACACCTGGGCCGCAAAACAGGCCGCGGATTTTACGAATATTAATTTCTTGCCGGGTTAACTCCCTCAGTGATTTTCCTTTGGGAAGAAGGAGGTCAAATGACTACCAGTATCCATGAGATGAGCATCGAAGATTATGATATCGTTTATAAATTATGGGAAAAGAGCGACAATATCGGATTAAGCAAAGCGGATTCCCACCACAGCATTAAAATATTCCTGGAAAGGAATCCGGGAATGTCGTTCACAGCCTGGAAAGAAGGGAAATTGATAGGCACCGTGCTCTGCGGTCATGACGGTAGGCGGGGGTATATCCACCATTTGATGGTTCACCCTGACTTCCGCCGGCAGGGTTTGGGTCAATCGCTGGTAAGCCGCTGCATGTTTGCCCTGACCCGGATTGGGATCCAGAAATGCCACCTATTTATATTTGAAGACAACGACAGTGGAGTCAAGTTCTGGGAGAGCCTGGGATGGACCAAGCGGGTAGAGCTGACTATGATGTCCCAGCAAATTCTGGAATAAAAGGGAAGTCTACCTAGGATAAAAAGAACCCCCAATTCGAATCAGGGGGTTTCTTCTTTATTATAGGCATAGTCCATTCAACAGACTAAATCTGCGAAAATAACTGCAGGAATACCAGTAAACCAGTAATACCCAGAGGGATTCCACTGAATACGCCTGCCCCGATTGTGCCCCGGAAGGATTTTGTTTTAATAAACCCTGCCAAATGAATGATGCCATTTCCAAAAGCAATAAACGAGCTGAAGAATCCCAGGTAGTATCCAACCTGGATTTTCTGGGTGATAAGGAATAATGGAAGGTAACTTAGGAAAACAAGCAGTGAGGCGACAACCAGGTACTTATTGAGTGATCCAATCGCTTGATAGGCTTTAAAGGCAATTTCCTCAAAAATATGGATTGTTTGCAGGAAGATCATCACCAGGTAAAGAAAAATAAATTGTTCGTATGCCATAGCAGATCTCGATTGTTATTTTAATAATCCTTCCAGGGTTTCCCGGACTGCTTTTGGATCAGCTTTCCCGCCCGATTTTGCCATCACCTGGCCCACCAACCAACCAATCACACCACCTTTGCCTGATTTGTATTGTTCCACCTGGTCTGGATTCTCTTGAATGACTTCCTGGCAGATGGACTTGATTGCGGCGCTGTCAGTCACCTGGCCTAATCCTTCCTGTTCAACAATATCCCGGGGTTCTTCCCCTTGTTGTTGGGTTTTACGGATCAGATCCTTACCGGTACTGCTGTTGATTATTCCATCCTCAACCAGTTTTAATATTTCAGCCAGGCGTTTCGGTGTCAGGAACAGCTCAGTAGGGGAGAGGTGAAGCTCATTCATCATACCCAGCAGGTCATTGATCAACCAATTGGCAGCTTGTTTTGGTTTTCCGGAAAAATGCTCCAGGATTCCTTCAAAGTAGTCTGCCAATTCTTTTTCACTGGTAAGAACCTTGGCTTCCCGGTTGGGGAGTTTGTACTCCTTGATGAAGCGGGATTCCCGCTCAAGCGGTAGTTCAGGCAGATTTTTCACCAATTCTTTAATATGATCTGGGGTGAGTTTTACCGCCAGTAGATCGGGTTCCTTAAAGTAGCGATAATCGGCTTCGGTTTCCTTGGAGCGCATTTTTGAAAGAGTTTGAGTATCTTCATTCCAGTCCAGTGTCCAGGATTCAATTTTATTTCCAGCTTCAACTTCCTTGATCTGGCGTTTGATTTCTGCCTTCATGGCATCCCGGCCGTGTTCAATCGAGTTGACATTCTTAATCTCGGTTTTAGGATTCAGGATTTCGGATCCCTCTTCCCGGATAGAAACATTGGCGTCAAAACGCATTTGACCTTTTTCCATACTCGCTTCTGATACTCCAATCCAGCGCAGCAGCTGCCGGAACCGCCGGATGAAATCGGCTGCTTCGTCCGCGGATCTTAAATCGGGTCCGGTAACCATTTCAACCAGGGGGACTCCACAGCGGTTAAAATCCAGCAAACGCCGGTTGGGTTTATGGATAGTTTTTCCGGCATCCTCTTCGATATGTAATTTTTCGATTTTTACATGCCGTGTAGAGCCATCTTCCAGCGGCAGATCCATATAACCGCCGCTGCCGATAGCAAGATCGTACTGCGATATCTGATAGCCTTTAGGAAGGTCAGGGTAGAAATAGTTTTTCCGGTCAAAATATGAGACCTGTTGAATGTCTGCATGCATAACCGCAGCCAATAGTACACCTTTATCGATTACAGCCTGGTTGGGTACTGGCAGTACACCGGGTTGACCGGTGCAAACCGGGCAGATATTGGTATTGGGAGGATCTCCCCATGAATCTGCCTTACAGGCACAAAAAATCTTGCTGTTTGTATTGAGCTGGACATGGATTTCCAATCCAATTACTGATTCATATGAACTCATAGTATCCAAACTTCCTGTATCCTAAGAATTTTCACTAATCCCTACTTTTTACCACAGATTTCCTGATCGAACGGGTAGGTTCGGGTTCTAACGCTGTACCTGATATTATACATGGAGTATAATCAAGAACATGAAAAAAACTTCCTGGATCCTGGTCCTGGTTGGCTTAACTCTGGCAGCTCTGATTGCCGCAGTTTTTCCTTTCCAGTCTGCGGTCCTGGCAGCACCAAATCCCCAACTGACGAACTTCCTGACATCTACTCCCGGTTCTGATGGCAGGATCATCTATATTGTGCAGGAAGGAGATACTCTCTGGCGTATTGCGGCAGTCTCCGGTCTGAATATTGCTGATCTGAGAGACCTGAATAACCTGGGTGTGGAGGATATAGTATTCCCCGGGCAGCAGATCTTCTTAGGGTTGGGGGGACCAGCTGCCCAACAGTCGACTTTGGCTCCGGCTGCCACCCAGGCCGCAGCTGAGCCAACCAAAATTCCCGTGCCAGGCTTTGGGACTTTGTGTGTGCTGCTTTTTGAGGACGTAAACGGGGATTCCATGCGCCAGGAAGAGGAAATCAGTGTACTGGGCGGCGCGATCAATATCAGCAATCGTGATGGATCAATTTCAATCACGGAAGATACCCCGGAACATGATCCCGACTCAGTGACGGATGATTATTTCTGTACAGAAAACCTGGGTGAAGGGGATTACAATGTCAGCGTTGCCATCCCGGAAGGCTACAATCCAACTACCTCATTAAATACCGGTATTGAGTTATTGGCCGGGGATACCAGCTTTCTCACATTTGGCGCGCAAGCCGGTTCAGTAGTAATTGAAGAAGGTGCTTCCCTGCCTGAGACCACCGGCAGCACTCCATTGCTGGGAGTGATCGGGGCAATCTTATTGCTGGGCGGAATTGGATTGGGCGTGTATTCAGTCTGGTTCAGACGGTAAATCTTCTAAAACCTGAGATCACAGGGAGGACATATCCTCCCTGTTTTTTATTAAAACAAAATTATTATTTATAGCCATCCGGATGCGACTGATGCCAATCCCAAGCGCTCTGGATGATGTCTCTTAAATCGGGGATCTGGGGTTCCCAACCCAACTCACTCCTGATTTTTTCAGACGATGCCACCAATCGGGGCGAGTCCCCCGGACGGCGCCCGGTTTCTTCCGCTGGGATGGCATGACCGGTAACTTCCCGGGCAGTTTCAATCACCTCTCGCACGGAATATCCTTTGCCATTGCCCAGGTTATAAACTAATTTATCCTGGTTTTCCAGGGCATCCAGCGCCAGCAGATGCGCTGAAACCAGGTCGGTTATGTGAATATAATCCCGGATGCAGGTGCCGTCCGGGGTGGGGTAATCCGTACCGAATATTTTGATATCTTCCCGTTTTCCGAGAGGAACCTGCAATACCAGCGGGATTAAATGGGATTCCGGCTGATGGGCTTCTCCCTGCCCGGGCAAGGCGCCGGCAGCATTAAAATAACGCAGCGCTGAGTAGCGAATCCCCTGAATCTTTCGATAAAAATCCAGCACTTCTTCAATCATTAACTTAGTATGTCCATAAACATTCACCGGACCGAGGGGAGAATCTTCCCCCAGGGGATCGTCACTGGATTTGTATACAGCGGCAGTTGATGATAAGACAAAGCGGCCGATGCCGGCTTTGGCAGCCAAATCAATTAAATAAACAGAGTTATTGAGATTGTTCTGATAATACTTGGGGGGATTAACCATGCTTTCCCCAGCTTCGATAAAAGCTGCAAAATGCATCACAGCCTCAAATTTATTTTCACCCAGGGCAGATTGCAGTTTTTTGATGTCCGCAAGATCACCCTCAATGAATTCAACTCCCTCAGGAATAGCTTCCCTGTGACCGGTGACCAGGGAATCATACACAGTGACTTGATGACCGGACTCTAATAGTTTTCTGGCAGCAATTGATCCGATGTATCCGGCTCCGCCGGTGAGAAAAATATTCATAAGGTTTTCTTTCCTTTTCCTTAATTATTGCCTCAGATAGTATACTCCATGCTTTTCTGGAGGGGAGTAAAATTTCTCTCCCGGCTTATTTCTCCAGGACTATTAGGCTGCCGCCCACCAATCCTTCCCTTCAACCAGGTTAAGTTCTGAAAGATTATCCCGAATTAAGGGCAGAGCCTTGCGGGCTCTAACCGCAGCCAAAAGAATTGGATTTTGATATTCTTTCCAGAGAGAAGGCAGATCCTCCCTGGAGATGATAGGTTTTCCGCGGCGGGTACTCCCGATTTTTTTGGGATCAACATCGATGAAAGCTGTCAGGTTTAAACCCTCCCGGACCAGGTGTTTGCTGATCCGCCGTCCTGTCATACCTGCCCCCCAGATGAAAACTCCATCCCGCCCGCTGGCAGGGCCTTTGGCGAGGTAATGAGCTTTGGCCCGTAAAAAATTTTCCACTGAGTATCTTGAATCTGTGTGGGTCAATCTTTCTGGATGCTCTCGCCATTCCAGCAGCACCCGGGGGATTTTGGCAAACCTGGCTCCAGCCAGATAGAGGCGAAGCCAAAGATCATAATCCTCCGGCCAGCCGTGATCCTGGTATCCTCCTGCCCCGTCAATCCAGGATTTCCGAAAAGCTGCGCTGGGATTGGCGATGGGGCTTTCCACAAATATTTCCCGGGAGATATCCTCATGATTTACCAGGGAATTCAGCCATTCATAATAGAGTTCAAATCCTTCGCCTACTTGCTCAGCGGGGAACCCGGCTACCAGCGAACCAACCACAGCAATCTGGGGATTATCGAGTAAAAACTCTCTTTGCAGCTTGATCCGATCCGGATGGCAGCGGTCATCAGCATCCATTCTGATAATGATGAGTGACTTGCAGAGGGTGAGTCCGGTGTTGGATGCCGGGATGACTCCCCGGTGTTCTTTTTTCACCAAAACGAATCTTGAATCCTTGTTACCCCATTGTTCCAGAATGGATCTGGTCCGGTCCGTTGATCCGTCATCCACGCAAATCACTTCAAAATCCTGGTAGCTTTGAGCTGCCAGGGAAGATAAGGTTTCTTCTATTGTGGCTTCGGCATTAAAACAGGGCAAAAGAACAGATACCTGGGGCATTCCTCACTCGAGGTCTTGATCAGGATGAATGATTTCCTGGGCTAATTTATTAAGGGATTGGATTTCATCTTCCGGTGTATGGCTGGTATTCCAGAACTGATCCAGAAGTTCTTCCGGGGAGAGAGTGCCAATTGCCCTATCTTTTGGCAAACGGATCCTGGATTCGGATTGAGGTTGTTTTAGAAAATGGAATTCAAAGCTCCCCTTAACCAGCTCCCGAATTGCGGATTCGTCGATCAGCGGATCCCAGGCTCGGGGATATTCCAGGACCAATCGGATCACAGCGTCTTTGATTTTTTCCGCAGGGGGCAGGGCTTTTTTTACCTGTTGGGTGATTTTGTCCTTGGATTTCAGGATCAAGTATTGATCTACGAAGGGGCGGATATTATTTAATTTTCGCCAATCAAGTTTTGTTTTCCCTTTTTTAAGATCGGCAATGACAAAAAATTTATCATCTCTTGCTTCGCCAAAATCAACCCTCTCAATAGATCCAGGATAGACAATAGGAGGGTGATTTTTTTTATTTAATTCCTGTTTTTTATGAATATGGCCCAGGGCGATGTAATCCAGCCGGGAATCCTGAACCAGTGATAACGGCAGCACCAGATCGTTCCCAAGACTGACAGATCTTTCCCCTCCAAATACAGCGCCCTCTACGGATGCGTGCGCTGCTAAAAGGGTAGGCAATTTAGGATCAGCCTTTTCCAACCAATTATTGATATCTTTTGTAAGTTTATTGATCATTTCCCCGTAAACACGGTCCAGATCGCGGGTTTGCAGATCAAGAGCGGCCATCATGCCAGTCCGGGACAGCCAGGGCAGCGCAATTATCTGTAGATCCAGGGTTTTTCCTTCCAGGCACAGTTGGGATAGATCCGCACTGGAGAGAAAACAGGGTTTATCAACGATTAGTACCTGGGGAACTTGCAGAGTATCGAATTCGGTCAGGGCGTGAGCCCTTCCGATCGAGGGTGAAATATCATGATTGCCGACCAGCAGAATGGTGGGGATCCCAGCCCGGGAGAGGCGCATGATCCTGCTGCCCCATTCTCGCTGGAATGTCGGGGCAGGATTGCGATCTTTGTATGCATCCCCGGCAAAAAGCACACAGTCTACATTTTCCTCGATCGCTGTATTGACAATTTCATCCAGGGAAGCCAGGAAATCGAGGATGCGCAGCGGAAGTCCGGATTCAGGATCCCTGCGGCCGTAGTTGGCGATATCTATATGGGCGTCGGCGAAGTGCAATATTCTAGGCATGGGTTTATTTCTTGCTAAGAAGGATCCCAGCGTTTTTAAACTCCGAGATCCTTAATCTATTCATCAAAAATCAATTGGCTGATCTGTAATAACCCGGCCTCAAAATTTGGATTTAACCAGACGGATTGGTACAGGTCAGATTTTGCCTGGGCTTTATTTCCCAGGGCATAATGGGCTAAACCGCGCCAATAGAGGGTTTCCTCCAGGGTGGGTTCGGCGATTGTATCCAGGGTAAAGTTCGCCAGATTGATGACATCCTGGTAGCGCCCGCTGAAATAATATGCCATGTAGGGCCAGGTCTGGTACCAGGTGATCCGGTAAGGTCGAGTGGCATCGTTGTCCACCAGACCTTCATAGATTTGGTAAGCCTGGTCAAAAGCTTCGGCTGCTTCCAGGTAGTGCTCCATTTTTACCAGGCTGGTACCTTTATTAAACCAGGCAAAAAAGGCATTTACTCCTGTTTGAGTTTGAATCTCTTGCTCCGCTATTTCAAGGGCATGATTATAAGACCAGGTTGGATCTGCCCACTCTCCCAGCAGGGATAAGACCTGAGTTTGCTGGTCAGGAGGATAAATCACCATAAAGAGATAATCAAAGGAACGCCAACCTACCAGATAGGTTTGGTAATCCACTCGCATATTTTTGCCGGGTAGGAGATAAGCATCCTGGACAACAAACTCACCAGCGGCATCATCATACCCGGTGGTGAATAAATAGTGACCCAGCCAGGCTACTTTGCCGGTGTAATCTTCCTCGTAATAGCCCTTTTCAACCATGACCGGGAAGCCATTGGCGATAAAGAGTTTCAACAATTCCAGGTCTCCGCCGAAGCGGGCGACGATGTTAAAGTCGGTATATTCCGCTACAAAATTGATCATCTCGGAGGGCATGACGTTTTTATCGAGCCGGCCTTGTTGAATGAAACTTAAATCCGGGTCGTTGATTCCAGGTTTTACCACGCGAGCGATATCATCCCGGTCCCCGGGCCACCCCCAATAATTAAGGGCCATGGACAGATTGGCCGGACCGCAGTAATTCCAGCGCTCATGTTGGTCCACGTAAATCACACCATCCAGGATTACACTTTCGGTAAGGGGGGTTGAGGTTATTAAGGGTTCACTATCTGGTGTGGGTGTGGGGCCATCCAGCGCCGGGAGGGGTGTGTCGGGTAAGGGAGTAGCCAGCGGTGTTCCGCCAACAGGTTGAAAGATAACCTCATCCGGTGGGTTTAAGGCATAGATAATCCGCGTTTTGAGGTCTTCGATTCGCCAGGAGAGCCGGTCCCGGACAAAAGGGAGTTGATAAATCAGAACTGATATAAGAATCAGGAGAGGAATCAGGAGCAAAAACCGAGCCCTGGAAGTTTTTTTCATAACGAGGGTATTATAACATTTTTAGGGAAATCCCTAATTATTGGCGAAAAGGGGGATTTTTATCAGTATTCAAAAAGGAAATAAGGAAAATCCAGCATTATTATTTTCTGGTGGGATCATCCGGATTGTGATCCAGCACCTGCCTGGCCTGCGGTCCATCTTTGGCGGGTCCGATAATTCCTTCGGCAGCCATATGATCAATCAAGCGGGCAGAGCGAGTATAGCCGATCCGCAGCCGGCGCTGGAGCATGGAAATTGAAGCCCGATCCTCATCCCGAACAATTCGTACCGCATCCTCCCAGAGTGGATCCCGTTCTTGCTCTTCCGCCATGTCGTCCCACATTTCTTTTTGTTTGAGGGGGATGCTAGGCATCTTGGCATCCGGCTCACCAGAAGCGCTGGAAGATGCCTGAGGGGCTTTGATTTGAGCGGCCAAGAAACGCCAGTAACGAACTAATTTATCAATCTCAACATCGGATACAAACACACCCTGCAAGCGGACGGGTGCGGCAGAGTCCGGCGCCTGGAAGAGCATATCACCCCGACCCAGCAGGGTTTCTGCTCCGGGTTGATCCAGGATCACCCGGCTGTCTACTCCGGAAGCGGTTGCAAATGCAATCCGGGCCGGGAAGTTGGCTTTTATCAGACCGGTGACCACGTTGGTGGAAGGACGCTGAGTGGAAATGATCAGGTGAATGCCGGTAGCCCGAGCCAGCTGCGCCAGGCGGGTGATGGCTTTTTCTGTTTCGGTGGGTGCCAGCATCATCAAGTCAGCCAGCTCATCAATGATGACCACCAGGTAGGGCAGCTTTTTGCCGCCTTCTTTGATAATTCTTTTGTTATAGTCAGTGATGTGTCGGGCGCCTGCCTGGGAGAATTTATGGTAGCGCTGATCCATTTCCCGTGAAACCCACTGCAGCACACCGACTACCCGCTCCAGATCTACCACCACCGGGGCCAACAGATGGGGGATGCCGTCATATCCCGACAATTCAACCCGTTTGGGATCGACCATAATCATGCGCAGGTCATCCGGGGTATTGTGCAGCAAAAAGCAGGAAATCAGGGCATTAACGCAGACTGATTTCCCGGAGCCGGTTGTGCCGGCAACCAGCAGGTGCGGCATATCAGCCAAATCAGCGGCAAATGCATCTCCGGACACATCCCGCCCCAGGGCGAATTTTAAGGGGGTTTTTAGTTTTTTGAAACCGGGACTTTGGATGGCATCCCGAAGTGCTACCAGGGAAATTTCTTCATTGGGCACTTCCATGCCGATATATCCCTTGCCGGGAACGGGCGCTTCCATGCGGATGCGTTTGGCAGCCAGGGCCAGCGCCAGGTCATCGGCCAGACTGGTAATTTTACTCACCCGGACGCGGCGTTTTTGATTCCTGACCTCGATAAAATCAGGCTCTACTCCAAATTGAGTGATAGTAGGGCCCCGGTTTATCTCCACCACATGGCCAGGTGCGCCAAAGGATTCCAGAGTTTCTTCGATAATGGCTGCCCGGTGTTGATCAAATTCGTCATTGGGCTCAATGTCCTGGCCGATATTAAGGATATCCGGGATCTGGGGTAAGACCCAATTCAGAGCTGGTCCATCATCCGGGAACATGTCTGAGGGAGTGGTTTCTTTAGATTGAACTGTGCTTTCCCGTTTGAGGATAGGAGTAGGAATTTTGGCAGTTGGAATAGGGCTCGGTATTTCCCGCTTGGGGAAGAGTTTTTGAAATAAATTTTTGAGCGATCGTACAAATCCTGGAACCCATCTGAACAGGTCCAGGACCGGGATATTGATGGTTAAAGAGAGACTGAGCAGGATTACCGCCACCAGGGCAATGGCAGTCCCGGCTGATCCAAATGTAGATTGAAGAGGCGCCAGTAGATATGCGCCAGTGTACCCACCCCCTAAACCTCCCGAGGCAATTAACTTTGAAGCCTTAAAATCTAGTGGGAAGGTGAAATACTGTAAGGAAGCTAATCCAGCCAAGTAGAGGATCACCAATCCGGCGATTTGTTCCAGAGAGAAGGAAGGAGCACCCTCCATTTTCCGCAGCAGGATTAACAAACCGCCGCCCAGCAGCAGCAGCGGCAGCAGGTAACTTCCCCAGCCGAAACCTTTTAATATGAGGGATCGGATTGAAGAGAGGATATTACTGCTCTGGCTGGAGAATAAACCCAGGGCACTTACTACCCCCAATACCATTTCCGGATCAATTTTCCGTCCATCCGGCAAGGTAACAGCTTTACCCCTTACTAAGTCACCCCGCCATGGACCAGGTGGATTTTTTAGAGTGTTAGCTTTTTCAGGTAAAAATGGTCGGC
>Ga0255364_10233_pt1 | contig 13226 bp, 13 predicted proteins | sample ANMaggSSYBR01G12_FD_182087 | JGI IMG/M metagenome (GOLD analysis project Ga0255364, IMG submission 182087) | Sediment cell enrichment communities from methane seep in Santa Monica Basin, California, United Staets - ANME aggregate JGI... | ecosystem: Environmental > Aquatic > Marine > Cold seeps >...
TGGTCAAGTTTTCTATTTTTATAGAGAATAGTGACTTCACCTTGAGAGTTTGAGCAAACAGTCACCTGCGCTTTGCGTAAAGCGTAAGTAGGGCGCTTAGTTTGGATTTGATAAACGACCTTCCTGAATTGAAGGGTCAAGTTTTTTGAGAGAATACGTGTCTCCTGCCAGGTGAGGATTTGGTCGAGATCGTCTTGGGGTAAGAGCAGGCAATGCGCATCGTGCTGGCTTCGCGGGATGACTGCAAAACGGGAGTTGAAGTCTTGCATGAATTCAGGCAGGTAAGCATTGCCGTCCGCGATATTTGAGATGTCTCGCAGACGCATTTCCTTGACCAGGCGGTCTTGCATGGTTTGATAAGCACGCTCAACGCGTCCTTTAGCCTGAGGAGTATTGGCGCAGATAATTTGCACATTTAGTTCTTGCATCGCTCTCCCGAATTGGGTCAGGGCTTCTCCCTTGCTTACACTGGGCTGATTGACTCTGAATATGCCATGTTTATCGCTGTAGAAAGCCACAGGCTTGCCGTAGCGCTCAAAATAGGCTCTGGATGACTCTGCGTAGCTGAAGAAGCTCTCGCGTTGGACAAAGCGCAATTCCCCCAGGCGTCCGGTGGCATCATCAATGAACGCCAGAAGAGTGCAGGCTGGGGCGCGCTCCTCGAACCATTGGTGCGGCGATCCATCGATCTGTACCAATTCGCCAAAGCATGCTCGTCTCTTTCTCATTTGGTGAGTAACGATCTTTTTTGCTTTGCGCGGTATCCATAAATCTTCCGCAATCATGATCTGGCGTACGCTTCCCGAAGAAAGTTTTAGACCATGCTTTTCAACCAGCTTTTCATGGGCGAATGTTGGCCCAAAATCTGCATAGTGAGCATGCAGCAGATCAATCGCCGCTTGTTTTGTTTCTGCTGGCAGGCGGTTATTGCTTGGCTTTCCGCGTCTTTTGCTCACCAATCCAGCAGCCCCTTTTTCGCGATAGTTTTTCCACAGCCTCTTGACCTGGCGTACACTGATCCCTAATGCCTCGGCTGCTTTTTTCTGCGTCATCCGTTTGGCTTTCAGGCGTCCCATTATTTCTAATCGAGTTAGTTCTTTTTTGCTCATTTGTAGTAACTCCATCTTCCGTCTCCCTTTCTCATAGGGGACATTTTAACTTTTACTAAAGGGGACATTACTACTTTACGCTAACATATGGGTTGTCAAGTTATTCAATAACACGTATAATCACTCACCTATCTTATTATTATATTGGAGCATTTAAATTATATGGATCAAAACAACGAGAACCACACCATGGGGAATAATAGTGAAGACGCAGAAATCACCAACATGGCTGCACTATTGGAACAAGAAGGGCTCGGCTTAGACCTGCCAAAAGCCGGTGAAATAAAAACCGGGACAATCGCCTCAATCTCTCCCGGTCAAATTATGGTTGGCATTGGGGCAAAATCAGAAGGGATTATTCGAGGCCAGGAATTTGAACTGATTCCTCCAGATGTATTTGCATCACTTGAAGTCGGCCAGGAGTTACCGGTTTTCGTTGTCATTCCCGAAGATCATCATGGAAACCTTATTCTTTCTTATGTACGCGCATTAGAAGCTGAAAGCTGGGAAAAAGCACAGGGTCTGATGAAAGAAAAGGAAACATTCACGGGAATCATTGAAGGGTTTAACCGCGGTGGTCTCTTAGTGAATTTCAACGAACTGCATGGTTTTATTCCATCCTCCCAACTTAGTTTTTCACGCAGGGCAGATATGACCGGCGACACACCAGAGGCCCGCTACAGCAATCTGATTGGAGAAGAGATCTCGCTCCATGTAATTGAAGTGGATCAGGAACGTAGGCGCTTAATTTTTTCCGAACGCGCTGCCGTCCATGAATCACGTGATTCTATCCGTGACAAAGTGATTGAAAAACTCACCATTGGCGAAGTGCTCACCGGCCGTATTACCAGTCTTGCCGACTTTGGTGCTTTTGTGAATATAAGTGGTGCGGATGGCCTTGTGCATCTAAGTGAAATTTCTTGGGACCGCATTCGTCACCCTGGAGATGAGCTTAAAGTTGGGCAGGAAGTTCAAGTTAAGGTTATCAGTATCGACAAAGAAAAACGCCACATCGGATTATCAATCCGCCGACTCAAGGAAGATCCATGGCAGGAACAAATTAAAGAACTTCGAGTTGGACAATTAGTTGAAGCTAATATTACCCGCCTGACCAAATTCGGCGCATTTGCTAGACTCACGAACGAAATAGAAGGATTAATCCACATTTCAGAGATCAGTGATGAACATATCGCTCACCCCAAGGAAGTTCTGCACGAAGGGGATGATGTAACATTGCGTATCATTAAAATTGAAGAAGATTCACACCGTATTGGTCTCAGCTTACGCCGTGTTGAATCGCTAGCGTTCGCGGACATGGACCTAAAAGCTCTCGAAGAAGAATTGGTGGATACTGACATTAAAGTAACCACCGATGATGCTCCTGAATCTGACACCGAAGATGCTCCTTCTGAAGACGAACCTGCGAATGAGCAGGGTACTGAAGAAACACCAGAAGAGAAAGCGCCCGAATCTGACACCAAAGATGCTCCTTCTGAAGATGAACCTGCGAGCGATCAGGGTACTGACGAAACACCAGAAGAGAAAGCACCCGAAGCTGATACCGAAGATGCTCCTTCTGAAGACGAACCTGCGAATGAGCAGGGTACTGACGAAACACCAAAAGAGAAAACTCCCGAAGCTGATACCGGTTCAACAGAATTAAAGGAACCTGAAGAAGAAACGTCTGATAAACCACCTTCTGACGAAGCAGAAGAAGAAAAAACAGAAGAATAGCCTCCTGCCCGCGGGAATCCGCGACATAAGATTTTTTGCCCGAGGGTATTTGTAATACATACAAATGCGAATAATGGCAAACAGGAAAAACAGTAACAAACAAACCTCGTCCAATAAATTTCCTATCCGCCGAATTCAATTTGGACTCATAATTGCGATAGGAGGTTTTTTGGTATTTTTGGTGGGGGCAAGACCAGAATTATTCCTCTTAGACCGAAGTCCTGTTTTAGGATTTATTCAAATTGCTGTCATGCTTGTTGGACTAGCTTTCATCTGTATTGGCGGTTATCTCAGTCTAGTCGGACTTTGGAAAGGTAATCAGCTTAGCATCGCAGCGGAATTGGGAGTCCGCCTGATCAGCACAGGATTTGTGATTGCAGTTTTTTCTGGCCTGGCAGATATTTTCGGACTGGGGAGCCATCCTACGCCCGATTTTATCCCCTACTTTGGTAAATGGCAGGCCAGAGGAGTGCAGATTGCTGAAGGCTTTATCGCAACAGGAATGCTCATGATGCTGCCTTATTCCAAGAACCCTTTATTCCAAACTCAAAAACCTTCAGCCAAATCTTCAGACAATAACTAAAACTGTTTTTTTAATTTTTCCTTTTCTTGAACCTTTTCCATACTACACCGTCATTTTAATAAATTAATTATGGTCATCCACTCACAAATCATGTATACTGGTTGAAAAATTTTCATCGATTGGTACCATTATGAATTCGTTAGTAAAAAAACATGTTTTAGAGAATGGGTTAACCATCCTCACAAAAGAAATCCATCATGCATCTTTAATTAGCCATTGGGTCTGGTATCGAGTGGGCTCACGCAATGAGGTTGCTGGTAAAACAGGGGTTTCACATTGGGTAGAACACATGCAATTTAAGGGCACACAAAAATATCCGATCAACGTGCTGGATGCGGCAATATCAAAGGTTGGCGGTTTTTGGAATGCAATGACCTACTTGGATTGGACAACATATTATGAAACTCTTCCTGCTGATAAAGCCTCGATTGCTATTGATCTGGAAGCAGACCGAATGGTCAATAGTGTTTTCGACCAAAAAGAAACTGAACTTGAAAGAACAGTGATCATCTCGGAGCGGGAGGGGAACGAAAATGAACCCATGTTCCGCCTTAGTGAAGCGACACGTTCTGCGGCTTTCGATCAACATCCCTATAGACAACAGGTTATTGGTGAAATGCAAGACTTGCGATCAATATCTCGCGACGACCTCTATAACCATTATCAGCAGCATTACACTCCCGAGAACGCTGTCCTTGCCATTGCTGGAGATTTTAATACTGAGGATCTGATCAAGGAGCTCACTCAAAAATATGCGGACATTCCAGTACGAGGAAAACCACCACACAACAAGATAACACCTGAGATCACAATCAGCAAAAGCGATCAGATCACAGTAGAAGGTCCTGGAGACACTGTCTATGTTCAGATCTCATACCGTGCTCCCAAGGCAACCGATGACGATTTCTTTGTATTAATGGTGCTAGACAGCCTGTTAACAGGTCCTGCCTCTTTATCAATGTTTGGCGGCGGGAGTATATCCAATAAAACAAGCCGACTATACAAGAAACTGGTTGAAAACAATTTATCAGTCAATATCTCTGGTGGACTTCAGGCGACCATCGATCCTTTTCTATATGATATTCTGGCGATTATTTCACCTGAAAAAGATGTTCAATTAATCATCAAGACTATAACCGAAGAAATTGACCGCATTCAAAATAATTCTGTCTCACAAGTAGAGATCAACCGGGCAATCAAACAAGCTAAGGCATTATTTGCTTATGGCAGTGAAAGCATAACCAATCAGGCTTTCTGGATGGGGTACTCATCCATGTTTGCTGATCACACCTGGTTCGACACATACATAGACAATCTTGAAAAGATTACCAAAGGCCGAATTTTGTCAGCAGCCCAGAAATACCTTGATCCCAACCACCGCATAATCGGCATTTACCGCCCATTGCAAAAGGAAAACAAGTAATAATGGACAGCCAAAACACAAAAAACATCCCTGGTCCAGATACCATATCAACCTATACCCTGAAAAACGGGGTAACAGTTCTCAATTTTAGCAATTTCAATTCCCATTCAATTTACATGATTGGCATCTTGAATGGTAGTGGTGTGCTTGATCCATCCGGGAAAACAGGATTGGCTCATTTTACTGCCAACCTTCTTTCTCGTGGAACGAAGAATTTATCATTTTCTGACTTTCACAGCCAATTGGAAAATGCAGGCGCAAATCTAGTGTTTAGCTGCGGCACGCAACACGCTTGGTTCAGGGGAAAAGCCCTTGCAGAAGATGTGGAATTATTGTTCCGCCTAACTTCTGATGGTTTACAAAACCCATCCTTCAATCAAGAATATGTCGAACGGTTGCGGACCCAATTGATTGCCGGGCTTACCATTCGCGATCAGGATACTTCCGAGGTAGCGTCACTGCTGCTCAACCAACATCTTTTCCCTAATCACCCATATGGACAGCCGATTGATGGACATATTGAAACGATACAATCGATCACAAGATCAGATATTGCTCAATTCCACGAGCAGTTTTATTCACCTGAAAACATGATCATTGTTGTTGCCGGAGCAGTTGATGGGGAAGAGATCCGTGATCTTTCAGATAAATATTTTTCTACATGGAAAAAAGATACTGCCGTTCTACCAAAAAGCCAGTTAATCCCTCCTGCACTTACCAACATTGTCAGGAAGCATAAATTTTTAGAGGGGAAAAGCCAGGTAGACCTGCTGATGGGTTGTTTCAGCCCCACTCGAACTTCTCCAGATTATTTACCTGTATTTATCGGAAACAACATACTTGGGCAGTTTGGCCTGATGGGTAGAATAGGAAAAGTTGTTCGCTCAAAGTCAGGGTTAGCTTATTATGCCTCAAGCAACGTTAGTTCTTGGTCAGATGTGGGTACATGGAATTTTTCAGCTGGAGTGAATCCTGAGAACATGGAAAAAGCCGTTGACCTCATCAGGAAGGAAATAAAGAAATTTGTAGAATCTAATGTAACCGATCAGGAGCTAAATAATTCTAAATCCCACCTGATTGGCCGCATACCAATGGCGCTGGAATCTAATGCGGGATTGGCAAATTCCATTCTCACAATGCAGCGTTTTGAGCTTGGGTTGGATTATTACCAAAAATATGCTGTTCAAATTGATTCGATCACAGCAAATCAAATTCTCTCGGCATCTCAAAAATACTTACACCCGGATCACTTAGTGATCACCAGCGCAGGACCTGGCGAAGAAATCATATGAAACCGATAATTTTTAGCGGTATCGATCTGGTTGAAATAGACCGATTTTCCCGACTCGATCCAGCGATACGCAAAAGATTTTATGCACGCGTTTTCACCCCTGAGGAATTGGGTTATATCGGAGAGTTATTCAACAAAGCCGCCGGGATATTTGCTGTAAAAGAAGCTGTCGCGAAAGCACTGGGCTGCGGGATCGGACCAATCAGTTGGCAGGATATCGCCATCTCACACACAGCGGACAACCAACCCATAGTAACTTTACTGAACAGGGCACAAGAAAAAGCAGAAACACTTCACATTAAACAATGGTCGATCAGTATTACCCACACAAAAAACACAGCAGCCGCGATTGCTATTGCTGCCACTGATGTTGGGATTGATTAAAATTGAGGTAATTACTCAGATAAAAACTCCAGCCAGAAATGATTAACAATCACGCGTTCGTTGGGTAGAACTTTGGTCTTATCATCCAACTCCATAGGTTTATCAAGAGTAACCGGATTAACAAAACATTTCTTAGGTACATAACCATATTTTAATTCAAAGAATTTGACCGCGGAGATTATCCGATCTCTTATATCAACATTTCCCTGGCTGTCATACCACAACATTCCTTCTTTCATACTTTCGTTTACCTTCAGTTTTCTTTTTACTAATTATAGCATTTATGTTCTAATTTATCAATAAAAAACATCAACCACCCTACTTGATGGCTTTTTTATTTTTTTTAAGGTATGCTTAACTACAAATCAAACAATCATTAGGAGATTCATATGATTAAGGAAGCTGTACAGGATGCGGATCGAAGAATGCGCAGCGCTATTCAATCCCTCAAGGATGATCTCGCTGGTATACGCACCGGAAGAGCCAACCCTGGTCTGGTAGAAAAATTATCCGTTGAATATTACGGATCACCTGTTCCGTTGATTCAGTTAGCCACGATCAGCGTACCGGAACCCCGCCAATTACTCATCAAACCATTTGATGCAGGATCAATTAAGGATATTGACCGCGCCATCCAATCTTCGAATCTTGGGCTGACACCTATCAATGATGGTAAAGTGATTCGTTTGAACCTGCCCTTACTCACCGAAGACCGCCGGCGCGATATATCCAAATTCGTCAACGGCCGCCTGGAAGAAGCGCGTGTAGCTGTGCGCAATGTACGCCGTGATGCCATCAAAGACATGAGGGAATTTGAAAATGAGAAACTAATTTCCGAAGATGATCTCAAACGAGGCGAAGATAATATTCAGAAGCTTACGGACAAAATCGTTGAAGAGATCACCTCCTTAGGTGCTGAAAAAGAAAAAGAGATTATGGAAATCTGATCAAATTATGTCACCCAGTAAAGAAACAATAAAATTTGATAAACTGCCCACTCATATTGCCATCATCATGGATGGAAATGGACGGTGGGCAGAAAAAAAACACCTTCCTAGAATGGCCGGGCACCGCGCCGGTACTGAAAACCTCAGAAACATCATCAAGGCTTGTGTTGAATTTGGTGTTAAATATCTAACCGTGTATGCTTTTTCAACTGAGAATTGGAAACGCTCGCAGGACGAAATTAATGGTTTATTACAGATCTTAGCAGATGTTTTAGAGAAGGAAACAGGAGAACTGCATCAGCAGGGTGTCTGCCTGCGGCATATCGGCCGTCTAGAAAAATTGAGCCCAAAGATACAGAAAAAAATTAATTCCACCGTCCAATTGACCAAAGACAATGATCGCTTAATCATGAATATTGCCTGGAATTACGGTGGACGGGATGAAATTATTTATGCTGTCCAACGCATAATTGATGAAGGAATAAAGGCCGATGAAATCAATGAGGAAATATTCAGTAAATTTCTTTTTACTCATCAATCCCCAGATCCTGACCTGGTCATTCGCACATCAGGAGAATTGCGCACTTCCAATTATCTCGTCTGGCAAAGTGTTTACTCAGAATGGTATTTCACACCCTTTCTTTGGCCTGACTTTGGTCGAGAACAATTAATGGAAGCCATTATTGATTTCGGAAATCGTGAGAGGCGCTACGGAGGACGAAACAGAAAAGATTCAAGCCAATCACATGTTAGTTAAACGCACGATTAGTGCTCTAATGCTTCTCATTATCAGCCTATCCTTAGTTTTTATTGGAGGATGGGTATATACGGTGAGTATCGCTTTGATCTTATCAGGCGCCATCCTGGAATTCATCGATCTTTTCACCAAAGCTGAATATCACCCTAATCCTTACCCACCGATGATGGGAACAATATGTATTGTTTTTTTCACATATCTTGATAATTCCGTATTCATATCTTTTGTATATGCTCTCACAATTCTCACCATTTTTTTACTTACTATCTTGAACTATAAACGCAACGAGAAAACTGCCGCCTTTGACCTTTTAATTGAAATGGCAGCATTGCTTTTCATCACATATCTAGGAAGTTACCTGATCAAGATCCGTTTTCTCCCGAATGGATTATTTTGGATCATGATTAGCATCATCCCGGCTGCTATTGGTGATGCAGGGGCATATTTCGCTGGAAGCTTATTCGGTAAACATAAATTAGCCTTAAATTTAAGCCCAAATAAGACAGTCGAAGGATATATCGGTGGTGTTTTTTCAGCAATATTGACCGGTTATGCGCTTGGATTGATCGCTAATTTATACGTTCCAAACATCACAGTAACTGCCAGCACACTAATTGGGTGCGTCACAGGCATATTATCCCCATTCGGAGATCTTTCAAAAAGCATTTTCAAACGCCAATTCAATCGCAAGAACACTGGAAATATCATCCCCGGACATGGCGGGGTATTAGACCGGATCGACACCTGGCTATGGGCTGGTCCAATCGCATATTTTCTTATTGTATTTTTCTTCCTGTAAAAGTGAAGAACGCCGCAAGAATCTGCGGCGTTTAAGTCTATTTAATTGCAAATGTCATTTCCACTTGCGCATTGATCGGCACTTGACCAGACGCAATCGGAACCGACTCCGCCATTCCCCCACCTCCTCCAATACCATATCCATATAAAGGTGTCGCTGAATTTATTGGTGAAGAAGAAATGGAAATTAAATCTCCCAATTCAAAACCAGCTGCTTGCACCAGCTCTTGTGCTTGCGCCTGGGCTGCCTGGACTGCTAAATTTCGAGCGGTTGACTGCGCCTCAGACTTATCCTGCACATCAAAATTGATTCCATAGATATTATTCGCTCCACCTCTGGCAGCAGCATCTAATAACTCTCCCAAGTTTTCCAACTGGCGCACGGTGATATAGACTGTATTTTCGACCGAATAATATGTGTTTACTGGATTCCCTTGATAATCATAATCAGATTGCTGGTATACATTGAAATAGGATGTTTGGATATCCTTTTCTTCGACACCTTCTTCCATCAATGCAGTCTGGATCGCCTTTGCCTGCTCATTGTTTATCGCAATCGCTTCAATAACAGTTGCACCCTGTGAGCGGACGCCAATATCAATATAACCCATATCTGGAACCACATACACCTGACCAGAACCGCTTACTGTAATCGTTGCAATCTCAGCGTTTCGTTCGCCTACCGATACACCAGAATCCGAACAGGAGCACAATAGCAGTGAAAAAGCTCCAATAACAAGAACAATACTCATTATTTTTTTCATACACACCTCCATATATATATTATATGAACAAAAATCTATTTAAAAAAATTCCCCGCTTTTCTGTGGCAGGGAATTGATTTTTACTTGATGTGTTTGTAATAACATGTTATGATGAGCATGTCCTTTCAATCGATTGCCCCCCTCAATCGGTTGGAAGGGCATTTTTATTATTTTTTCCTCATAGTTCGAATGATCACCAATACCCCGGCGATGATCAACATCGCTGGCCATAAGTATTGGGAGTATGCCCATAGGTCCAAGTATGGAACAAGACGGCGGACAAGATAATATACACCCCATGCAATCAGCCCTACGCCCGTGAAAATGATCAATTCAGAGCTAGGCTGCCGAGAAATTTCACCGATTTCTCTTCCCATCTGATGGAAACGGGTACCCAAATCATTCATTTGAAAAGCTCCATCCGCTTCCGCGGATGAATCACTCGGTACAATCATCCATAGGAGCAAGTAGATAAATACTGAAAATTCCCCAAGAACTGTCCACGCGATAAAAAATACACGAATCAAGATAGGATCGATTCCCAAAAAAGTGCCAAGCCCAGCACACACACCGCCCAATACTCGATCAGATTCACTTCGATATAAACGTTTTGCCATAATTACCTCTTCAATTAATTCTATTTTCGATACTTTAACTACGTATTAAAGATTTATAAGTTTCGCGATCTAATTTTGGTATATGTCTTGACATCCGAATTTTTTACTTCTTATGATCGAGCAGAAGATTGAGGAATTGTTTCAACGACTTGATAAACTGGGGACCAGATAAGACAACCCATTCCACTAAGTCATAAAATAGCAAAAACTATTATTTAGATTTAGGTGGGTTCGATTTTTTGTCCTTCGCCATCGTCCCCACGACGATCAAAACCAGTCCAATCCCGCATACCAGGATTAAGCCCAATCCCATCGTCTGACGGTCAAGCCCAAAAAATCCGCTGCCGTTGTTTTCCGAATTTGGAACCTGCGTCTTCACAACCTGAGCTGTTTGGGCAGGAACAGGGGTTCGTGTCGGTGCGCGGGGTGTTTGTGTGGCAGTTGGTGTGGGTGTCGGCGTGTAAGCTGGCTGTACAAACAGTGATTGCCCCACATAGATCACCGCATTTTCGGAAAGACTATTTAATGCCAAAAGCTGATCTACCGTCACCTCATAAGCCATGGCAATATTCCATAATGCTTGCCCAATTTCTACTTCATGGATGATAGATCCATCTTCGTTTGGGGTAACAACAGTTACCGGCACAATTTTCGGTGTAACCGCAGTTGTTGGAACAGTTGAAGCCACTCCGCCGCTGGAAGATCCTCCAGAACCGTATTGGACAGCGAAGTCGATGATGTAATACACAAAACCGTCGCCTTCTGTAACACCTGCACCAACATGCACAACATCTGGATGCAGCATATTACCCATATGGGCGTCATCATTCCAAAAGGAATACACTATCTCACTCAGAGGGATACTATCATTACCGCCAGCCCAGTTCTCAAGCACATTCCATCCCGGTCCCACAAAATAACCTGCAGCTGCTGCTCGGTCGATCGCGGCAGTTCCGCCCGCACCAACATGTCCCATATCCCAGCTGGGAAAATTAGTCCCATACTCACTGCCTAAATAGTCAGACTGCATCTGGGCAGCAGACATCAACGCACCATCGATTTCCATTGCTGGAAGGCCATAATTCAAGCGCAGATCATTCACCATAGAGATCAAGTCATACGGAGATGGCGCGGCTGATTGAACCTGCCGCAAAGGAAATATCAGAGAAATAAAAACTGCTGTCAATAGAAAAAGGCGCGATTTTTTCATACCTGAATTATAAATGAATAAATCCTGATTAATCTATCGCTGTTGAATACCAACCACTACCAAAATCAGCCCAATTCCAAAGATAGTAAAAAAAAGCAGATAATACATATTCATATCAGCATTGTGTTTTTTTACAGCTTCTTCAACCAAAGGAGGAGAACTGGTTTCTAAGATGGCCTGGTTAGGTACGGTTGGTGAAATCATAATCATGCCTGGTTGATTTTCGGGAGTTACAGTTGCAGGTTGTGGCAGTTGCATAAGAATTTCCTGCCCAATCAATATGACATCATTCGTCCCCATCCGATTAAGTTCCCTCAGGCGGTCGATACTCACCTCATAGTGGTGTGCCAGTAACCATAGAGACTGCCCTGATTGAACTAAATGGATCACAGACCCATCATCCTCGGGCTCTGCCAAAACTACAGGCGCGATGAAATCTAAAACAACCTGTTGGGTTGCAGCGTTTGCTCCAGAAGCGGAATTAACTGGATGCAGGGTCAACCCCGCATCTCCCCAATAAGCAGCCACATCCACAATGACATAGGCGGTGGAACCGCTGATGGCTACACCTACTCCAATATGCTGCCCTCGCTCATGAAGCATAGTATGCATATGCGCTTCGTCTGACCATCCAGTTGCTATTAGAGTTTCTATGCTCATATCCAGAGGAATAGCAGCCCAATTTTCATTAATATCAAGACCTTCAACATATGGATATCCAACTGCCAAAGCACGTGCGTCCGCGTCTGTTCCGCCAAGTCCCACATGACCATTACCAATATTGGGGGCAATAGAAGCCAGGTAATCCGCCTGCCCCTGCGCGGCAAGCATCAGCAGATTATCCACAGCATAAGGTGGTAAACCATAACTGGCTCGAAGAGTATTTACTGAGGTAATCACATCATAAGGGGTGAGCGCGTGAGTAGGGACAGCAGCAGTCATGAACATCAATTGAAACACTGCCAAACCAATGATTAAAAGAAGTTCAATTATATGTTTACTGTGCATAAAACGACCGTTTTGTAATTGTTATATTATCTTTTTAATCAAATTCCCAATCCGCTAACATCTCCTTGCAATCATACGCAGTCATGTCCAAAGAAAGCGGCGTAATTGAAGCGTAACACTTGCTCAGCGCGCCTATATCTGTCCCCTCTTCCGGTATACCAGTGGGTGCTTCTCCACCAATCCAATAATATGGCCGTCCCCGCGGATCTTCCCGCCGCACTAACTCATCCCGGTAAACACGCATCCCCTGCCGGGTAATACAGTATCCTTTTAACTTATTCATTGAGCAGTATGGAACATTCACATTCAGAAGAATATTCTTGGGAAGTTTCTTTTTCCAAACAATTTTTGCGATATTAGCGCCAACTATCGCTGCCGTTGAATAGTCCAGAGGCCCTTCAAAATATTCCGGTGCGTCCAGCGATACTGCAACACCAGGCAAGCCCCAAACTGCCGCCTCCATTGCAGCAGTAACGGTACCAGAATATGTAACATCATGGCCTAGGTTTGCGTTGGGATTGATTCCGGATACTACCATTTCTATAGGCTCATCCAACAACCCCAAAAACGGCAGTGCCACACAGTCCGAAGGAGCCCCATC
>Ga0255364_10234_pt1 | contig 13178 bp, 10 predicted proteins | sample ANMaggSSYBR01G12_FD_182087 | JGI IMG/M metagenome (GOLD analysis project Ga0255364, IMG submission 182087) | Sediment cell enrichment communities from methane seep in Santa Monica Basin, California, United Staets - ANME aggregate JGI... | ecosystem: Environmental > Aquatic > Marine > Cold seeps >...
GTGAAAACCGCTTAAAGCCAGTACTGATTGAACCCGATATCCATACTTACAACATTGACCCTGATCGGATTGAAGCTGCTATCACTAAAAAAACGAAAGGTATCATGATTGTTCACTTATATGGACAATGTGCTTACAACGAAAAAATCAAAACCATTGTCGAAAACCACAACCTTCTGCTGATCGAAGATGCTGCTCAGGCACATGGTGCATTATGCAACGGGATAAAGGTCGGTTCTTTGGGCCATGCATCCGGGTTTAGCTTTTACCCAGGTAAAAACTTGGGTGCTTTGGGTGATGCAGGTGCGGTTACCACAGATGATGATGACCTTGCAGATATTGTAAAAATTTTGGGAAATTATGGATCTTCTGAAAAATATGTCAATAAGTTCAAGGGACTCAACAGTCGGCTGGATGAGATCCAGGCAGCTGTCCTCAAGGTAAAGCTTGCAAATCTGGATAGTAACAACAGGAAAAGAAGAGAGGTCGCTCAATTGTATTGCGATAATATCAAAAATGAAAATATTATACTACCCTTCAAATTTAACTCTTCGCTTTTAACTTTAAAATCTCATGTCTGGCATCTTTTTGTCATCAGGAACGACAACAGGGATCGGCTTCAGGCATATCTGACTGAAAACGGAGTCCAGACACTGATTCACTATCCCTTCCCGCCTCATAAACAAAGAGCCTACAAAGAATTAAATGAAATTGATTTGCCTGTTACCGAAAAAATTCACCGGGAGGTATTGTCTCTTCCTATCAGCCCGGTGATTCAACCAATTGAAGTTGAAATGATCTGCAACCTGATAAACCGGTTTGAATGAGTTTTAATAAACACCTTGTATCTACCGGGGGTACTCATGTTCTTGTGTTTATTTTTAGTTTAGGAATGAGTATACTCAATGCCCGTCTTTTGGGACCCGAAGGAGTTGGTGTTTTTGCCCTTTTGGTTTTATTGAAAACGTTAAGTGTAAGAATAACTGATCTTGGTTTCGGTAGGGCCTTTAGGTATTATTCGTCCAATGGTGAAATTGATTATTACACCCTTAAAAAGATTGTATTTAATGTAGGAGTTGTGATTGGAATTGTGGTTGTTTTTATAGGATTGCTGCTTAAAATAGCCCCCATTGGAGTATGGAATGATATTGACTGGAAAGTATATATTGTTTTTATGCCGACTCCTTTTTTATTTGTTTTGGTTATGTATTTGCGGCATTTGCTACACGGGCAATTACAAATACCCTTCATTAATATTTCTGAGATACTTGAACGGTTACTTTATATTCTGTTGTTTATTTTATTTGTTTGGTATTTGGAAATGGGTCTTGTTGGGGTATCGCTTGCCCTTTCAGTCAGCACCCTGTTTCTTTTATTGCAATTGTTACGCTATGCACAGAAATTTAATCCCCCGTCCAAAAAGTCAGAATTCTCTTTAAAAACCGGTGCACTTATTAAAAAATTGTGGGGCTATGGCCAATGGTCATATTATTCAGGATTTGTAGAATATATTTTCATGAATTTCCCTATTTTGTTTTTAAAATCTACAGCAGGTTCCTTTGCACAGGTAGGCTTTTTTTCAAAGGCTCAGGGATTGGCTAATTATCCCAGGATAATAGCAGTGCCCATTTCGGGTCTGCTTTTCTCATATAATGCTGGGTCGGACAAAAATAAAGCCAATATTCGTACCGAAGTTGTATGTCGTTTTTCGTTTTGGGCAGTTACCATTCTTTTTGTTACGCTGGCATTTTTTATTAAACCTATAATAATTCTACTGTATGGTGAAGCATTTCTTCCGGCTGCAAGGGTGTTTTTCTTTTTATATCCAAGTATTGTTTTTTATATACAATCCCTTTACCTGAGTTCTGATATTGCTGCCCGCGGATTGAACAAAGAGACGTTTACCATCAGGTTAAGATCGCTTCCATTTATTTTGGTAGCAGCTTACTTTCTGATTACCCATTACGAGATCATCGGTGCGGCCATCGCCATAAGTTTGTCGTTTACAACCCTTTGGGTTCAATATGCCCTGAAATATTTTTCCCTTTCAGGTTCTGGTTTTGCAAAAATTCTTTTCCTCAAAAAAAATGATTTTAAGTTGGTTGCAGACCTGGTAAAAAACAGGGATAGAAAAAATATTCCTCCAAAGAAACTATGAAAAAACTAGTCTTTTTTTTCCCTCAAATAGATAAAGTAGGGGGTGTTCAGGTATTATTTTACCGGTTGATAAAAAAATTTATTGAAGCGGGAAATTATGAAATTATAGTGGTAGATTATCTGGATAGCTATTTGTTAAAAAGGCTACAGGGTTTGAATTTTCATCATTTTCCACTAGACGAGGAACGAAAAATAAGACTCAATAAAGATCATACTTTGTTCACATCTCCCGGGAAGATATCTTCCCTCTTGAGTTTTTTTACATTTTCACACAATGCACGGTTATTTTTATGGGAGTTTGGTCCATATAGCTTTATTGAGAACCAGATTTTAACAAGTTACTATCGATATATCGGGATTGAAAAAGCCACCCGGATTAGCGATATGATGGAAAAGAAAAGAAAAATAAAGCTGGCAAGAATACTTCTTGCGGGTAGTAGGTTTAGTGGTATTTTTTTCATGTGTGGGAAAAATTACTATTACAACAAGCTTTTCTACCGGATCGAATTCGAACCCAATTATTTACAGATACCAGTCGAATTCAGTGGTCCTTTACTCCCCTGTACCAAAAAACCGAAAGATGAAACCGGACATTTCAACCTTTTCTTTATGAGCCGATTGGAATTACAAAAGTCGCAGCCACTCTACCGATTGATTAAAAACATGAGCGATTTTCAAAAGTTCCAGAAAAAAAGTCGTCTAAAACTTATTGTTATTGGTGATGGCCCTGAAAAGGAAAATCTTATAAAATACTCAAATGAACTAGAAGTTGAATCCAATTTTTTAGGCAGGTTAGAGGGTGAACAACTTGACCAAATTATTACTGAAAAGGCTGATCTTTCATTTTCGATGGGAACCGCTGCTCTTGAATTTGCAAAGCTGAGAGTACCCTCTGTTTTAACCGAGGGAGCAATGATCCTGAAAGGTGACTTGAAAACTGAAAAAACTTACAAATGGCTATTCGATTCAAATGACTACAATCTTTCTTCAGAACCATCCCTTTCGTCACCCGAAAAGATGAAAAAATTTGAAGAGATATTGGATGAATTCTTTCAAATTAAAGACCTTAGTGATAAAACCTTTCAGTATGTACTTGAAAAACATAATTTTGATTCTGTTTTCTCGAAAATAAATGAGCAATTGTTAAATAATCGACTTCAATTTAACGTCCTAATTCAAAACGGCATTTTTGATTTTTCCTTTAAAGATAATTTATTAAAAGGATATCTTAATTTAAAAAGATTTGTAAAAAAAAAAGATTATCACTGATTTATTTATAATTTGGATTAAAGGCTAATTGAGTAAATGTTTTGTTTTCAGGGTTATGTTTAATAAGTTTTATGAAAAAGATATAATATTTTAACAGCTATTATTTAATGAACTTAAAGCATAAAGTAAAAAGTACCATTAAGTTTTATTCATGGCGGTTAAGGAATCCGGGAAAGCCTTTTTCCGAATTTTATATAAACCATGTTTGTGAGGTGCTTAATAATAATATTGCGCATCCTACACTTGGAATAAATCATAAAGATGCTATCCGGTTTGAAAAAACATCAAAAATTGAAAAAGATTTTTTAATCAGGCAGGGATTAAAACCTTCACATAATTTTGTTGATTATGGCTGTGGTAGTTTAAGGTTGGGAAAAGAATTGATCCCTTACCTCGATTCTGGGAAATACCATGGTTTAGATGTAACTGATCAGTTTTTTTTACTTGGAAAGAGCTTAATTGATCCCGTGGTTTGGAAAACAAAACAGCCCTCACTGAATGTTATAAATGAGAAGAATTTAAAATTTACTAGTGATAAAAAAATTGATTTTTTGATGTCGTGTGCTGTATTATATCATATTCCTGCTGCCGAATTACCTAAATATTTTACTAATATTGTTAATTTATTGAAAGATGAAGGAAAAGCTTTTGTTGATTTTACGTATAGCAAAAAAGTATACAAGCGAGCAATGGCAACATGGAGCTATCCAAAGAAACTGATTGAAAACATAGCTGGGGATGCAGGAGCCAATGTTATATTTCACCAATTAAATACTGAAGAATCCGTATGGTATCCAAAAGATCATGTAATTTTGGAACTTACTCGTAATTAAAATATTTTAAATTAGGAATTTATAACCAAATTTAAATTTTAAGATGCTGTTTTACCTTGTTACCGGTATTATTATAGTAATCTATGGATTGTATCCCAGGTCCAAATGGGAAGCATCTGTTTTTTTATTTGTTGCATTCATCATGCAAGGAAGGATTTTAGGTGCAGACGATCAGTTTATGGGCTTTATTGATCATCGTTCAGTTGTAAGTGCTTTATTGATTTATAGTTCATTTAAATATAAATCCAGAATCTTAACTATAAGTAAAAATAATATGGATTTATATAAAAAACTCTCCTTATACATTGTTGTATTATTAATCTTGATCCTTAATAAATATATTCAAATTAAAAATGAACTTTTGACTGGTGACATTGATATTTGGCTAATCTCAAAAAGATTTTTAAGGGATTTCATTGTTATATATGCAGCCTATCAGATTGTTCGCAAGATGTATAATAAGAGTACTTACCGGGGAATTGAAGATGGGATTTTATTAGGAATGATAATCTCAATAACATCAATGTTATTTTATGGCTTTTTTGAGGGGCTGGGGTTTTCTATTCACACTGGTGTCGATGAAAGCTATAACAGACTTACAGGTTTTATGGGGGAAAATGCTAATGCAGCTGCAGGAATATTCAGTGTCGTTTATGGATATATATTGGCACGTGTAGAACAAACAGGAAAATTTACAAAAAAGTATATATTCATTATAAGCCTTGTGCTTATTGGAATTTTAACGGTAGCTTCGCGCACAGGGCTTGTTATTATTGTATTGCTTACATTGATTTATGTTTTTCGAACATCCACCAGCGTAAGAAAGTCAGTAGCCAGTAGTTTGGTTGTTATTGTATTGGCTGCAATATATTTTATCTTTTTCGGCGATCTGATGGCTGAAAGGGTACAATCTCAGATTTCTGGGGAATTTGACACCCTGAGTTCGAGGGAGTCCTATTGGGTAATGTATTTAAATGATTTATATAATAACCCAAACTGGATGATTATAGGTAATCTTGGCGAGCCAACATACCACAGGTCAGTACATAACACGTATATTCACTATCTTTTTAGTACTGGTCTTATTCCTTTTATTATTATATTAAATATTTTCTGGCGATTTTATAAATATCGCAACCGCTACCGGTTAAATGAATTTTACTTCACACCTATTTATTCTTTATTTGCTCTAATGATCGCATGGATTACCGGAGCTGGTTATGTTAATTATTGGTTCATGCTAATAATGGCTGCATCATCCGGAATACCCTATATTATTGTAAAGAATAATCAGCTAATTGTAGCAAATCAAAAAGCCAACTCAATTACAAATGCATAATTGAAAATCAATTTAATTTATATTTTATCAAGCGGACATAGTGGCTCAACTGTTTTAGGAGGACTATTGGGAAATCATGAAAATATTGTTCATGTTGGAGAACTTTCCAATTTATATAAGGTAGTTAACGGAGAACTTGAAACCTGTTCATGTAAAAAGTTACCTCAGGAATGTAGTTTTTGGAGCGAAGTTCTGTTAAAGTTTAACAAAGAACTTATAAGCATACAAATGACTTTGGAAGATTATGAAATTATTAGAAAGAAAGTAGAATTAAACATATTAAAAAAGAGAAGAAAAATTAAAGAATTGCCAGATTACATAGTATTAACCAGGTTATTGTTCCAACTGATATCGGGTCAAGCAAATAAACAAATTATCGTTGACTCTTCAAAATCTCCTGGTCGTGCTTTAGCATTAAGCCTGACATTCAAAAAACAAATGAAAATTATTTATTTAAAGAAGAACTACAAAGGTGTTCTTTCTTCCTTTAAAAGAAAAAAAAAGAACTATAAATTATCAACTATAAAGTTTCAGTACTATTTATTAAGAGAACATTATAAATTTCTGTATACTCTTTTAATAAGCAAATCATCACATATTAAATTTAGCTATAATAATATTTTTTCTCATAAAAAAGTACTACAGTTATTCAGTAAGCTTGGTATATCTAATGCAGTATCAATAAATTCGGAACTTAAAAATTATCATGTAATTGCAGGCAACAGAATGAGGTATAATAACAGGTTTATGATTGAGGATAAAAAAAAGAATAACGTTGAGCTATATTTATTTGAATCTTTGTTAGCCGGTATTGCAAATTTTATTAGGAATATTTATTAATAAACTTCTGCTGCATTTAATATAATATCTTTCACATTTTTTCTAAAATGATTATCTTATGATTGCATTTTTTATTCCGCATACATCAACTTCACATTATGGGATGGAAATTTAAGCCGATTGCATGATTATTAGTTTTAATTTGACATTCTGAAAAAATTTAACCCAGTTTAAGTTTTACTTACAATTATGAAATTCCTTTTTCTTGATACAGATATTCGTCTAATAATAATGAATAGCAATAGAGTATTTGGCGGTACGGCCATCAGGCAATATTATTTTGCAAAAGGGCTATCCGAATTAGGGCATGACGTTGGCGTGGTAACAATTAAATCGGATTCATTTTTGTCTAATGAAAATTTTGAATTTAAATTGCTGGAAACTTATAATCCGGATTTTGGAATTAAAGCACTGCGATGGATTTATTATCGTGCTCCAATGATTTTTTATTCGATTTTAAAATTTAAACCCGATCGGGTAATCATTAAAGGAGGAGGAGGATGGCTAAATTTAATTGTTCTTATTAGTTCTATTATTTTAAGAAAAAAAATTGCATTATTAATTGCCAATGACGCAGAAGTCTATGGTTTTAACAAAAAATATAGTTATCCCAGCAGATTAATTCAAAATTTAATTATATACAAATCAAGCCATATATTATGTCAAAATAAGTTTCAACTTGACCACATGAAAAGGTATAAAAACCAAAAACGCACGATTAACACAATCTTAAATCCAATTGATATAAATTTAAGTGAAAAGTACTCTAGTACAAATAGAAAATACATTGCCTTTATTGGGACATTCAGAAAACATAAAAACCTTCAATCGCTCTACAATATTGCTAAAAGTAATACGGAAACATTATTTAAAATAGCAGGAAAAGAAATTGAAACAACAGAATCTGAAACTAAGCTTATTATGGAAGAACTTAGAAAATTGAATAATGTAGAATTTGTAGGTTTTTTGCCACATGATAAGATAAAGGATTTTTTAATGAACGCAAAAGCACTTTTAAATACATCTTTTCATGAGGGATTTTCAAATACTTTTTTGGAGGCATTTAGTGTTGGCACACCAATAATATCACTTTATGTTGATCCTAACGACATACTTAAAACTGAAAAATTGGGATTTAAAATAAGTGAGAAAGAGTTTTCTCAGATTATCCGGTTGTTAGATCTGGAATTTGACTACAAATTATTTTATAGTCGATCAATAAAATACATTCAAAAAAATCATTATTATCTCGATGTAAGTAATAAACTCGCCTTTATTCTTAAGTGAAATCGATCTCAGTACTTCTTATATGATATTACACCTTATTTCTTCGCTCAGGCGCGGCGGTCGCGAAAGACAACTGGCTGGAATATTAAAACATGAAAATCAACACTATTCTAACAAAGCCATAGTCTTTAACAAAAATGAAAACAGTTATGAGAAGGAGTATGAGCTAACCGATAAATTAATATATCTAAAATCAAGAAATCCGATTGTTCGTATTGTAGATATTTATCGTGTTTTACGTACCGAGAAACCAAATATTATTTGGACGTGGGGAGGATTTGAAGCAACTTTTGGTTTAATTCTGTCAGCGTTAACAAGAGTTAAACATATCAATGGCAGCATCCGGCATGGGATAGTACTTCATAACAGGAAACAATTGTGGAGAAAGTTTATTCTTCATTTAAGTAAATATATTGTTGCGAATTCCAAAGCAGGATTAAAGGCAAATAAACTGAAAAGGGGTTTTGTGCTTTACAATGGAATTGATCATAAATTTGACACATACAAACAATCAACAATATTAAATCCGGATAAAAAGACTGAACCGCCGGTTCTCCTCATTTCAGTTGCCAACCTTGTACCGTATAAAGACTATTTTACGATTATTAAAAGCCTGGCAAGTCTTAAGGAACAAGGTTATATATTTATTTACAATATTGTTGGTGATGGTCCCATGAAAGATGAAATACTCAATTATATTAAAGATCATGATCTTGAAAAGGAAATTATCATTTTAGGACGGATTGAGGATGTAGAAAAGCACTTAATTAAAGCCGATATTTTTATTCATTCATCCAAAGGGGAGGGTTGCTCCAATGCCATACTGGAGGCGATGTTTGCAGGCTTGCCGGTAATCGCTTCAAATACAGGTGGCACTCCTGAAATTGTCGGGGAGAAAAATGGTTTATTGTTTGAATATAAAAATGCTGAACAACTTGAATTACAGATTAAAAAGCTGATTGATGATCCGGACTTAAGGCAGGAAATGGGTCGTCAATCTGCAAAAATTGCCAGGGAGAAATTTACAGTAGATGTGATGATGCGGAATTATTATAATATTTTAAAAGAAGTTCATCAATCGTAATGACGACATATAAATTTGCCATATTGCGAAATGAAAACCCGGAGGAACACCTGGAATGGGTAAAAGCCTGTGAATCACATCCTGACGTTGGGTTTAATGTCATCAATCTTACGAGAGATAACTGGCTTGAAGAAATACAACAGGGAAATTATGATTGTCTCCTGGCTAAACCATCAGGTTTGGTAAGTTATTATAAAACCCTTTATGATGAGCGGATCTATATTTTAAACAAAGTCCTGAATTATAAGATTTATCCGTCTTTTGATGAGTTGTTTATCTATGAAAATAAACGTTTGCTTTCCTATTATCTGAAGGCTAAAAAAATACCACACCCACAAACATGGGTATTTTATAATAAACCGGAAGCTGAACAATTTATTGAGCAGGCGGATTTACCAATTGTCGGAAAAACTATTATTGGAGCGGGTGGCAGCGGTGTTAGGATTTTAAAAAGTAAAACATCAGCACTAAAATATATAAATGAAGCATTTTCGCAGAAAGGAATAACAAGGAATTGGTCGCCAAACATCCGAAAAGGAAGTTATACAAAACGCTTGTTGAACCGGTTAAAAGATATCCCCGGGACTATTCGATATTTCATTAATAAAAAAAAGGCTGCCACCATCGATCCACAGAGATGGTTTGTTCTTTTTCAGGAATATATACCCGTAGATTTTGAATGGCGTTGTGTAAAGATTGGAGAATCCTGTTTTGCGCATAAAAAGTTACGCAGTATTGGTGAAATGATAAGTGGTTCTTCCAATGTGAGCTGGGATGGCCCACCTGAAAAGTTGCTGGAATTTATGAAGGCTGTTACAGAAAATGGAAATTTATTAAGTCAGGCAATCGACATTTTTGAGGATAAAAAAGGCAATTACCTCGTAAATGAGCTTCAATGTTTCTGGGGCTCAAAAAACCCTCACCAGATGATATTAGATGGAAAACCTGGCAGATATTTTCATAAAGATGGTAACTGGATTTTTGAAGAAGGTGAATTTAATATGAATAACTCCTATAATCTTCGGCTTGCTCATGTTTTACAATTGCTTGATGAAGGCAAATTATAGATAAAAATGCTTGTCCATTTAAAAAATATTTATGGTAGTATAAGAAGATCTATGCCTTCTTCAATTCAGGGCAAAATGTCGCAATGGGCCTTTAGTTTAAGCCGTAAACCATTTGTTAAAAAAGACAGCGTGCCTGTTGAACAAAAGTTTCCGAATGGAGAAAAGGGTGGTTTTATCATGTCGGCAGATTTTGAGCTGGCCTGGGCATGGCGCTTTTCAAAAACAGGAGCCAACCCCATCAAAAAGGCAGAGATCGCAAGAGCCAATATGCCGGTAATACTGAGTAAGCTTGAACGGTATAATATTCCGGTCACATTCGCCACAGTCGGACATTTATTTTTAGAAAGCTGTACCAAAGGAGGCCATGACTGGATGCATCGTATTCCGCATTTTGATGATCATTGGAAATTTACGCAAGGTGACTGGTACGGCCACGATCCTTATTCGGCTGTTGAAAAAGATCCGGCCTGGTATGCACCAGATCTGATCAAATTGATTCAAAATTCAAAGGTAAAACACGAAATCGGAACACATACTTTTTCTCACATCGATTTTACCTATAAGAACTGTCCGCCTGAAGTGGCAGATGATGAAATAAAAGCTTGCATTGATGTTGCGAAAAAATATAACATTGAATTGAAGTCCATTGTATTTCCGGGAGGTACATGGGGAAATATTGAGGTGTTAAAACAACATAAGATTAAAATTTATAGAAAGAGTTCTGAATATGAACTGGCTTATCCTTATTATGATAAACATGGCTTATTGGTGACGGTAAGTTCCATTGCCATGGATAACAATAAATTTAACTGGTCTCCGGAATATTTTCTAAAAAAGTATAAGGTTTATATTGACAAGGCAATAAAAACAAACACCATTGCTCATTTTTGGTTTCACCCCTCTTTTGATCCCTGGTTCCTTGAGAACGTTTTTCCTGAAATACTGGAATATGTCAATGAAAAAAGAAAAGAAGGATCGTTGTGGGTTGGAACCATGGGTTCAATAGCAGACCATATACAAAATAAAGACAATAATTAAAATGGCTGGAATAGCAGGTATAATCATAAAGCAAAATAATATTCAAGCGGATATTTATTTGCCTGCTTTCGAAGCTATGATTAAAAACCTGGCTGTATCAGATTCTCAATTACGAAAACGCCACATTGGTTCATCTTTTTTGTTTGGTAATGTAGTTACAGTATCAAGTAAAAGAAATGATCATTTCCAATTTCTTGAATCGAAAAATATTTATTGCATAATTGATGGTTTGGTATTTATTAGTGATCATGAAAAATCAATAATCCGAAAGCAATATCAAATTAAAGATCAAATTTCAGATTATGAGCTAATTCCCTATTTATACGATTTTTATACTACAGATATCGTCAATCATATTACCGGTTATTACAATATTTTTTTGGTGGATATCACAAAACATGAATCCATTTTATTTAATGACCGTCTGGGATATTCACCCTTGTATTATTATGAATCCGATCTGTTTTTTGTGTTTGCTTCTAAGATTGAAAGTATACTATCTTCGGGATTAATGTCAAATCATGAATTTGATACAACCACAATTGCGGAACACCTGTTTTTTAATTACCCCTTATCTGATTATACCTTTATCAGGGGCATTCATACACTCCCCAATGCCACATCATTATCCATTAACAGGCAAAAAATAAAATGGAAAAAATATTGGGGCGTTGAAGAATTTTTTGATTTTAACCCGGCAGGGAAGAAAGAAAGCTTAAGATTGATAAATGATGGATTGAAAACAGCAATAAGCAAAATTATATCTGATCCCGGGAAGGAGATTAATCTATCATTAACAGGTGGTTGGGACAGCAGGGTGGTTTTATCACTTCTTATGCCGGAGTATAAAGACAGATTTAGATTATATTCGTTCGGAGCTGAAAATTCTGATGACATTCTTATACCACAATACATTGCAAAGAAAGAGCACTTACACTATGATCCCTATATATTAAACCAGGACTATTTGGATAATGAATTTATTCCATCTGCAATAAAAACAATTGAATTATCAAACGGCACAAGAAATTACAAGCGAACCCACTACTTGTATGCTATTCAGAAAATAGCTGACTTTTCAGATTTGCTTATTTCGGGTATCTTCGGTGATGAAGTTATTAAGGTAGCCCATGCATCAGGCGGGACAGTCATTTCCTCCAATGCCATTAATTTAATAAAGTCAGATTTTAATATTGACCAAATCCTTACAAAGTTTAATGAAAGTGAATTTTTAAGTAGTTTTCGTACAGATCAAAAAAAACTGAAGGAAAAATTTGCTTCGCGGATCTCTGTTCTCAGAAATAAAGCCAACGAATTTGATAGCATCAGCCAGAAGTATTATTATGTACGATTTGAACTTAATTTAAGAAAGTATTTTGGTAATGAGGTAAATAGCTATAACGATTATGTATATTGTGCATCCCCGTTTATTGATCATGATTTTTTGATGCTTTTTGCCCGGACCATGTATCTGGGAATTCACTATCCTTTTAATTCAAATGACCTGAGGCTAAAAATGATGGCGACATTATTATATACAAATTTAACGAGACGAAACTACAAGCCTTTGGTTTTTTATCAAAGCTCAAGGGGTTATTCAATGCATGATGCTACAACTTCTGTAGGTAAAATTAAAATTCTTCTCAAAAAGTATTTATTATCAAAAAAGAGCTCTATAGATGGTTTTAATACTAAACCTACTGATGAGCTATTTTTGAATTACCTGCAGGATTTTGTGAAAACTAATAATGGGATACCACTTTCATTAACAGCAGATTTAACAGGAGCCAAATCTCCTGATATTAATTCAATGGTATATTGGATGAATAGGATTGAAAGTCGATATTAATAAATTTGATTTTACTTTTTTTGATCGGTATTATTGAAATTTCAATATTTAGTATCCGCAAAAATTATCTCAGTTGAAAGTACTTTTTGTCTCAAGTGGAAATAAAAACGGCAAACCCACATCCATTGTTTATAATCAGGGCGAATCGCTAAAAAAGTGCAACATATTGATCGATTATTATATCATTACCGGAAATGGATATTGGGGATATGTTAAAAGTATTTTCAAATTAAGAAAATTTTTAAAGATGAATTCATTTGATTTGATCCATGCACATTACTCATTTTCCGGATTTGTGGCAGCATTAAGCTTAAAAACTCCGGTTGTTGTTTCGTTAATGGGTAGTGATTTAAAATCAGCTGGATTATTTAAACTAGCTATCAAACTATTTAACCGGTTTTTCTGGAAAGTCTGT
>Ga0255364_10237_pt1 | contig 13066 bp, 9 predicted proteins | sample ANMaggSSYBR01G12_FD_182087 | JGI IMG/M metagenome (GOLD analysis project Ga0255364, IMG submission 182087) | Sediment cell enrichment communities from methane seep in Santa Monica Basin, California, United Staets - ANME aggregate JGI... | ecosystem: Environmental > Aquatic > Marine > Cold seeps >...
TGTTATTATATATCTTTCCTTTAAGCGGCCAGCGCAGCGACGCCAATATTTTTGGTGATGTACAGTGCGAGGGAGAACACATTCCATTTGCAAGCATACACATTGAGGGCACTGCCATCGGTACAGCCACAGATATTACTGGTCATTACATGCTTATAGATCTGGAACCGGGAACTCATATTCTTATGGCTTCCTCCATGGGCTACATTACCATTAAAAAGGAAGTTACCATAAATCAGGATGAGGTGCTCGAAGTTAATTTCGAGCTGGAAGAGGAAACCATGTCCATCGATGAGGTGGTAGTTACCGGCACCAAGACCTTTAAAAGGCAGACCGATGCTGCAGTAATTGTGAATGTGATTGACAGCAAATTACTTGAGCAGACCCAATCATGCAATATCTCTGAAGGACTCAAGTTCCAGCCGGGACTCCGTGTGGAAACTGATTGCCAGACCTGTAACTACACACAGCTCAGGATGAACGGACTGGGAGGGGGCTACTCACAGATCCTGATCAATGGTCGCCCCGTGTTTAGTCCACTCACCGGTCTGTACGGCATGGAACAGATACCTGAACTGGGGCTCTCCAAATCTACATCGGCCGTAACGGACCTTTCACTTTTAACAAGATCTTCCGAAATATCCTTTACTTGTTTGCCTGTAATGTCAAACACCTTGGCTTTTATCTTTGCCTGGCCACTGTATTCAAAAGTCACCGTAAACCTTCCATCGGATGGGTTAGGATATACTTTTACTTCGCTGATGGTTTGTTCAACACCAGCCGGATCCTCATCTAGAAGAAGGTACGAATGCGAAAAGACATGCCGGGAAACAAAAATGCTGACCAGCAGAATTCCCATAAAAAGTATCGTAGACTTTTTCATAGTACAATTATACGCAAAAATCCTGCCAATAGTTTTATAAAAATTTGCTCTGCCAACAAATTATTAACATGGAGATTTTGTGGCACTATTTAGGCTAACTTTACTTTCCATGTTTTTAATTTTCGACACCGAAACAACGGGGCTTCCAAAAAGAGATAAGGCTCCTATATCTGAGGTAGATAACTGGCCCAGGGTAGTTCAAATTGCCTGGCAGCTGCACGATGAGGACGGTGATCTGACTGAACACGGCAACCTGCTGATCCAGCCCGATGGATATGAGATTCCCTATTCAGCTGAAAAAATACATGGTATCTCCACAGAGAAAGCCAGAACGCATGGCTTACCACTTGTGGAAGCACTGGAAAAATTCAATGAGGCTGTTGTAAAATCAACTTTTCTCGTAGGCCACAACATTCGTTTCGATATCAATGCCCTGGGTGCGGAATTCATCAGAAGCAAGCTAATTTCTGACTTTCTCCAAAAGGAGCAGGTTTGTACCATGCGTTCCAGTACCGATTATCTGAAGCTCCCCGGGGGTAGAGGAGGGAAATTCAAGCCGCCCAAGCTGATGGAGCTCTATGAATCCCTGTTTGAAGAGCAGTTCATGAAGGCTCACAATGCAGCAGCCGATGTGGAGGCCACAGCCAGATGCTTCTTTGAACTGCTTCGAAAAAAAATCATTTCTCCCGAATCCCTGGGGCTCACTCAAGAACAATACGGTCGCTTTATATCAAAAAACCAGGGAAAGATCGGGCCTTACGGACTTACCCACCGCTCCAACTGGGATGAAGAGGCAGAAGAAGAGGCAGATTCAGCAGATCTCTCCGAAGAATCCTCCCCTGAAGAACCGCTTGATGCAGGATTTTGTCACCTGCATGTACATACCCAGTACTCCATCCTGGACGGGGCAGCCAGCATACCGGAGCTATTAAAGAAAGCGATAGACGATGGCATGCACGCCGTGGCCATTACCGATCATGGCAATATGTTTGGAGCCAAGGAGTTTCATCTCGAAGCAACCAGGCGTGGAATCAAGCCCATACTGGGATGCGAAGCCTATATTGCAAACAGGGAAAGGCATTCAAAGAAAGATAAGAACCAGGATGGTTTTGCACATGTTGTTCTTTTGGCCAAAAATCATAAAGGCTACCAGAACCTGATCACAATGATCTCGCTCGGATGGACCGAAGGTTTTTATTACAAGCCACGGATCGACCGTGAACTACTGGAGAAGTATCACGAAGGAATTATTTGTCTCTCGGCATGCCTGGGTGGAGAGATTCCGCAGGCCATTATGCACCGCACTGTGGAAGAGGCCGAGCGGATCGCCCTGGAGTATAAGAGAATCTTTGGCGAAGATTTTTACCTGGAACTAATGCGGCACCGGACCGACGATGCCGGGATGAACAAATTGGTTTTTGATGACCAGGTATTTGTGAATCGCACCCTCCTGGAGCTCGGAAGAAAGCTTGGGATCAAATGTGTAGCCAGCAACGATGCGCACTTTGTGAATATGGAGGACGCAGAAGCACACGATCACCTTATTTGCCTGAATACGGGTAAGGACCTGGACGATCCGACCCGGATGCGATATACCAGACAGGAATGGTTCAAAACCCAGGCAGAAATGAAAGAGGTTTTCTCTGATCTACCTGCTGTCCTGAACAATACCATTGAAGTGGCTGACAAGGTTGAACCCTATGAACTGAACACCAATCCGGTGATGCCACACTTTCCGCTCCCTGAAGGATTCAGCAATGAAGATGAATACCTGAAACATATTACCTATGAAGGAGTTGCCAGGCGTTACCCTGATTTAAACGACGAAGTAAAGGAGCGGATCGATTTTGAACTGGGGACCATTCAGCGTATGGGTTTCCCTGGCTACTTCCTGATCGTCCAGGACTTTATTTCCGCTGCACGTGACATGGGTGTCTCTGTGGGACCCGGAAGGGGATCGGCAGCCGGATCGGCCGTGGCCTATTGCCTGGGAATTACAGATATCGATCCCATACGATACGACTTGCTGTTTGAAAGGTTCCTGAATCCCGACCGTGTCTCCATGCCCGATATCGATATTGATTTTGATGAAGACGGACGCGAGGATGTACTCAAATGGGTGGTGAATAAATATGGTCATGACAGGGTGGCCCACATTATCACTTTTGGATCCATGGCAGCAAAGATGGCCATCAGGGATGTGGCCAGGATACAGAAGCTCCCCCTGCCGGAAGCCGACCGGCTTGCCAAGTTGGTTCCGGAGCGACCGGGTACCACCTTTGCAAAAGCCTTTGAAGAGGTGCCCGATTTGAAAGCTGAGCTTAATTCGTCCAATCCACTTATTTCAAATACTCTTCGTATTGCCCAGCGCCTGGAGGGATCGGTCAGGCAAACCGGACTCCATGCCTGCGGCGTGATTATTGGCAGAAACAGTCTCACAGAACATCTTCCCGTTTGTAAATCAAAAGAATCTGAACTCCTGGTTACCCAGTTTGACGGCCATTTTGTAGAAGATGTGGGGATGCTCAAGATGGACTTTCTGGGACTAAAGACGCTGTCCATCATCAAAGATGCTGTGGCCAACGTCAAAGAATCCAGGGGAATCGAGGTCGATATTGATCACCTGCCCATGGACGACCAGGCTACCTTTGAACTCTATTCCAGGGGAGATACCACCGGGCTTTTCCAGTTTGAGTCGCCCGGAATGAAAAAACACCTCAAGGATCTCAAACCCAACCGTTTTGAGGACCTGATTGCAATGAATGCTCTCTACAGGCCGGGCCCCATGGAGTACATTCCTTCCTTTATAAACCGGAAGCACGGAAAGCAGAAAATCGAATATGATCTCCCCGAAATGGAAGAGTATCTTAAAGATACCTACGGGATCACTGTCTACCAGGAGCAGGTGATGCTACTCTCCAGAAAACTTGCCGGATTTACCCGTGGTGAAGCAGATTCGCTTCGAAAAGCCATGGGAAAGAAGATCAAGAAGATGATGGACGAGCTTAAGGTGAAGTTCGAGGAAGGGTGTAAGCTTAACGGATTCTCTAAGCAGAAGATTGAAAAAATATGGACAGACTGGGAAGCATTTGCCCAGTATGCATTCAACAAATCCCACTCTACCTGCTATGCCTATGTCTCCTACCAGACCGGCTACCTGAAGGCGAATTACCCGGCAGAATTTATGGCTGCAGTGCTAAGCCGGAACATTACCGACATAAAAAAAATTGGCCAGTTTATGGACGAGTGCCGGAGAATAGGAATCTCAGTGCTTGGTCCTGATGTGAACGAAAGTAATGCAAGATTCACCGTCAATGATAAAGGGAATATCCGCTTTGGTTTGGGTGCTATCAAGGGTGTGGGAGGAAATGCCGTCCAAAGTGTCATCGAGGAACGCATTAGCAATGGCCCATTCCGGGATATTTACGATTTCGTGGAACGGAATGATCTGCACCAGGTAAACAGGAAGAATTTTGAAGGGCTGGCCATATCCGGAGCGCTGGATTGTTTCGAGAACATTTCCAGGAGTCAATACATCGATACGCTGGAAGATGAAGACGCCACCTTTATTGAGCAGTTAATCAAGTTTGGAAGTAAGATCCAGTATGAAAGAGATACTCCCCAGCAAAACCTGTTCGGGGAGACCAGCGCCATCCCTATTTCAAAACCGGAACCTCCTGAGGTAAACCGGTGGGAAGATATTACCACCTGCAAACAAGAAAAAGAGCTCCTGGGTTTCTACCTGACATCCCATCCACTGGACAGGTTCAAACTGGAGATAGATGCATTCTGTCCCAATAAACTTGAGGAATTGGGTGATTTGTCCCAGTTCAAGGGACGGGATGTGATCTTCTGCGGCATGGTAAAAAGTGTCCGGGACGGAGTGGACCAGTGGCGCAATAAGCCTTATATGCTGGCCCAGCTGGAAGATTACACCGACACCTACAACCTGAGACTGAAAAATGACGACTACGTTAATTTTAAACAATATTTTCTACCCGATGTCGCACTTATGATCAGGGCCACTGTAAACGAATGGAGCCCCAGGGAAGAGCCGGGCAAAAAGATATACTCCCTGAGAATGAAGATGGTTTATATGCTCGCCGATGTACGTGATAAACTAGTTAAATCGATCGATATCTCCCTGAATATCAACCAGGTTTCAGACGAACTCATTAATTCTTTTGAGCCTTATACTGTGAATGAGAGTGGGAAGGTGCTAAAGTTCCATATTCATGATCCTGAAAGCAATATGAAACTAAACCTCTTTTCACGCAACAAACAGGTGCAACTGTCCGACGAATTTATCAACTATCTTAAAAATAATCCGGGCTTTGAATTCCGTCTTGCGTAACTGTTTTTTTTTATAATTTTGACGATCGAATATTATTTATAAATTTTACATTATGGCATTAGAAGCAACAGATGGCAATTTCGACGAACTGGTACTGAACTCTGATAAACCTGTAATCGTAGATTTCTGGGCTGAATGGTGTGGTCCCTGCCGAATGGTAGGACCCATTGTTGAGGAGGTGGGTGTTGATTATGAAGGTAAGGCTGTAGTAGCTAAAGTTGATGTGGATAGCAATCCCGGCATCACTGCAAAATATGGTATCAGGAACATTCCAACCATTCTCTTCTTTAAAAACGGAGAAGTTGCTGACAAGCAGGTGGGCGCTGTACCCAAGAGCACCATCGTTAGTAAGCTGGACGCCCTGCTTTAGATTAATAGTCTTTCGGTATAAAGAAAAAGGTTCCATCCTCATCTTCAAGTCCGGCAATCTTTCCAAACTGAGGCGATTGCTTGTTTGAATTCTCAACTGCTGAAGATACCTTCATTACGATATTCTCAATGGGAATACAAGATCCTGGATTATTGACCAACACATTGGCAAAAGTTCTGGTAAACTGGCTGTCGTCTACGGCCAATTCATATCCAGCTGAAGAGAATACCTGCGATGATTTAAACCTTGTAGAGGTCCAGTCGTCACAACTTCGCTTCTGGATCCCTGAACGCATGGCCTGATAAAAACTGGGGCCCGACTCACAGGCGTCCGTGATTACCAGCGTATGGGTAAGAAAATCGGGGTAAACCTGCATGGCAGCTTTCAATGCATTGATATTATAATAGGTAAACTCATCATCCCTTGAGGCATCCACAGGAATCCAATACCCACTTTCGTTTACATATTTTCCGTGACCGGCATACCAGACCAACAGGGAATTCACACGGTTACTTCTGATCATATCCCTCAACTCAATGGAGAAGAATTTTGAGAGTTCAGCTTTGCTCATATTCTTCTTATGAATCACCTCGTGAATCTGGTAGTTCGCCAGTGCTGAACGCATCATGCTTACATCCTTGCTTGGTCCGTCCAGGCTGGCAAATGAATCATAGTCCGAATTTTCAATGAAAATTGCCCATGTTTTTCCCATGGGATTATCATCATAGGATTGTGCTTCACGGTTTAGTTTATATTCTATCTCGGATCTATTGCCAAATTCGTCCTCAACAAATACGGTGATCCTGCTTTTGTTGGTCACATTCAAAGTCGCTGTGAAATTGGGATTCAGGTCGCTGGGGATATAACTGGCCATGACGCTATCTATGTAGATGGAGATAATCCTGCTCTCATCCTCAATTTTGCCCTCCACGTATATCATGGGATCGTTGTTATCCAGATAGAGAATATTATTTTCTGAACCATAGGGTGCAATCATTCTTACAAGTGGGGGATCAATTTCCGTACGCCTGATGGGGAAAATGGCGGTTTCTGTATTATCATATACATCCGAAACCTGAATAGTTACCTGGTTGGCATTGCTTAGATTCACACTGGCAAGAAACTTGAACCCCTCCTCTGTTTTTTCCACCGGCACGGTAAATCCGTTTACCTGGAGCGATTGAATGTCACTTGCCTCAGCAATTACTCCGGTAACATTTAATATGATAATCTCTTTGGATACATCAATGGTATTGGCATCATTGGACAGGGGGTCAAGCAGTACCACCAATGGTTTATCCTCTTCCCTGTTCAATTCGAACATCCGCTGGCTAGCCTCCTCATGCAAACGCTGGGCAGTACCATCATATTTTGACATAGCCAGCAGTTTTGCATAATCTTCCAGGGCCTTTTTATAATCCCTGATCACTTCATAGGCCCCTCCCCGCTTATAGTAAATCTCTGCATTCTCCGGATCCAGTTCAATGGCTTTTGAAAAATCGATGATGGCATATGCCGGCTGATTCATTTTACTGTTTATTTCGCCCCGGTATATATAGATTAATGGCTCCTCAGAGTACTGCACCGATGCCATGGAGAGGGTCTCACTAGCCTTTAGATATTCGCCCTGGGCCGATAAGACCTGGCTATGTAGGAGGATTGCTTTCAGATGCTGCGGATCAAGCTGCAATACTTCAATCAATTCAATCCCGGCGGCTTCATAATTCTCCTGTCGGAACAACAACTGTGCATAGGAGAAGTGGGTGGCCAATACCCTATTGTTCTCCCGCAAAGATTGTCGATAGGCATCACCAGCTTCATTATACATTTCCAGTTTCTCATATACCTGGGCCAGGTTATAATAGGCCTTTTCATCCTTTTTCAGTTTCAGGCACCTCTTAGCGTCTACCAGGGCCTCCTCATAATGCAAAAGAGCCATATTGACTGCCCATCTGACCCGGTAAGCTTCCAAAAAATTACTTTTCATCTGGATGGCCATGGAGAGCCTGTCCAGTGCAATCGGGTTGTCCCCATAGAGGTGCCACTCATTTCCGGCGAAATAGTAGATTTCCTCATCTTTTGATTCGAATGCCAGAGCCCGATCATAATCCTTCGCTGCACTTTTATGGTCTCCGCTCCTCGAAAATGCAGTGGCCCGCTGTATATAAGCCTTATCATAGTCAGGATCCAGCTCAATGGCTTTGGTAAACTGGATAATTGCATCCGCATAATTATTTGCCTTTGCAAAATCCTCTCCGGCCTTAAAATACTGCTTGGCCGATTGCGCCTGAACTGATGCTGTTATCATGACCGGCAGCAGGATCAAAATATATGCAATTTTCTTCATGATATTGTGCAGCCTAAAAGTACAGTTGCAAATTTAAAATCTTTTTACGCAACTTCCTGAATAATTGTTTCTTAATTTAGTTTGTTCCTGTAAACATCCAGTTTTGTTTCTCCAATTTTCACTGTTTCATCAACTTCTTCGTTTATCTCCGGAGCCTTAACTCCCTGGGTAAATAACATCTTTCCAGTAAAAACCCTGGCTTCATCCCATAATCCGGATTCAAGGAAACTCTTATGTAGCTTCGCTCCTCCTTCCACAAATACGGAGACTATCTGACGATCAAATAACTCTTCCATTACGTCAACCATCTCATAAGAAGGATCGGCATGAACCAATTGAATTCTACCTGCATAGTTACGCTGAACCCCTGTAAATACAATTGTTTCCGTTGTACCATCAAAAATTTGGGCGCTGTCCGACAAACGTCCGTTCCTGTCCATTGTAATGCGAACCGGATTCTCACCCGTCCACCTGCGAACAGTCAGGCTGGGATTATCGCTTAAGATGGTAGAGGTTCCCACCATGATGGCCGACTCTTCACTTCTCCATTTATGCACCAGTGTTCGACTCACTTCATCGCTGATCCACCTGGGTCCTTCCTGGTCTCCCGGTTCTCGTTCAAGATCGATAAATCCATCGGCTGTCTGCGCCCATTTCAAAATCACATAGGGCCTCCGGTAGTTGATATAATGAAGAAACCTACGGTTCAGGTGTTGTCCCTCTTCTTCCAGACAGCCAACTTCCACCTCAATACCTGCATTCTCTAAATGCCTGATTCCTTTGCCATTAACGCTGGGAAAGGGGTCTGTATTGGATACCACAACCCGCTTAAATCCTTTTTGCTGAATAAGCATGGAACAGGGTGGAGTCTTCCCATGATGGGAACATGGCTCCAGGCTGCAATAGAGTGTCGATTCAGGAAACAGGGAAGGATCCTTTACGGAGCGAATAGCATTCACTTCGGCATGAGGCCCCCCGAATTCATGATGATATCCTTCACCAATGATGCGATCGTTGTGAACAATAATCGCCCCTACAAGCGGATTTGCCTTGGTCATCCCCAAGCCCTTCCGCGCCAGTTCAAAGCAGCGGCACATGTATATTTTATCTTTCTCCGTAATCAAGGCTGTCGCTTTATTACTATTTTTGATTGATGCTCCAAAACCGTGCCACACTGAAACAGATCAGGTTCCACTTGCTATCGGAACTACGGCAAATATACACGGAAAATGAATCAGATTCCATTGTCCGGCTTGTTATGGAGCATCTTGGCTACCCTTTGTCTGTCTCACTACGCGAACCCGACCTGGCACCAAATCCATCAATCAATACACAAATCAATGAAATAGTAGCTGAAATACATAGTGGCTTACCCATTCAGTATATCCTGGGACAGACCCATTTCTGTGATCTGAACATAGGTGTGGACAAAGGTGTACTGATTCCCAGGCCCGAAACCGAAGAGATGGTGGAGCATATTAAAGCAAGAATCAAAGATTCCATCCACAGAATCATTGACCTGGGGACCGGTTCGGGTTGTATCGCACTGGCACTGAAGAAATACTTTCCGGATGCAGAGGTATGGGGAGTGGATATAAGTCAGGAGGCCCTAAGGGTGGCAGAGGAGAATGGTAGAAAAAATAATTTAGAAGTAAAATGGGGCGAGTTGGATCTCATGAATCTGCACTCCATGGAACAGTCACTGCTCTTCGATCTGGTAGTTAGTAATCCGCCCTATGTGATGAATAGCGAACGCGGGATTATGGCAAGAAATGTTACTGAATTCGAACCCGAATCTGCCCTGTTTGTTGCGGATGAGGATCCACTTATTTTTTACCGTGCCATTGCTGCTTTTTGCAAGAGCTACCTGGCAGACAGGGGCGAAATCTGGGTAGAGATCAATGAGCAGTTTGGAAACGAGTGTGCGAGACTCTTCGAGAAAGAGGGATTCAGCAAGGTCAGGGTACTCAAAGATATTCACGAAAAAGATCGATATATCAATGCAGGCAGATAAACATATGGAGTATGACGTGGCACTAAAACGTGCAGCAGCACTGTGCAGCAGCCAGGAACAATGCAGCAGTCATATCAGGGAGAAGTTGCTTACCTGGAAGGTCTCCAGCGATGATGCTGAACAGATTATCAATCTCCTGGTAAAGGAAAAATTCCTGGATGAACAGCGCTATGCCACCTTTTATGTCCGTGATAAATTTCGATTCAACGGCTGGGGAAAGATCAAGTTGCGTGTTATGTTAAAACAAAAAGAAATTCCCTCAGCTATCATCGAAGATGCCCTGAACCAGATTGACCCGGAACTCTACAAGCAAACATGTATGCGCCTGATCTCAGATAAGTCGGCCTCACTCAAGGAGACCAACCAATTCAAGCGAAAGGGTAAGTTATTCCGCTTCGCTGCTCAGCGCGGTTTTGAAACGGACCTGATTCACCAGATTCTTTCCTATCTTTAGCGAAATTTTTTGATACATGATTACAAGCGAACAAATCAAAGATCTCAGCAGGCGCCTGGATGCGTTAAGGAGGCATCTTTGACGTGGATGGCAAAAGCATCCAAATAGAGGAAGAAGAACAAAGAACACACGATCCGGATTTCTGGAACGATCCCAAATCGGCAGAGGAACAACTGAAGAAGATTGCCCGGCTTAAAAGCTGGGTGGGGGGCTACAATGGCGTAAAAACCGCCGTGGAAGACCTGAATGTACTGGCTGAATTTCTGGAAGCCGGGGAGTCCACCGAAGAAGAGGTCACCACCCAATTTTCAGAAGCACTCGTGCTAACAGAAGCGCTGGAGTCTAAAAACATGCTGCGCAATGAGGAGGACAGCCTGGGTGCCATCCTGAAAATCAATTCTGGAGCTGGGGGTACAGAGAGCCAGGACTGGGCCGAGATGTTGATGCGGATGTATCTTCGCTATGGAGAGAAGCATAACTACAAGGTAAAGGAACTCCACATGGTTCAGGGAGATGAAGCCGGGATCAAATCTGTGACCCTGGAATTCACGGGCGATTACGCTTACGGTTTCCTGAAGAGCGAGAGTGGGGTTCACCGCCTGGTGCGTCTCTCCCCATTTGACTCAGCCAACCGCCGTCACACATCATTTGCCTCCATTTTCGTGACTCCCGTAATTGACGAATCCATTGAAATCGTGGTAAATCCTGCCGACATTGAGTGGGATACATTTCGTTCCGGAGGTGCAGGAGGCCAGAATGTAAATAAGGTGGAAACAGGCGTTAGGGTCCGCCACTTACCCACCGGGATCACAGTGGATAATACCGAAACTCGTTCCCAACATAAGAACCGCGAAAATGCCATGCGCATCCTTAAGTCGCATCTCTACGAAATGGAGCTGCAGAAAAAGCGGGAAAAGCAGGCCGAGGTTGAAGGCAACAAGATGAAGATCGAATGGGGCTCACAGATCCGCAACTACGTCCTGCACCCTTATAAATTGGTGAAGGACCTGCGTACCAGCCATGAAACAGGCAATGTCCAGGCAGTTCTGGACGGGAATCTGGATGACTTTATCAAGGCCTTCCTGATGGAGTTTGGCGGGAAGTAGAAGGTTTTCAAGCCACCAATTCTGTTTGCTGTTGTGCGTTTGTGCTTTGAGCTCAGACCCCCACTGTTTTATTCTCTTGCCTTTGGTTTTGAACCGATTCTTTTTGTCTCTGTCCATCCATTGCTTGCGTTATCAAAATGATCAAATCTTGGGATATAAGGTTTAATATCAATCAGAGGTGTATTATCAAGAATGTCTATTCCCGATACTTCTAGAATATTCTTGTCTCTTTTTCTAAGTTTTACAGTTGATATTCCAATACTGTTTGGTCTGCAAGGATGCCTTGAAGCAAAAACACCATGCGGAGAATCATCTAAAAATGTTGGACGGGATAATTTTATTTCGCCAGCTTTGTCAAAAATATAAAACAGGATAATATGTGAAAATGTCTCAATTGTTTCTAATCCTTCTTCATATTCCGGAAATAATTCTATTTCCCCCTTTCCGTTAGGATTTGCATTGCCTTGAATGGGGCATTCATCTTTTGTTTTATATGGACTGTGAATTATCCCGATTTGTTCTATTGCATATTTCATATTCATAATAATTCCGCATCTCAACTGATTAAGGTCTATTCACACACAAAATTCTCCTTTGGAAAATTCATAGGATCTTCAGACCAATAATTATTTTATTGGGGCCCGTTTTGTTCCTGTATGATAATATCTAATTTCCCCACAATCAGTACAATATCCTCTGTGCACACTTATTATTCCACCACATTTCGAACAAACCCATCTTTTCTTTTCATTTTGGATAAAAATATCTATTCCATATTTTTCAATATTGATCAAATTTTCAATCATACTGAAGTTATAATTCCTTTGATAACGGTTATCTAATTGCTTCATTCTTGTACATGGGAATTTGCTACACTCATAGCAATAAATAAAATCATTATTTACAAGTTCCTCACAGTTTTTTATTCGACATCTGATACAAGACTTTGGTTTACTCTCATTGCCCTCTCTACAACCTGGACAACTATTCTCTTTCTTAAGATAGCCCATACAAATTACACAATTTGCACCACAGGGTGCTATTTGACTAATTTGTATTTCCAGCTTTTTCATTTGCTTCAAACAGTTTTTAATTCTTCATAATCTTATCATACCGACTATCCAGACAAACACTTACGTCAGTTGTAACAAACATGCCATTATAATACAGGCTAAAAACTGTTGCCGGAGTTGGAGCTGATTGAGCTTGACCCATAGTCTCCAATTTGATAATCTTTAAAGGAATCTCTCTTTTTTGCGCAGTTTCCATCAATGAAGTTTTTACATGATATTCAGAATAAGGACAACGATTTGAATAATAAACTACCAAGCCATCTTTATCAGGGCATTCTCCACTAATTACAGATTCTTTAAACCCAGGGTTTTCTGCTTTGGGGTTAATTTTTTTCACCAAAAGACTAAATCCTGATGACAAACTTTCGCAAATCTCAAATCCTTGTCGTAAAAGCCATTTGGTATCACTCATAAAATGAAACTTCTTCGTACCAACCACTGTTACCAAACCATCTTTCCCTTGAG
>Ga0255364_10238_pt1 | contig 13039 bp, 7 predicted proteins | sample ANMaggSSYBR01G12_FD_182087 | JGI IMG/M metagenome (GOLD analysis project Ga0255364, IMG submission 182087) | Sediment cell enrichment communities from methane seep in Santa Monica Basin, California, United Staets - ANME aggregate JGI... | ecosystem: Environmental > Aquatic > Marine > Cold seeps >...
AAGTCTTACAGGGATTACGGCAATGGCAACGCTACAACAAGGAGGGTAATACTATTTTGCAAAAGATTGCAAAGGAAGCTATTTCTTTAGATTCAAACTATCCTGTTGCATACTATCTCCTATCCGCAAGTCAAATGAGAGAAGTATTGCTTGGAACCACTAAGTCCCCGCAAACATCTCTCAAACTAAGCATAGAGAACGCACGGAAAGCCATCTCACTTGATAATTCCTTTGCTGCTGCACAAGCCCTATTGGGATGGCTTTACACGATGACGAGACAACATGAGAAGGGTATTGCTGCAGCGGAATATGGTTTGACACTTAACCATAACTCACCTGGAGCCTACATATGGTTAGGAGTAACACTAAATTATGCAGGGAAGCATGAAGAGGCAATTGAAATTTATAAGAAGGCAATTCGCATTAGTCCAATACCTTCACCAAATCCCCTTTTCTGCTTATGTGTTGCTTGCAGGGATTGCGGGCGTTATGAAGAGGGTATCTCGGCAGCTAAAAAAGCAGTTCATCTTGAACCTGACATGCTCTATGCCCACACATGCCTTGCCTCCTGTTATGCCCTATTGGATCGAGATGCTGAGGCAAAGGTTGAATCTGCTGAAATCCTTAGAATAGATCCTAAGATTTCTCTTTCAAATCTGAAAAAGCAATTGCCCTACAAGGAACCAGCAAAAACAAAGCTTGTAATAGATTCTTTGCGAAAAGCAGGGCTGAAATAATGTGAATTGAGATATTACTTTGAAGCTGTAAATACCAAGAATCGTAAATTGCGATCATATTTCTCTGCCCACAGATGATTTCCATTTATTGCATCTATCAACTGAGCATTGATTCGCAATTGATCTTTTGATTTCTGTAGACTTCCTTCCAACACGTATTGAACGCCCAAATCCTCAGCTATCTTTTGAACCTTTGTGGGTTTATCTTTGTAGGTAAAAGTCGAGTTGCGTGCGATGACGAACATACTTGGGGTTTTCGATAGAGCCGTTATGATGCTCTCACTGATTCCATCAGCAATAAATTCATCCTCAGGACTCCCGCTTAGATTGTCAAAAGGAAGTACAGCGATCGATGGTTTATCTGGTAATGGGTACGCCATCTTTTCAACAGAAGCGACTTCTATGGGAGGAGGACGGAAATACAAATTCCACAAAATCGCAGCTGTAATTCCAAGAATCACCATCACTGAAGCAGCAAAAAAGAATTTCCGCCTATGCTTAGGAATCGCTTTTCTCTCTCCGATTATCCTGCCGACCGCTTCCGGGGATGTCAGAACTTTATACACCCTTACCGGTTCCGAGATGTTCTTGACCGCATGCTCTCCGAGATACTCAAAACCCAGTTCCAACTTTTTCTTTACATGATCACAGACGCCCCTGGATATGCAAATGCCACCTGGCTCTGCAAGCCCCTCAATCCTTGCGGCAACATTAACCCCGTCGCCGTAAATACGATCTGCATCCTGAACGACATCACCGATATTGATACCGATACGAAATTGCATTTTTCGACCTTCAGAGAGTTCAGCATTTCTTTCCTTGAGTTCCTCCTGGATTTTTACGGCACATTTAACTGCATCCACCGCACTGGCAAATTCCGCAAGTATGTTGTCACCCGGAGAATCGACTACACGTCCTTGGTGTTGCTGGATCAGGAATGTCATTTTTTGCCGGTAGGACTTTAGCGTGGCGATCGTTGCAAGCTCGTTATCAGCCATAAGCAGGCTGTAGCCTTTGACATCGGCGCTGAGGATCGCTCTAAGCTTTCGGATGGTCTTTTGTTTTGTGGGCATTGTGAATCACCTCTCTTTAAGTGGTTTGAGGGTTTAAAGAAGATGATACGTCCTGGAAAGGTGCTGACAGATCGAAAAAGAGGTCAAATCAGGTGTAAATAATGAGATATAGCGGCGGATCATGTTTGATCTTATTGTGCAGCATTCCGGTCGTGTGATCGATTCGCCCGGTGACAACCTGCTTGCTGAATTTGGGAGTGCTGTTGATGCCTTAGAATGTGCAGTCGATATTCAGAAGCGATTGAAAAAAGAGAACGCACGTTTTGTTGTTGGTAAGAGGCTTCAGTTCCGTATTGGGATTAACATCGGTGATATCGTGCAGGATGAAGATCGCATTTATGGGAGTGGCGTTAACATAGCTGCAAGGATTGAAGGACTTGCGGATCCGGGGGGAGTTTGTATCTCCCGTAACGCATATGATCATATAAAAGATAAATTGAAGTTAGGATACGAATACCTTGGGCAACACGAAGTTAAGAACATAAAGGATCCTGTTAGGGTTTATAGGGTTTTGTCGGATCCTGAAGATGCTGGGAAATTGATAGGAGAAGAGCCAAAGCGTGCAAAAAAGAAATGGGTTTTGCCTGTAGTTATAGTTTCAGCAATCATTTTGGCCTCTATCGTTTGGCATTTTTACCAGAGTACCATGAAACCAGATATTGAGCCTGCGTCTATGGAGAAAATGGCATTACCGCTGCCCGACCTGCCTTCCATTGCCGTGCTGCCCTTTGACAATATGAGCGGTGATCCGAAGCAGGAGTTCTTGAGTGATGGAATCACCGAAAACATCATCACTGCCCTTTCCAAGGTACCAAGGCTGTTTGTGATCGCCAGAAATTCGACCTCCACTTACAAGGGAAAGCCGGTGAAGGTCAAGCAGGTAAGTGAGGAACTGGGGGTTCAGTATGTGCTGGAAGGGAGTGTTCAAAGGTCTGCTGACCGCATCCGGGTCACTGCTCAGTTGATTGATGCCCTCAAGGGTCATCATCTTTGGGCAGAGCGCTACGATCGTGATCTAACAGAAATATTTGCCCTTCAGGATGAGATTACCCTGAAGATCTTGAAGGCCATCCAAGTGAAGTTGACCGAGGGGGAAACATACAGGGCCGTCCCATATGCCGGAGGTAAGCAAGATCTCGATTGCTATTTGAAGGCAATGGAAGCGTTAGGTCACGTTCAACGAGCGAATATAGAGGACAACAACGTGGCTCGGCGGATAGCAGAGGAAGCTATTGCTACGTGTCCAGAGCCACAAAAGCCTTACTCTCTTATGGCTGCTATCCACATGATGGATTATTGGTTCGGCACTACTAAGTCTCCTCGCAAGTCTATTGAGAAAGCTATTAAACTGGCACAAAAATCCCTTGCTGTGGATGATAGTCATGCTGAGGTTCACGCCCTGTTGGGTCAACTCTATTGCTTGGCGAAGATGTGGGACAAAGCGATTGCTGAGGGAGAAAAGGGTGTAGCCCTCAACCCCAGTGGGGCAGATGTTAAATACTGGTATGCCGCAACTCTTACATACGCAGGAAGAGCGGAGGAAGCCATTCTCTTGTTCGAAAAAGCAATTCGGCTTAACCCATTTGGTCCGAGCCGTTACTTCTTAAGCTACGGCCATGCACTCCTATATGTGGGTCGATTTGATGAGGCGGTCTCGGCATATAAGAAAGCACTTCAGCGTGAGCCTAATAACTTTTTTGCCCATCTCCGCCTGGCCGCTACATACAATATGATGGGCCTTGAGAAGGAGGCCCAGGCCGAAGCCTCAGAGGTGTTAAGATTAAAACCCAAGTTCTCATTGGATTACTTTGCAAAGGTACTTAGATATAAGGATCGGACGGAAACAGAGAAAATTATTACTGCCCTGCGCAAGGCGGGGCTGAAGTGAGATGAAGATCTATGCCATTAGTAAGCGAGGGTAGCCGCACGCTACTTGCGCCTATCCCCACAATCCTGTATCGAAGAAATTCCAAGACTTACCCTTGAATCTGAAACGGAAGCCTCTCCGTTTCCCTTCTAACATCCGTTCACCTTGGGCCTGCGATACCTGCTATGTACCACAGGTTTTCTATCCATTTTAAAACCTGATGTCTTCCAACAATACGGTAGATATCAGTTACGAAAATTCCTGCGATATTCGAATTAAATCGCAGTTTACAAGGATTTGACAAACCGGGCCTTGCCGATGTAAGTTTCAGATGTCCAAGTCGTATCTGCAGAAAATCCATTACGTTTGATAACTTGAATATTCTCAATATACCACAGTTGCAGCCAAACCTGAGATATGGTATCAATATGCAACTCTCCACGATCACCCGAATTTAAAAATATTGCAACCGTTGTGCCTTGATGGTACAATAGATTTTTGGTAAGATTTTAGATAATTATACGGTCAATATAGTTTCAATACATCGGTACTTTTATAATATTTGGTTTTCTGGATAGATCTAACGAAAACTGCCCTTCTTTCTACAATGAACTACCTATAGTTATATGATTTGCTATACAGATTTCTTTATAAAAATCGAGACAGCAACAGAAAGCATGAAAGGCAAATATCAATGAAAATCTTTATTACGGGAGCAACTGGCTTCATCGGAAAGCATTTAATCGATCAACTCATTCATATTGAGCATGAATTGGTCTGCTTAGTTCGGACGACAAGCAATGTTAATACTCTTAAAGAAGTTGGAATAACGCTAATCGAGGGAGATGTGACAGATAAGGCTTCTGTTTTACAAGGCATGTCCGACTGTGATTGGGTAATTCATTTAGCTAACGTCTATTCCTTTTGGGAACCACAAAAGGATATCTACGCTGATGTAAATATCAATGGCACAAGGAATGTCATGGAGTGCGCATTGGAAACCGAAGTCGATAAAATTATACATGTAAGTACGGCGCTCATCTACGGGAAACCCAATGATTGCCCCTTTTCTGAGAACAGCGATATCGGCCCTGAAAGATTCAGTGAGTATGCAAGGACCAAGTATGAAGGTGATCTGATTGCCTGGGAGTTACATGAGAAACAAGGGTTGCCATTGGTGGTTATCTATCCAAGCGGCGTGTTGGGGCCAGGCAATCCAAAAGCAAACGGGCAATACATTCAGAATTTGCTCCACCGTCGCATGCCTGCTACAATATTTAATGATAGTATCTTTACCTGGGTACATGTGCGCGATGTGGCTGAGGGTATAATAAAGGCACTGGAGAAAGAGGGTAACATTGGAGAGAAGTATCTCCTGGGCACTGATAACATATCGATGCAACAGTTTAACGAGTTGGTGCATGATATTTCAGGTGTTCCTTTACCAAAGTTACGCATGCCAAATACGCTTGCAATGTTAAATGCTACATTGTTAACTTGGTTTGCTAACTTGATAAAACAGCCTCCTATGTTAGGTATGGCAATAGATATGATAAGACTACTCAAAACGGGCCTTCAGTTTGACGGGACTAAGGCTGAAAGGGAACTGAGCATTAAGTATACCTCTATTAGTGCCGCCATAGAGGAAGAGATTTCCTATCATCAGGCAAATTCCGTTGAATGATCTTTATCATTGATATCATTAACGAAGTTGCTATTACGTGATACATCACAGGCAAAATTTGCATCCAAAAACTGTTGATGGCTTCAACAGCTCTTTATCCGGTCAAAATATCAAATCAGTTAAAACACAGGAGTTCTGGAAAAATATGATATCATCATCTGGTGGGATGCCTTGAAGATGTGATACATCATGGTGAGTACAGGAATTTTGAACATTTCAAAACCTGCGATTACTCCAACTAATCAGGAATAATTTGAGAGCATAAAAAGCTGTGATATCATCAATCCTGAGGGAGGCTTGGGACGCCTTTCAGATTTAAAGTCTCCAAGATTAACTAAATGTAATATAAGCTATTTGTACAATATAAATCAAGAATAGATGCTCTGCACACTTTTCACGTCAATTTGTTTGATAAAACTTTAAATCGAAAGGATGCCCCAAGAACATTGGGCTTATGCCGCTATAGAACTAATATTCTCAAAATTGCTATAATTTAGCCAACTTAGTTCCCAGTTATTCTGAAGATTAAGCCAAAACTGAGGACTTCCTCCTAAAGCCTTTGACAGCTTCATTGCCATTTCAGCACTTATTCCCCGTTTTCTGCGGCGTATTTCATTGTAACCTCTAAAGATTATCCGTTCATTTCGTAAGTATCTTTCAATACATAAACAAAATCGTTCCATACCCTGGAAAAACGCTCTTCATCAACGACCGGCTTTTTGATCATTTTCGTGCAATATTCCATCTGCTGATCCGTGCTGCTTGCTTTGGAATAGAGCTGGAGTGCAAATTTTGAAAAATCTCTGACCATGAAGTCAAAGATCTGATCCATGAGATCATCTTCAATGTTGTCGATCTTTGCCTTTTCAATTAGTAGCTGTCCGTATGCAACCAGAGTAAAAAGTTCCCCCAGTGTCAGTAGAAAATCGATATCCTTTGCCTGCTCTTTATCGGGCGTCGCCTTTATGAGAAATTCCTTTAGAACTTCTATCTGCGATTTGAATATGTTAATATTGGGAAGTTCAATGCTGTTATAGGCGAGATTGTAGTCGTGAAAACGGATTCCCCCCAGCCCCTTTGTAGGACCCTGGTTAAAAAGAAATTCGTCATTGTCCAGGTCATCCCTTTTCGGTATATCCGGAAATTCATCAGGATTGAAAAAGTAGTTTGCCATAAATTTGATGATAAGCGCCATATTTACATGAACGGTCCCTTCCAGTTTGGGGAGCGCCCGGATATCTCTTGCTGCCGATTCAAAATACATATCCTTTTCAAAGCCTTTGGCGGCGATGACATCCCAGATAAAATTGATGACTTCCTCACCCTGAGTGGTGACCTTCATCTTTACCATGGGATTGTAAAGCAGGTATCGTCTGTCATCTTTTGATGCACTCCGCATATAATCCGACGCCCTTAAAGCAAAGAGCTTCATTGCTGCCAGACGGGTATATGCATCTACGAACAATCCTCTAATGTGGGGAAAATCTGTAACAGATTTATTATAAAGCCTGCGATGAGCCGCATGGGTAATGGCTTCGTATAATGCATGGGTGCAGATACCGATTGCTGCCCATCCGAGGTTATACTTGCAGATATTGATGGTGTTAAGAGCCGAATCCCATGCCTCCCGGCCCATTGTAAGGATGTCTTCCTTTGTGATGGGATAGGAATTAAGTGCAAATTCAGCCACATAATTTTGGGAATTGGTGACATTTTTTACGAGATCAAACTTTTCATGCTGTGAATCGACCACAAAAAATATATACTCATCGGTTTCAGAATTTTTCCCGAATACGGAGACCAGAGCAGCCTTGTTAGCATTTCCGATATAGTATTTTCCGCCGTCCGCCATGTATTTCCCTTCATCCAACGGGGTCAGCATCATATCCGTTGAATAGATATCGGCGCCATGTTCTTTTTCAGAAAGACCGAAGGCGAATATGCCGCCATCCTTCAACAGTTGCGCTGTTTTCTGCTTTACCGCCTCATTTTCCCCCATCCAGATGGGACCCAATCCCAGCATGGAGACCTGCCAGGTGTACCAGTAGCACAACCCGTAAAAACCGAGGATCTCATTAAAATAGCATATACGGAATGTATCCCACCGGGAATCTTCATCCCCGTATCCTGCCGGCGTCATAAGGGTTGCAAAAATCTTTTCCTTTTTTACAAACTCTATAAAATCGGCATACCATAGCCGCTCATGGTCGTCGTCTTTGAGCTTTTTCTTCCCCTTGTTTTCAAAAAACGCGATGGTTTTCAGCATAATCTCTCTTGATCTTTCATCGAGATGTTCATATTTCTGCTTTTTAGGGTTTAAAAGAATCATAATTTTCTCCTTTATTTATCAAATAGAATTCGTTTTTCATTCGTCCGCCTATGATTCTGAAAATCGTGGCTCCAGGCGCCTTGAATATGAGACTTTCTACTTAGCCATCGGTGATACTTTACGAGACTGTCAAATGTAATATAAGCTATTTGTACAATATAAATCAAGGATAGATGCACTGCACACTTTTCAGGTCAATTTGTTTGATAAAATTTTAAATCGAAATGATGTCCCCCTGATCGTCTTTGTCAAAGTTAAATGAGCTTGCTGATGCTTATGGTCAGCATTTAGTCGATTTTATTCAAACAATGAAGGGCTTAATCATCTTTGGTGCTCCTTCCTTTATACTCTTTTGGTAACTACTTAGGATCAAGGGTTCACGGCTCAGGGGTTACGTTTTGGACGGGTGAGCCTGCGTAGAGAGTATTGTTACCGCTTGACATATAATGTACAATTTTCTATATTTCTTTTACCAAAAAGGAATCCTTATCATTTCCATCGCTTGCACTATTCGTCATATGGCTGCATCCCCCGGCTTGAAATATGCGGCAAAGACTCCCCCATCTGAAGCTGCTTCCTCTTTGGCAAAGGTCTCATAGTATTGCAGCTTGAACCAGGCTATAGCAAAAGGACCAAACCAATGAGTATCAGGCTGGATAAAATTCTTTGTGCAACCGATTTTTCACAGTTTTCGACTGTTGCGTTGCACTGCGGGGTTAACCTTGCCCATCAATTCAATTCCCATCTTTTAGTATCCCACACGGTTTGCTTTCCACGTAATCAAATATACGGCACTGCTGCATCTGCACGGGGCGGCGAACAGGAAGAGCAGGAAAATTACGCTTTTAAAAAAATTAATCAGTTCATGCGAAACCAGAGCCTAAGCTGGGAGCCTTTGGTAACGTATGGTGAGCCTGTAGATGAAACCACACGTCTAACGAATGAGCAGGATGTAGATCTGGTTGTTGCAGCCAGTCATGGACTTTCCGGGTTGAAACGTATTTTGCTCGGAACTGTGGTTGAGCGGATGGCCCGCGGGCTTTCCAAACCACTCCTTGTGACACGCGTGGCTAAAAAAAGATCGCCCAAGGATAACATTTTACAAACGCCGCTCAAAATTAAAAGAATTTTAACGGCTTGCGATTTTTCACACGACTCACAAGGTGTTCTCGGTTACGCCCTGAGTTTTGCGCTTAAATTTAATGCTCGGCTTTATCTTATGCACGCCGTTGAAACACCCATTAATGAAGACATTGTGGACCCCACAGATGCACCATATGGAGAGGTGCAGCAATTTTTAGAGGATAAATTACGTAAGAAACTCGCAAAACTCGTATCTGAAGAAGAAGCTAAAGACTGTGACCTGAAAACCGTCCTGTTTCAAGGGCTTCCCGGTGAAGGACTTTGTTCATATGCAACCGAAAATAAAATTGATTTAATTGTTGTAGGTGTTCGCCATCGTGGCGCTTTTGAAAAAATGCTTATCGGTTCTACTACCGAGGCTGTGCTTCGCTGTGCGCCATGCTCCGTGTTAACAGTTCCTCCGGCGGTTTTAAATGGCCGGGTGGAAGATAATAAAATAAAAAGCAAAACAAAGCTAAAAACAGGAATTGTGCGGGATAAGAGATACTTAAATCATCTAACTGGAGAAGGTCATCCTGAAAATCACAAAAGACTGGAAGCGATCTATACCATGCTTGATGAACCGGATATGGATGGATATTTTACGGCCATTGATCCAAGGCCTGCTGAAAGAGAAGAACTTCTTTTGCTTCATTCCCCGGAATACATAGACAAAATTGCGGCAACTGCCGGCAAAGACGGTTTTTCTTTAACGCCTGACACCCACACGTCACCAGGGTCTTACGAGGCAGCACTTCTTGCTGCCGGAGGACTCTTTGAAGCCATTTCCAGGGTGGTTTCAGGCGAATTCGCAAATGCCTTTGCCCTGGTGCGACCTCCCGGGCACCATGCCGAAAGGAGCCGCGGGATGGGATATTGCCTCTTTAACAATGTGGCATTGGGCGCCATGTTTGCCCGTGAGTCTCTAGGGCTTAAGCGAATTCTCATCGTCGATTTTGACGTTCACCACGGAAACGGTACCCAGCATTTTTTCGAGCAAGATCCTTTTGTTCTCTTTTTTTCAACCCATCAGTATCCTCATTTTCCAGGCACCGGTTCTTTTACCGAAACAGGGCTTGGAAGGGGAGAAGGCTATACGGTTAACATTCCCCTTGGTAAGGGTTATGGCGATGGTGAATTCATCGCTATATTCGAAAAGCTGCTCAGACCTATTGCCCTGGAATTTGAACCGGATCTTATCGTCGTTTCCGCCGGTTTTGATATCCACAAAAGCGATCCTATGGGTAAAATGAAAATCACGACAAAAGGTTTTGCCGGGTTGACCCGATCTATTATGGAAACAGCGGACATATGCTGCGGCGGGAAGCTGGTTTTTTCCCTTGAGGGTGGATATAACTTAAAGACTATCGGAAAATGTGTGAAGGTTATTTTAAATGAGCTGGCAGGGCATACGATTTCCAGCATACCGGAACCGACGGCCAGAGCTAGCCGGAAAAAATTCGACCACGCTTTCAAGCGTTGCAGGCATGTTCATAAACAGTTCTGGAAAAATCTGTAGGGGGATCTCATGAATAAAATTAAGATCATGGAGTCATCTGTAGCAAAATGGAACCGGATTATTGAAGGTAAAAGTTCGGATGGAGGCGTGCTCGATTGCCCTCCGTGCAGGATTTTTTACATGCTGCTGTGTATCGGATGCCCCATTGCAAATTATACCGGGAAAAAATTTTGTAAGGGGTCCCCATATATTCCCTGGTACTGGCACCAGAATAATGTTCATGCCAAGATCAGAAAAAAGGTTTACTGCCCTGAGTGCCTTCGTCTGGCCACTGATATGCGTGATTTTATGATAGAGATAGTTGAAAGCATGAAAGAGAAAGAAAGAGAAAAGGCAAAAAGTTCAAGGAAAAACAAAAGTTCTGTTGAGGAGGAACCTGTTGAAGCCGGCTCGACTAGAAAGAAGAATTAAGAGATTGAGCAGTGACGGATAGTATATTGGGCGCAATCGCTGCAACTATAGTTACCGTTGAAATCGGATTGTTGTTTTTTGCCGGGTTTGCAATCTTTAGAAGTTGGGGCCATACTTTTGCTGAAGCGGCTGCCTTTGCTTTAATCACCACGCTTATGCTCCTGTCATGCCTGTTGCAGGTTGCCTTCCTGATTGGAAACCCCTCTATTTCAATAGTAGCTGAGGCTGCATTTACTATACTTGCAGTCATTATGGCCTACCGACTGCGCAGATATCTCCACCAGGCAAAGCTTGTAATACGGAACTTTGTCTCAGGCCATCCGGTTGCAGGCACCGTTCTTTTAATCTGCTTTGGTTATCTTGCCATGCAGGCTTTTCTTATTCCGCCTGATAAAATCCACTGGGAAAACCTGGGGCAGGTTCTCAGGTTTCAACAATATGGCAGTCTTTTTAGCACTGGTTTAGCCACCTGCGATCAAGCGGTGGAATTCGATCAGGCGCTTTTTCCGGTTAATACCATTATTCTTCCACATCTTTTCTTACGTTTTCATACTGACATGGGTATAGGTCTTTTCGGCTTAATGGCCTATCTTTCCATCGGCTTTTCCACTTATGCCCTTGCCCGCCGCTATTCATGGCCGCCAACGGCCTTTACCGTCACCATGGTTGTAATGAGTTTTCCGAGATTTGTTTATATGGCTACCTCTCCAGGGTACGAAATTATTCCCGCAGCTGTTGCTGCTTTCTGTCTTCTGGCCATTTACCGTGTTGTGGAACGACCGAACATAAGGGATCTACTTTTTTTATTCCTGGGCATCCTGTTTTGTATTTCGGGCAAATGGATGTGTCTTGCTTTTCCTGCAGTTATTTTGCCGCTCTCGCTTATTCTGCTTTTCCGGCGCCATGGTGCTTTGACATGGTGGAAACTCATCAAAGATCATCGCCGGCCTGCACTTTTAGCCTTGCTTCCGGCCGTGATATTTTCCCAAACCTGGCTTTTTATATATAATTCGGTTTACCGTGGAAGCTGGTTAGGTCCGGAAGGCGCAGCGGGATTTGCTTATAACACCGATGGCCTTTATGGTGCTCTTGCAAACATGATTCGCTATTTTTTAGAAAGCGCTCATTTTATAAGACCGGTAGATATTATCTGTCAATGGATGGTCCATTTCAGTATTGCAGGTATCTTTCAAAAGATTTACGATTTTTTAATTACACCTCTTTTTGGAAATCTTGGAGCAGCAGCCTCTTTTAAAATAGCCTGGATACCTAGCGAAACTCTGTCATGGTTCGGCCCTTTCGGTTTTTTTCTGGTCATGCCGGCTGTTATTTATGCGCTGGTGCGCGGGCCAAGGCGACTAAAGGCGACTGCAATTGCACTTGTCGGTTATCTTCTTCTGCTGGTGTTGATCCCTGCCTGGACTCCTGAAAATGTGCGTTTTTTCAGCATATTATATGCATGCGGAGGTTTTTGTATTGCGTTTTTCCTCCCTCCGTGGCGATTTACAAAAAGAGGCAAGAAAGGACTGCAGGTTGCAAGTGCACTGCTCCTTGTTTATGCATGCTCCTGCAATATAATGAAGCCTGTAATCGGCATTAACCCTGCACTGGATGGCATAAAAAATTTAGTTGTCGGTAAGCATTCGGATTCTGGCAAATTTTTCCATGACGCCGCAAAAAAAAGCGTATGGATTAGCACTGACTGGGGGCGTGACCGGTTTGCACTGTCAAAAAATCTTTTTGGGGATGACAGGGTGACTGAATGTGCCGGCCTCATTGATACTGGATCGAAAGTCGGAGCCTACTATAAAGACCCTGCTTTAATATATCCCTTTCTGCTGGCCTGTAAGGATATTGACTTTGTACTGTTGCCTTCAAAACAAGTAGGAGCTGAAAAGAAAATTGAGCTTTACAAGCCGGATTATCTTCTTTGCATTGATACTGACTTGCCATTTTTCCCTGCCGGATCTCGTAAATTAAAGATCTGGCAATCAGGCAAGGCGGATTCAACATTAAAAGGTTTCTTGATTCAGTTAAGCAGGGATTATTACGGGACCTAAGAATCACTATTTTTTTATTCAAAATCATACTGCATACTGAATGATACGATTTTCCATCATTATCTGCATAAGGGGAATAATTAATATGCTTTTTATCGGTGTGACGGGTTTCACACATATTATGTGATATATTTCATTGCGCTTACTATTGCCCCGATATATACTATCCCCAAATTAAATACGGTCAACTTTTTACTTGAGAGTCCATAGCTCTTTATAACTATATGATATTTAAAC
>Ga0255364_10242_pt1 | contig 12941 bp, 11 predicted proteins | sample ANMaggSSYBR01G12_FD_182087 | JGI IMG/M metagenome (GOLD analysis project Ga0255364, IMG submission 182087) | Sediment cell enrichment communities from methane seep in Santa Monica Basin, California, United Staets - ANME aggregate JGI... | ecosystem: Environmental > Aquatic > Marine > Cold seeps >...
TCCGAGAGAACCCGGGAACAACTTAACGACATCACTTCCGAGTGTCCAGGCCTTCATGACTTCCGATGGCGTCAGAGCTCCCATCATTACCGGAAGACCAGTTGCGGGCATCGCCTTGGCTAAATTCACCTCAGTATGTGGGCTAACCAGGAAAATAGCACCGGCATTTTTAGCGGCCTCTGCCTGATCAGGTTCAGTTAAGGTTCCCATCCCAAGAATGATTTTTGATCCAAATTCCTTATCAAGAGATTGAACAACTTCAAGGGCATTTGGAGTCGTAAACGTGATTTCAATCCCCCTCACTCCACCATCAACTAGAGCACCAACCATTTTAATAGTCAGGTCAAGAGACGGTCCTCGAATTACTGCCAATAAACCAAGGTTTTTAATATTTTGTAATGTGAGTTCTTTCTCTGCCATAAAGTATCCTCATACAACTCGATAGTTGGGTTCTTTCCCTTGAAGAACCAATAAACATTCCTCTAATGCAATTCTTCCCATTCTATTGGTTGCTGAATCAGAATGTGCACCCATGTGAGGTGTGGCGATCACATTTTCCATGTTTAATAGGGGATTTTTCGTATCGGGAGGTTCTTGCTGGTATACATCAACTGCAGCACCCCGGAGTTTTCCTGATTTTAATGCATTAATCAGAGCAGCCTCATCGATTAATTCACCCCGGGCAGTATTCACGATCCAAGATCCAGTTTTCATCTTTCCAAAAAATTCATCATCTACTGTACCTGCCGTATCGGGGGTACCTGGGAGGTGAAGTGAAACAATATCAGACTGGTTGAGAAGCAAATCCAAGGGCTTATAAACGACATTATTCTGCTCTGCAAATTCTTCGTTTTTAATAATATCGTACGCCTGGATTTGACAGTCAAATCCAGATAATCTGCGCGCTGTTTCTTTCCCAATCGCTCCCAAGCCAATCAATCCAACAGTCTTTCCTTCCAGGCAGGTACCTTTTAATCTCGGCCATTCTCCTTCCTGTACACCTCTTGCAGCAGACAGGACAGGCCTCAGTAAATTTAGAATGAGAGCAATCGTCAATTCAGCAACTGATTTTGCGTTGGCGCCGGGAGTGTTGGTCACAGTGATGTTGTTTAATTTTGCAGCTTTCAAGTCCACATTGTTGTAACCCACTCCGTATCTGGAAATAATTTTCAGATCTGGAGCAACAGCTATAGCAGCAGCATCAATCTCATCCAGCCCAGCGATCATCCCGTCTATACCAGGAAGCAGTGATTGTAATTGTTTGGACGAAAGTGGTTTCCCGGTGGTGTTGTAGATTACCTCTTTCACTTGCTCTTCCAGGATGATTTTTAAGCTCTCATCCTGTGAGGCATAGGATGTAGGAGTAACCAATACTTTGCAACTTTTGAGGGATTTCATTTCCCCTCCGGTGGTGACCAACGGGGATTATCAACAATCTCTGGTTGACCATTTACTTCAAGGACCAATTTTCTGAAGCCCTGGGTTTCAATTGTGGCATAATTGTGTCCTGCATCACCCGGATAGGCAAAAAACATCACCAGTCTTTCATCAGATCCAATATTTACAGACCGATGGGCCCACCGCGGCGGTACATACAGAATTCTTCCAACGGATAATTCTTCGACAGCCCAATCTCCTTCAGGTGTTTCCATTACCATATAACCCTGGCCGCTGAGTGTGTAGTAGATTTCAGCGGTTTCCAGGATCGTATGATAATGACCCTTTGTCATATAATATTCGTTCCCCACTTTTCCTGGATGAACTATTGATATCCCATGAAGTATTTCTCCGGCGATTTCCGGTCTTTTTATCTCGTATACCTCATATAATAAATTATCTTCTTTATCCAACTGGACTTTATAAGAATCCTGGTCCAAATATTGTCCTGCCATTTTACTCAGATGTCGTTTGATATGGTTATCATAATGACTTGGAATAAAATCAGGCGCTCCCAAGTCAAACGAGAAAGGTTTATCTATCATTATTTACTCCTTAGTTGTCACTGCCAAACGGCGGACTATATTTTTACCAATCAAACCTGATACAGTAAAATCGTCATAGCCTTCTTCTTCAAGGCGTTTCTTAATAATAGTAATCAACGCTTCCAGTCCTGGACCATTTCCCATGCTCTTCCACAACGAGAAATCTGCCAGATCCGAAGCTACTGCAACCATGTGACCCAACTCTGCTTCAACCATGTTCTGGATTAATGGCCAAAGGTTTTCCTCTGGCCTGTACTTGGGACGAAAAAAAGTATCATACTCTAATAAGAAGCCAGCCTGAGCTAATTCCCGATGAAGACCAAAATCTGGACGCTTGTCAATATGGCAGATTACCAGACGATCTGATTGAACACCTAATTCCAAAAATAAGTTTACAAATTCTTCTACACTGGAACCACGTTCAGTATGCATCTCCAGTGCGTATCCACTTTCAATGCTTACTCGGGCCGCCGCTTCGATAAGCTCGATTGGGGACTCAGCTACAGTATCCCTTACCGCTAATTTAATAAAACCTGGATAAACTACCTTTTCAGAGTCACGTGTTTCTTCTAAACCTTTTTCAATCTCAGCCATAAAATGGGATGTGGCCTCAGCCGCATCCATAGACCAGATTTTGTAATCTGTGGAGTAATAGCGTTTAAGATGAAATCCAGTACAGGCAACAATATGGATACCGCTCTTTTCTGCCAGGGTCCGCAAACGATTACCGTCTCTCCCGCATCCTCCAGGTTGACAGTCGATTTGACTGCCTCCTCCAGCATTCCGATATGATTGAAGTTCAGTCAAAATATCCTGTTCTTGATCTAGAACAGGAGCTCCTTCAATCTGACCAGCTTGTGCTGAAATCCAGAGGTGGTTATGGGCATCTGTGATTCCCATATCATCTGGAGCAATCGGTCCCAATACAGAAAATAGCTGTTTATTCATATCAAGGTATCAAGGAAACCCTTAAATTTGTCCCATCTCCTGCCGCAGTAAAAGCTTGTTCTGCTTCACTTAAGGGGAAACGACTGGTTATCAGAGGGGTTAGATCTAGAGTTCCAGAGTTTACGAGTTCTGCGGCCTGCAAACAATCACTAGTTGAGCAGGCAGTAGTTCCAGTCACAATCAGTTCTTTGTAATGTACGACATTTGAATCAAAACGAATAATTGGATCATCTTTTGGAAGTCCACCAAAAAGATTGATCCTCCCCCCAACCGCAGCAATTTTTAAAGCCGATTCCTGGGCAGGCTTTGATGGAGCCGCCACGATAATAACATCTGCTCCTCTCCCATCGGACACCTGGCTGACAATTTTATCAAGATATTCATTGATGGGATTCACAACTCGATTTGCTCCCAGCCGCAGAGCCTGGTCACGACGATTCTCGATAGGTTCACTGACTATAACCAAGGCAGCTCCCCGAACTTTTGCGAGCATCATATGTAAGATACCAATCGGCCCTGCACCCATTACCACAACTATATCTCCGTTTTTTACATTCACTGCATTTTGCCCTCTCAATACACACGCTAGGGGTTCAATAAGGGCAGCAACAGCCGGATCCTGATCTGGCTTGACTGACATCACATTTCCCTGTCGGATTGCTCCAGACGGAATCCGCATATATTCCGCAAATGCCCCATCGAGGTTAATACCAAATGCAGTAAAGTTAGGATCCAGATTATTATTCCCGGAGAGCGTTTCCGGGCTGTTCTCCTCGCCGATATTTGGTGCCACAAATACACGATCGCCAACCTGGTAATTTGTTAGATCTTCTCCCACTTGTGTAATTTCACCGACAACCTCATGACCTGGGATCCGGATCGTACCTTCGGGGTACATTCGGTGACCGCCATGATAAATCCTTAAGTCCGTTCCACAGATGTTGGCACTTAAAACTTTTATCAACAATTCATCTTTTTTTATCGAAGGAATAGGAACCGATTCTACCCGGATGTCATTGGGTCCGTGATATACCGCAGCTTGCATTATATTGCTCATAACGATCTCCTACATCACTTCATTAAACATTACAGGCCGTTCATCCAATAAAGATCTGGTACCTGCCAGCACACCGGCAACAGCCCAACGCCCATCAACACCCGTAACTATAGGAGTTGTATCATTTTGAATAGATTGGATAAAATGTTCAATTTCCCTAATGTAGGCCATTTCAAACCGATCTGGCCAACGTCGGAATATGGGAGTTACCAATCCGGTATCACGATCAATCCCTACTGTGAGAGCGTTGTTTTTCAACTCACCGATAATCATGATCCCTTTTTTCCCAATAATTTCCATCCTCGCGTCATATCCATAATCACAAGGACAAACTCCTGAAATACTTCCCAATCCGCCAGATTCAAATTTTAAACTGGCTATCATATTATCGTAATAATTTTCAGTATCCACACCGCGTTCTGGACCCTTAAAATTAGCTACTTCCACATATATTCTTTCAGGATTTGAACCCATCAACCAGCGGGTTGCATCCAAGTCGTGACTGTTTACCTCAGCCAGATTCCCATTAGATGTTTTTAAATCTCTTGCCCAAGGTGGAGGTAAACCAGGACCATGAGTAAGGGATTTCACCAGCATAGGTTCACCAATTTCTCCGTTCTGAATCCGTTCGTAAGCCAGTTCGAAATCAGGATCAAAGTGCCTCATAAAACCCAGTTGCAAATGGGTTCCCTTTTTTTTACAAGCTTCTATTATCTCGTCACACTCTACTAAATCCATTGCCATCGGCTTTTCAAGGAAAATATGTTTTCCTGCCTGAGCTGCCATAACTGCCAAGAATTTATGGGATGGTGTTGGTGTGGTTGTAATGACGGCATCAAATTCAGATATTTCAAGAGCCTCTTCCAAGGATAAAAATCGATCTTCAATTCCAAATTCTGTCCCTGTTTCATCCAACATAGGTTGTTGAGTATCTACCAAGGCAACAACTTCGCCGCCAGGTATATATCTGCGGAGTGTTCCGGAATGCAGTTTACCTACTCTGCCTGCCCCGATCATACATACCTTTATAATTTGTGACATGAATAAGACTCCTTTAAAAAATTAGGATGAAAATTTACGAAATGTGGTTGTGAGAGTTTCCTGTAATTCGATATACCGATTCACATGAATTTCATATTGATGATGCCTATCCTGATCAGGTTTTACTGGTTTTCCTTCTGAAATCGAATTTTCATAGGCAACCTGGGCGAGATCGTCATAGATACCAGCTGATTTGCCAGCGATCATAGCAGCTCCCCAGGTACCAAATTCTGAGCGTGATAAACGCAGATATGGCACACCCAGAACATCAGCCTTGATTTGATTCCAGATTTTGCTTTGGGCGCCACCCCCGATAACACGAGCCTCCGTCAAATTAATATTCGGCATCAGCTCTTTTAATATATTCAGATAATAGGCATATTCATAAGCAACAGATTCGAGAATTGCTCGATAAAAATGTTCCTGTTTGTGAGAGAAGGAGAAACCCACCCATGCTCCCCTCATTTCAGGCGTAGCTGGACAGATTCGTCCGGTTAAATGTGGTGAAAAATATAAATCAGAAGAACCGAGGGGAGCTCTAGCCGCAAATTGCTCCAATTGAGAATATAAATCTTGATCCTCCTGGGTTTCTCCATGATATGAATTGTAGAATTGATCGCGGAACCAGGTCAGCGCCTGTCCTCCACCAGCAATATATGCCAGGGGGTGCCATAAACCAGGAATTACTGACCGCATAGTTAATAAAGCTCTATTTTTAACATCCGGAGCATATTGATCTGTACAGCCAGCCAAGACCGAGGCAGTGCCAGCAGTATCAAAAACCATTCCAGGCCGGACAATACCTGCGCCCAATGCTCCTGCGGCAGTATCACCGCACCCGGCAGCTATTAAAGTGCCAGGAACCAGACCAAAATCTTTACTCGCTTCCTCAGTCACTTCCCCCACTACCTGCCAGGGTTCAACGATCTTAGGTAAACGACCCACATCAATTCCAACTGCATCACAGATTTCTTGTGACCAGCTCCCTTCAATGGCATTGCTTAAAGCTGAGAAGTGAATGTAGGTGTAATCAATAAAGGCCTGGTCAGCTGAGAGTCCAGCCATCTTTCCCGCCACATATCCCCCAGGCATAACAAATTTTGCCGTTCGTTTATATTCTTCCGGTCTTTCTGATTTCCACCATAATATTTTTGGTCCATGATCACAGGTTGGTGGGCAACCAGTTAGTTCAGTAATCATCTCCCCAAAATTTTCTTCCAGGTATTTTATTTGCGGTTCACAGCGCATATCCAACCAGGAATCGAATCGGGATACAGATTCATGATTTTCATCGATCGCACCTACTCCTGCCATCTGACTATCAAAGGCAATCGCTGCGACCTCTTTTGGTTCTATCCCGCTTTTGGAAAGGCAGGTTTTTACTGTTTGAGCAGCGGTACTATAAAAATCTTCATTCTCTTGTTCAACAATACCAGGCTCCGGATAATAGATAGGCACAGCCTTCGTACTTTCAGCTATCATCGTTCCGTCAACTTGATAGAGGGCTGCTTTGGTAGCACTCGTACCCAGGTCAACTCCGACCAGATATTTTTTGGCCATTTTGTTCCATCCTATCCAATTTGCCGAACTTATAATCCTGTAGTTACAAGTTTAATTAAAAAATATAGAACTCAGGATGGCAAAAAAACCTCTGCCATCCCCAAATCTACTAGCTGTTGTGTTTCAGGATGCTGCGATTCGTTTATTAGCATCGTCGACCAGCTCGCGAACAAATGCCAGACTTTTCTCAATCATCGGTCCACCCTCGCCTTCACATTCAATGCTCACTACGCCGTCGTATTTCATGTCGACAAAAACGTCAAAACATTTCTTGATGTTATCAGCATTTACTCCATCACCTATGGCCGTATTACTTACTGCAATTCCGGTGAGTTTACCTTTCAATGAGGCTGCTAAGGATTCTGAAACATCTTTAATGTGGACATGACTTACTTTATTTTTAAACTTTTTTAAGAAAGCAACAGGGTCTTGACCGGCAATAAATGTATTTCCGGTGTCAAAATTCATCCTCAGGTAAGGAGAATCAACAAAATTTAACATTTTCTCCATATATTCTGGTTTGGTTGTGTAGTATCCATGAGGTTCAATACTGATGATCATTTCATAACGTTCGGCAACTTCCAAGATTTGGCTGTAAATGCCCTTCATCATTTCCAGGGCTTGTTCATCAGTTAAACCTTCCGGTTTAAACATGTGGTCAGTTGTGTCGATGTGGGTGCAGCCAACCAGCTTTGCCCAGCGGATTGAATTGAGTATATAAATAAGTCCAAGTGAAGTAGCTTCTGGCAAAGAAACCGGGTAAGCTGCATCAAGTTGGGAAAATTTAACCCCGTACTTATCCATCTTTTCTCGTAATGCCAGGGGGTCTTCAGTGAGAGAAACATGCGGTTGATAGCCAAGTCCGTGCAGCCAGCTCACACCATCGATCGTACCGCATTCAATATAATGAACATCATTATCCTGGGCCCACTGCAAACATTTTTCGAAATTCCAGTATGAGCTGTTAAACGCATCAGTATGAAATCCAATTTCAATCATTATTTGATCTCCTTGAATGCGCTGTTAGCTGCATTCATTGCTTTCTATTAATTCTTGCTATGGGTAGGTTCACCCAGCCTCAGGTGAACCTACCCATTTGATCAAGGGCTTATGATGAAATATCTACGAAAGAAGCCCACAATCAATCAAAAAGTCTTATCCAAATTGAATTGAGCCCGTCCAAAAACAGACGGGCTCAAGGAATGGATAAATTAGTCGATCACATCCACGTACTTGGTTGTGTCAAGTTCCATCCAGGCATCCGGCCAGTTGGTCATGTCCTCTGCTCCACTCATAGCATAGTACAGAGGCGGCATGTCGGGCAGGTAGAACGTATCCAGGTTATCCTGGGTGACATTCGGCTGCGGGACTACCCAACGGGCGTCCACAGGTTCACCCTGCAGGATCATGACGGCTGCCAAAACGGCAGTTCGCCACTGGTAGGTCGGGAAGGTGGGAGCAATTGCAGTCAGATCGTTCTCTTTCCAGAACTTCAGGTAGTCCATCTGATCTTCGCCGACCATGATCGGGAAGGGCAATCCGGCATCTTCGAAGGCTTCTAGAACACCCACTGCGGTGCCACCAGCATCCATCCAGACGGCATCGATATTACCAAAACGATCAATGTAGTCAGCAACAATGCCTTTGGTATCAGGATTGCTGTATGCACCAAATTCCACACCGATCACATTCAGCTGCGGATTTACTGCGAACACTTCAAGGGCTGCGCCCCAGCGCTGTTCTAGAACATCCACACCCGGAAGGATGCGGAGAGCCAAAACGTCGCCGCCGTCAGGAAGGTTATCCACAATGAATGATGCACCATCGTAACCGAACTTGTAACCACCAACGGTCTTCAAGAAGCTGGTGGGGCATTCGGTCTGAACGCCGCGGTCAAAAACAACTACCGGCAGCGCTTCACAAGCTTGCTCAGTAATGGGAGTCAACGCGTTGGTGGAGTTGGGGGAGATGATCATCACATCACAATCACCACCTGCGAGCAGGTCTTCAATGTCTGCGATCTGTTTCTCATCGGAACCCTCTGCATCCACGTGGATGAAGTTATTGATGAGGCCATCGGCCCGCAACTGCTCAACCTGCTCACGCATGGTCACGTAGCCGGTCACACGCCAGGTGTTATTAACACCAGCGTTTGAGAAGCAAACATTGTAGGGGGGTTCCATCTTGAACTCGGAGGTGTCGACTTTATTGTCCAGCAAGGACTGCAGGTAAAGAGGAGCTTCCGGGTTGAGGACGTCACCATCAGTCCAGGTGATTGATTCCTGGTATTCCTCATCGGACCAGAAGGCCTCAACAACAGCTGCCGCTTCCATTTGCAATCCGGCGCTCTCAGCTGCTTCAACAACCTCTTCCTCTTCAGCCGCAGCCTCTTCCGCCGGTGCTTCTTCAGCAGCAGCTTCTTCTGCCGGTGCTTCTGCAACCGGGGCTTCAGTAGCTCCACCACATGCGGACAGCGCAAAGGCTGCCACAATGATCAGGCTGAGCAAAACAAATAATTTTTTCTTAAACATTTTTACTCTTCTCCTTATATAGGATTTACATAGTGTTAATTCAGAGTACGATTAGTATATTATCGGGCGATATCACCTCCTTCGTTGCTCACTATCAAAACTTATTAATTCTTGATCAATCTCGTTTTCTAGTGCGGAGCCCCGCATACGCAACAGCTCCGATGATTATCAATCCTTGGACGGCATCACGATATGGCTTTGGCAATCCAAGTAAATTCAATAAACTAACCATCGCTTCAAGAGTCAGTCCGCCAAAAGCCACATCGTATACTGATCCTTTTCCGCCGAGCAATAACGCCCCACCAATCACAGCAGCGGAGACTGACTGCATCTCATAACCTTCTCCAGCAGTATAAGAAGAGCCGCCATAACCGCCTACCAGGATGCCTGCAATAATTGCTGTGATTGCAGAAATCATAAAGGCAATCATCCTGATCTGTCTTACTTTGATCCCTGATAACTTGGCAGCTTGGGCATTGTCACCAATGGCAAGGATTTGTTTTCCAAGATTAGTTTTATGGAATAATATAATCAAAATTGTTGCTACCACAAGCAGAACTATCCCTGACACCGGGAAACGGCCGATCAACGGAACATTATCAATATAACCCCTCCCAATGAAACGATAGGCTTCGGATAAATATCCTTTGGGTGCCCCTCCTGTCCAGTATAAACCGCCGCCCTTCACCAACAGCAGCATACCAAGGGTAGCAATTAACGAGGGTACTTTTAGATAAGCAACCACAAATCCATTGACCAGGCCAATCACGATTCCAAATCCAAGCATGATCGCAATTGCCAGATAAGTATATTCTTCATGGTTGTGCATAATTAATGCACTTCCAATGATGGTCAACGTTACCACGGAACCCTGCGAAAGATCGAAGCCACCAGATGCCAGGACAAATAATTGACCCATCGCCAGGATAACCAAAGGTGCTGCCCGTCTGATGAACGCCATGATTCCATTCACTGTAGCGAAGTTAGGATTCAACTGGCTCACACCAATAGCAATCAACAAAAAGATTGGATACACTGGTGGAATTTTTCTTACCCAAGCCCAAATATTAGCTAACAAGCCAAGCATATTCAAAGATGTAGGTTTTTCCACTTGTATAGACATAATTTCTCTCTTTAAGCCGCTTCTCTTTTGGACCTGACAGAATAACTGGCCACTGCCAGAATGATAATTGCTCCGCGCAAGACCATTTTTAAGTATGTATCAACGCCAAGTTGATTGAAAACAGTATCGATCACACCGAAGATCAGTACCCCGGCCAATGTGCCAAACACACCGCCCCGTCCTCCTGAGAGGGCTGTTCCACCAATTACAGTAGTAGCGACAGACTCCAGATCATAAATACCATCTGGTCCAACCCAGGGTGTACCTGCGCCGAGTCTACTGACAATAAACAGGCCAGAAAACACTGCAGTCAGGCTGGAAATGATATGAGCGCCAATGAGCACACGCGAAGTTCTCAAACCTGACAGTCTGCCGATTAAAATATTCCCACCGACGGCGTAAAGATGCGCGCCGTATTTCGTCCAGGACAATATAAACCAGCCAATCAACAGGACCGCTACCAGCAGGATAATTGAATATGGAACTGGGCCAAAACCTTCATAACCCAGGGCTTGAAAACTTTTTGGTACAGATCCCATAGAACCTGACGAAAATGTTCCATTAAGAATTCCCTTTATGACCAAACCGGTACCCAGGGTGGCTATAAATGCATTCACATTAAGTTTTGTGACGACCAAACCATTGATCAAGCCCACAAATGCTCCAGTCAGTAAAACAATTACTATAACCATTGGAGTCCGGGCTGGATCTCCCTGGATGATCAATGAAGTCATCACTGCGGTCAGACTGATCGTATACGCTACTGAAAGATCGATAGAAGCTCCGATCATCACGAAGGTTTGCCCAACAGCAACAATACCCAGAGCAACAGATCGCACCAGGATGTTACGGAGGATAACCGGATTGGACAGGATATTTCCATTGGCAAAGACCTGGTCCAGGGTAATCCCAACTATGGTGACAATCACCAGGAAATAGTAAACCTGGGGTATCTTCTTGAATATATTTTCCCTTTTGATTTCATTACCTATCATTGTTTTTGTTGTCATTTTTCACCTCGACCATTGGCAGCGGTATTAGGATTACCGTTTCCATTTTTCTGTCCTGTTGCCAACAGCATAATATCCGCTTCGCTCGATTCCGCTGGCAGTTCTCCACCAATTCTGCCCTCATGCATAACCAGAATTCTGTCACTCATACCAATGATTTCGGGTAATTCCGAGGACACCATCAACACTGCGATCCCTTGTTTTGTTAGCCCGCGGATAATGTCGTGGATCCTGGCCTTTGCTTCAACGTCGATACCCCGCGTTGGTTCGTCAAAAATGAACACCTCAGCGCCCGATGCCAGCCACTTGGATAAAACAACTTTTTGCTGATTGCCACCACTAAGGTCTTGAACTTCCCTGTCAAAAGAATCTACCCGGACATCAACCTGGTCACCCAATTCAGATACAAGACTGCTTGATCTTTGAATACCTTCTTTATGAACGAATTTAAGAATATTTTGAAGTGACCTGATGGCTAGCAGCATATTATCCCGGATTGGCTGCATTAATAACAAGCCTTCTGATTTCCGGTCTTCCGTCACAAATCCCATTCTGCGTTTGATCGCTTTGTTTGGGTTGTTAATCTCGACTGTTTTCCTACTTAATTCAATTTTTCCTGTGTTAAAGGGAACAACACCAAATAATGCTTGGGCCAATTCAGTGCGGCCGGATCCCTGCAGGCCGGCAATGCCAAGCACTTCTCCTTTCCTTAATTCCAAATTGATTTCCTTTAAGAGGTCATTCGATCCATTTTCAACTTTCAGAACAACCTCGCCAAATTCTTCTTGCATACCAAGAGGTGGGAAATAATGGTCTAACGTCCGACCAACCATCATATAAACTAAATCTTCTGTGGTCACATCATTAGTTTTAACTGTTCCAACATGCCGACCATCTTTTAATACAGTGATCTCATCAGCAACTTCAAAAACTTCGAATAATCTATGGGAAATAAAAATAATCGCCAATCCCTTGACTTTGAGCCTGGATATAAGATCGTTAAGCAGATTTACCTCTGTGTTGGTCAAAGATGCTGTAGGTTCATCCATGATTAAAACTTTTGCATCCAGGGAAATCGCCTTGGCGATTTCAACCAGCTGCTGTTCCGCCACAGAGAGTGAACTCACCAAAGAAGTGGGAGAAATTATTTTATCCACACCAAGCTCTTTTAACACCTCTTCTGTTTGCTTGTTTAGCTGTCGGAGATTAATAACTCCAAATTTGGATGGCTCCCTGCCCAAGTAAATATTTTGGGCCACAGTTCTTTCAGGGAGCAAATTAAATTCCTGGTAGATGATACTTATGCCCATCTCTTGAGCTTCTACAGGGTGGGTGAAAAAGACATTTTCCCCTTGAAAGAGAATTTCTCCCTTATCTGGCTTATATGCGCCTGCCATCACTTTCATCAGAGTTGATTTTCCGGCACCATTTTCGCCTACAACGGCGTGGACCTCCCCGGGTAAGAACTTCACATTGACATCATCCAGCGCTTGAACGCCCGGAAAAGCTTTACTGATATTCCTCACTTCCATCAGAGGGGATTTTTCATTTCTCTTTTCATCTGTCATAATACATTTGTCTCCCCAATCCCTTGTCCATTAATTCATACTCGGAAAGGACTTTATAAATTTGAGTCCTTCCCTTGCAATTGAATCCTGATCAGGAGCGATCTCCCGCCAGATACATACT
>Ga0255364_10244_pt1 | contig 12842 bp, 12 predicted proteins | sample ANMaggSSYBR01G12_FD_182087 | JGI IMG/M metagenome (GOLD analysis project Ga0255364, IMG submission 182087) | Sediment cell enrichment communities from methane seep in Santa Monica Basin, California, United Staets - ANME aggregate JGI... | ecosystem: Environmental > Aquatic > Marine > Cold seeps >...
GAGGGCGTCTGGGTAATCGAGAAAATAAATTATCAAGTTCATCTAAGGACATATGATAAATAAGTTCAGGATTCAAGTGTCCCAGTTCTTGTTGGATGTCGTAGGGAATTGTCCAGACAATCTCAGCTTTTATGCCACGGTCCAGGCAAACTGCAATTGTAAAGGCATAAGGGTCAGCAGTGACCAAACTAGAAGCCTCTGGGATTACAGTTGGAAATAATACTTCTCCTAGAATAGTTTTTCCAAAAGCAAGCAATTGTTGTGCAATTTCGTTTGAGTTATTCAACATTTTCCTCCTGCTACGAAAGAATGAGGTGCCTCATTAACGCGCTCTAGGACTGGTGCGGCACAGCCGCACCCTACGACTGTCATTGCAATTGGGTAATTGCCTCTTCATAGGTACTGCCGTATATGTGATAGAAGTTGCTGACCTCTAAAACTTCCCACCAGGGCATTAGTTGTTCAATGTGACTTAGCGGAAGAGAATCGACTTCACCGATTTCTAATTCAGGAAATACCAACCTAACGGATAGTGTTTCACCGTTTCTTCCTGATGCCTCGGTGTAGTGAAACGAATTGGTGGTTTCAACCCGAAGCAAATTCACCAGTTCCGATTCCAATTGGTCACAAATGGTGGCATATCCAGACGGCTCAGTGGTTGTAATGCCGCGCATTTCTAATGTGTCAGCAAAATTCAAGCCGAACGTAATAATAACTGGCTCATTACTCGTGCGTCGGAATTCCCAGTTGCGCAGAATGTTGATAATTTCGCGTTCTGAGAGTTTACCGCTTTCTAGCAATGTGCTTAATCCACCGAGCACTTCGCCTCTCTCGGCTTTAGTCCTGAGCCGCTCTAACTCATTCACGACCTTTGGAAGCTTGTTATGTGTGCGAGTCAAGTAGAAGAGCGTTGCGTCCTTTGGGAAGATGGTGTCACTCTTGAGAAGGTTACATGAGGCCCCAGAGGGAACTAAATTCGATAAGCCATCAATTGAGAAGTCAGGAAAGTTCTCTACGATTTTGTAGTCCCGCAAAACAGCGTCAAGTTTGGTGTTATCGTTTACAAGGGATTGAGGGAGAACGTGGTCAATATTCAGGTTCATGAAGTCAACTGGCTTGCCACAGTAAAAGCACTTCATGTCATAAGCTCGCCAGAGAGCATATCTGTTCGCGTAAACTTTTGGGTAATGTCTCATAGGTGACACCTATCATGGATGTGTAAGCCAGCTAACTAAGTTAAGGAAGTACTAGCTTTCTAATCACCTGTTTTGTGAGTTTAGAAAGATATAGCTGAATAACAGTCTATATTCATTGATCAAATTATAATTGATTTCCTCGAGGAAATTACTAATGCTGCCTCATAAAAAACTTCTTAACCAATTGTGTGAGTGGGTCCAGGAAGGCAGCTTCTTGAGGGGCAGATTGCTTTGCGCCCAGCCAAGGTTCAACATAGTAATTAACTGCCATTACCTGATACCAGCCCTTATGGCTTGGGTTTTTTGTGCTATGATTTTAAAAAACCGAGCGGAGGAATCAAGCATGGTGAAACGCAAAGTAAGTATCAAATGGGATAAATTCAAGCGAAAATGGCTTGCAACGCGCATGGGTAAGTGTCTCCGGAATATTTGGTCGTATGCTGGATGGGATGACGGCTTTGCGCTTGTTTTGCTGGCGATAGGCGGATTGGGTTATGCGGGTGGGTTAATTCCTGGTCTGCCAGAGTGGGGCGAATTCTATATCGATATCCGGTCTGAGCTGATCGGGATTGGTTTTTCTGTGTTGCTTATTGCCAATGCTGGAGAGTGGATTTTGAGAAAGCAAGAAAAAAAGCGGCTTATCTTGCAGATGGGCAGTCTAAGTAATGCTTTGGCCGTTGATGCGGCGAGGCCAAACTGTGGGCGGCCAATCTGAACGAGGCCGACTTGAACGAAGCTGATCTGAGCGGTGCCAGATATGACGAAGAAACAATATGGCCCAAAGGCTTTGATCCAGTTGCGGCGGGGGCTGTACTGGAGCCTTGAGGGAGGGGGGTGTGTAGGAATCGTTGCGATCCGAAGGACGTGCCCACTCTGGACACGACGCTGCGAAAGCCTCTCAAAACGTGCTTCCTCTGGATACGAAACTGCGAAAACTACAAAAACTACCAACGGCTTTTCTAATACAAATGAGTCGTTTACACACCAAAACTTTTTACTCTAACTTTTTACCCCTTAAGTGCGGGTAAACAGAGTAAAAAGTTTTCCTGATAGGGACGAGTCGTTCACACGCCAAACTTTTCGCAATACTTTTCGCAGCTCATATGCCCCAGTACCCCTTGGGGTACGGTCGGGGGTAAGTGCGTGCGAACAGTGCGAAAAGTTTATTGGTCTAGCCCATTCCTCTTGGAATGGGCATACAACTGATCCCAGAAAAGAACTGGGACGGTGTGCACTTCGAAGCGCTTCAGTTTATATGGCGAGGGGGGGGTGTGTAGGAATCGTTGCGAAAACTACGAAAACCCTTAAACTATAGGGACGTATAGCGATACGCTCCTACGAAAATTTATGGGATAGGCAGTATTCCCCTTCGTCCAATGCTCAGGTTATTCTTCTTCCCACTCGTCATCGGAGGAGGACATCTCGAGCAGTTCGCCGGTGGCGATGAAGACCGTGCGTTCACAGATGTTGGTGACGCGGTCTGCCATGCGTTCGATATTATGCACGACCCACATGATGTTACTGCCGTGGTCAATCGTGTCAGGATTGGCGATCATGGCATCAATCGTCTTGCGGTAGACGTAGTTGTAGAGCTCATCGACCTTGTCGTCTTCTTCGTGGATGCTGTACGCCAGCGTGACGTCTTCAGCCATGAAGGCACTCAGGGCGCGGTGGAGCATGCTGACAGCCATATCAGCCATGCTGCAAATCTCGCGGATGGGTATGGGGGTTTCATCTTCGTCAATGATGATAACGGTCTTGGCGATGCCCTTGGCGTAATCCCCCATACGTTCAAGCTCGGTGATGATTTCGAGGACGGCAGCTAATTGGCGCAGGTCGTGTGCCATGGGCTGCTGGGTGGCAAAGAGGATCAGCACGCGGTTTTCGATGGCGTAGCGCTTTTCGTTGATCAGCTCGTCGTTATTGCGGATAAGGCGCGCGGCTGCCAGGTCGCGGTGCTTGAGTGCGTCAACGGCTTTCAGCATGGCTTGTTCAACCATGCTGCCAAGCAGCAGGACTTCATCTTGTACGAGGTGGATTTCTCGATCTAAAGTCAAGCGGGGCATGATATCCTCCTGGACTTTCCAAACGGTAATGCTTTGGAAGGTGATAGTATCATCATTCAACCGAAGCGTCCAGTTATGTAGTCTTCGGTCTGTTTTTGTTTCGGACTGATGAAGAGCTGTTGGGTGTGCCCAAACTCAACCAGCTTACCGGCACGCTTCTCGTCGATCATAAAAAAGGCAGTCAAGTCAGAAGCGCGTGCGGCTTGCTGCATATTATGGGTAACGATGACAATCGTGTATTCCTGTTTGAGGGACTGCATCAGCTCTTCGATTTTGAGTGTGGCGATGGGGTCAAGGGCTGAGGCGGGCTCATCCATCAGGATCACGGAAGGTTCCATTGCCAGGGTGCGTGCAATGCAGAGGCGCTGCTGCTGCCCGCCGGAGAGCTCCAAGCCACTTTCCTTGAGCCTGTCCTTGACTTCATCCCAGAGGGCGGCCTGGCGCAGGCTTTGTTCGACGATCTGCACAAGCAGGCGTTTGCTGCGGATGCCGTAAAGGCGCGGACCATAAGCCACGTTATCAAAGACGCTGGATGGAAACGGGTTTGGCTTTTGAAAGACCATGCCCACCTTGCGGCGGATCTCGACCGGTTCCACTTTGGGACCGTAGATATCCTGTCCATCCAAATGGACGATGCCGCTGACGCGTGCCTCAGGTACCAGCTCCATCATGCGGTTGAAGGCGCGCAGCAGGGTTGATTTTCCGCAGCCTGAAGGACCGATGAGAGCGGTGATCTTGTTTTTGGCGATTTTGAGGTTGATGTCTTTAAGAGCCTGGAAGCTGCCGTAATGAACTGAAAGGTTGCGCGTTTCCATTTTAGGCTGCAACTTTGAGACGAGAGGCTGCTTGGCAGGGTAGGTGCGCAGGTCTTCGACCGGCAAGGCAGTTTGCTCTTCTATTTCTGCTTTCGGAGGGATTGAAATAATGCTTTTAACCATTTTTATCTTTTTATGCTGGCCGGCAGCGGGCTTGGCAGCAATGTAATGTCTTTTGAGCAGGTAATCAAGCGGTAACTATTCATTGTTATTAAAAATATATCACGAAGCGGGCAGGAAGTAAAAAAGAAAGGGTTAAGAAGTTTTGAAGAGGGGTAAACATCAGGTTAACAAGGCTCCAAAAAGGTTTTTAAGCGATTGGGATAGAGAAGAAGAAGGTGCTTCCGACCCCTTCCTGGCTTTCAACCCATAAATGACCGCCGTGCGCCTCTACCATGTGCCTGGCGATGGAAAGCCCCAAACCGGTGCCGCCGCCTGAGCGTGCCCGGTCGGCTTTATAGAAGCGCTCAAAGATGCGGGGAAGGTCTTTTTGAGCGATCCCGACGCCGGTATCCTGCACGAGGAAGATCATGTTTCCGCCTTCCTGCCTGGCTGAGATGGTGATCTTGCCGCCGGGTGCGGTGAATTTGATCGCGTTGTGGAGCAGGTTGATGACGACCTGTGAGATTCGATTGCGGTCAGCAAAGACAAGGGGCAATTCAGGAGGGCATTCCAAAACCAGCGCAAGCCCAACGCGGTCCGCCTGGAGGGACATGCGTTCACAAGCGGGTTCAAGGAGCTCGCGGGGTTGGATGCGCTGGAATTCAAAGGTGATCTTGCCTGATTCAATGCGCGAAAGCTCGAGGAGCTCATGTACAAGCAGGGTGAGGTTGTCTACTTCGGTGTCCATATGGACAATGAAGCGGCGAGCTGCCGGGGGATCTTCCAGGGCACCTTCGAGGAGCGTCTCAGTGAGGGCTTTAAGGCTGGCGAGGGGTGTACGCAGCTCATGTGAAACGTTGCTGACAAAATCCCGGCGGACGATTTCAAGGCGGTGGAGCTGGGTGATATCTTGAAAGAGTAACATGCTCCTGCGGGGGAGATCGGGACTGAGGGGAATGCCAATCACTTGCAGGAAGGTGTGTTCTGCGCCAATCTCGAGGGTGATGGTTTTGGGCTCGCCCTCTTTGGTTTCGGACCAAAGATCGACCAGTTGATGATGGCGCATCACTTCGACTACGGAGCGCCCCAAGGCAGAAGCTTCTTTGATATGGAACAGGCGTTCAGCGGAGCTGTTGAGGAGCTGAACGCGGCCATCGGAGTCGGCGATGAGGACCCCATCGGTCATCTGGGTGAGGACAGCGGCAAGTTTGCCGCGCTCGGTGGTGAGGGCGTCAATCTGGGCGCTGAGTTGGAGAGCTGTTTGGCGCAGCGCCTGGCTCAGCTCTGCGATCTCGCCGCCGGTTTGAGGGATATCGATATCCTTAAATTGACCGGTACCCATTTGCTTGGCTGCCTGGGTGAGCTGGCTGAGGGGTTTCAGTGTCGAGTTTGTCAGCACAAGGCTCAATATAAGTACCAGGGCAATACTGCTTAATGCCGTGATGGCAAGGGTCCAATAGAATGGGTTTAAGTCGGCGCTCATGCGCGCGAATGGTATTTGAATAAGAAGTACCGCCTGTGCGGCGTCTGCGTCACCATGGACAGGTACGGCAACATTTAATGTTTTGCCAAGAATAGGATTTTGATAGACCTGGATGCTATGACCAAAGGTGAGTGCCTGTTGAAGCTCGGGCGTGGAGAGGTATTCAGCCGGGGAGTCGCCTGGCGCGGAGGAAGCCGCAAGCAGCGCACCGTTAGGATCGAAGAAGATGACCTCTGCTTCCAAACGGGCGGCACTCTGTTTTGCAAGCGTTTCAAGCTGTGTTGGGTCTAGATTGGGCGGGAGCCAGGCATTTGCTTGATTGGCGATCAAGGCGGCTGCGGTGAGCAGATGCTCTTCCCAGTTTCGGCGGTAAGATCGGCGGATGATCGTTGGCAGGAGCAAGCCTAACACGAGCAGCATGACCGTGATCAGGATGATATACGGTAGGGCAATACGCCAACGGATCTTGGATTTCATAGTCAGCCTTCGAAGCGATAACCAGCTCCACGGACTGTGATGATTCGATGAGGCTTGGCAGGAACTGCTTCGATCTTTTCACGCAGCCAGCGGATATGAACGTCTACGGTGCGGCTATCACCGATAAAATCCCAACCCCAGACACGTTCGAGGATAAATTCACGCGTGAGCACCTGGCCGCGATGCTGAGCCATAAAGGTGAGCAGCTCATATTCTTTGGGCTTGAAAGGTACAACTTGATTGTCAAGCGTGATCTCTCGGCGGGTCCTATTGATGATGAGATTATCGAAAGTGAGGATCTTGGGGAGGTTATCTTCGTCTTCAGCATTAGCAGCGCTAACTTCCTCGCGGATGAGGCGCACACGCCGCAGCATGGCTTTGACGCGTGCGATAAGCTCACGCATGCTGAAGGGCTTGGACAAGTAATCGTCCGCGCCGACTTCAAGCCCGACGACGCGGTCGATCTCATCATCGCGGGCGGTGAGCATCAAGACAGGGGTGGACATTTCTTGACGCAGGATGCGGCAGACCTCGAAGCCGTCCAGTCCGGGCAGCATCACATCGAGGATGATCAAGTCCGGTTTCATCTGGCGCGCCAGCTCAATGGCGGTTGTGCCATCCCCGGCAACTTCGATCTCGTAGCCCTCTTTTTTAAGATTGTAGGCTAATGTTTCCTGCAAGGATATTTCATCATCAACAACGAGTATTTTTTCAACCATTTTTCCTCCTCATGGATTCCAGGAGCTTATTGAATTGATTGGCAATTTGAGTGCGGGCATAATTTTGTTCGATATATTTGCGGCCAGCATTTCCCATCTGGCGACAGGCGACAGGATCAGACATCATTTGACGGACAGCAGCGGCCAGGCTGTGCGGGTCTCCGGGGGGTGTGGGGATGCCAGCGCCAGCTTCTTCAACAACCTGGCGGATGACACCGTCGATGACCAGGAGCACAGGCCTGCCAGCAGCCATATAGTCAAAGACCTTATTTGGATAAGTGGTCTTATAGAGTTCAATCGGTTTCAGGATCGCGAGGCAGGCGTCAGCAGCAGCAAGGACAGGGGCAATCTTATTTTTTGGCAGCGGCGGCAGGAAGAGAACGTTATCTAGCCCGCGCTGCGTGGCACTGGCGATAAGGTTGTTTTTTTCTTTGCCGTCCCCAAGCAGAACGAAGCAGAGCGTGGGTTGATCGTGCAGGATCTCTGCTGCATCCAGAACGACACCCAAGTCGTTGGACATGCCGTGCGCGCCGGCATAAAGGACGACGAATTTATCTTCCAAGTGATTTTCACTGCGGAAGGCAGTGCCTTTAGCGTTTGGGTCAAACATGTTGGGATCGGAGCCATTGGGGATGAGGGTTATATTCCTGGCGCCACGCGACTTAACATGTTCAATATAGCCGGGAGAGTTTACTACAACCCGGTCGGCATGTTTATAGAGAAAGCGCTCCAACCATGACGAGAGGCGGATCAGGAGAGGGTTTTTCAATACACCGACTGCAATGGCAAATGCAGGCCAAAGATCGCGCACCTCAAAGAGGAAAGGTACCCCTTTCAAGCGTGCTAACAGCCAGGCGGTGAAACCCTGGAAGATGGGTGGGGAAGTACCCCAAACCAGATCCACGCGGCGCACACCCAAACTGTTGAAGAAAGAGGAGAACATGAAGCTGAGGAAGCTCACTACGCGCCATACGAAGGAGCGGTGCAAGGCTGGCAGGGTGTAGGAGCGGATGATGACCACGCCCAAATCATCGAGCTGTTTTTCAGCCCAGCGTGTGCGCCTGGCACTGGTGCCGGTGAGGTAGCTAACCGGGCTGGCAATGATGGTGACCTGGTGACCCAAGCTGACGAGGTGGCGTGCCAATTCATGATGACGCGTGCCGCCGGGATCGTCAAGGGCTGCAAATGCCTGGTGGATCAAGAGGATGTGCATGTTAACAATTTTACTCGAATTGTAATGGGAATGGTTATGAGCTTGAGGGCTAAGTGTATCCTGAGCCTGTGAGCGATTGAGCAGGAAGTTATAATGAAGGAACCTCCTTAGAAAGTGCTATTGAAGTTAATTCAATTCCAAGGAGGCTGTTTTATAAAATATTGCTTTCGATTTATTAAGCCTTATTTTGGCAGTGAGTCCATATAGACTTTGGTCTCAGGGTCGCTATAGAAGACCAGGTTGAGAATGCCGATCACACAAGAGATGATATCCCCGGTGATGATGGAACAAATTTCGAGGATGGCAAGCGTCTGAACGTTGATGCGGCGGGGAGGAGTGGAAAGCAAACGTGTGGCGGCTATGATCTCAAAGATGCCGAGGACAGTGGGGAGAATGGTGACGGGTGCGCAGAGCAGGCCAATACCAACGGTACCAATCACAACCGAGATGGTGAGTCCCAGGCCGTAGACGACGTTCAAAATGCCGTTGATGAGCATCATGATACTGATGGCTTGTACTTTAGATGGTTTTACTGATGAGGGCACATTCGGGTTTTCAATCATGTTAGACCTTTCCTTTTTTAGCTGGCAAGAATTGAATTGATTGCTTAATAAATGTGAAATGCTGATAAGCATAAATACGTTGTTTTCGGATTCGGCAAAGTACAGGCCCAGGTTGTTATGATTCTATCATAATGTCAGGCTGGTTAAGAATGTATTTTAAGTGTTAAAACTAAAGAGACTGGTGAAGAGGAGTTTATGGCATGTCTGCTTTTCAGCTATTAGCATGAGCGCGGGCAGTTTGACTCCATAGGTGGGGGAGTGCCAACCCCAGAAGGGCTGTGGATCAATATTTCCATATATGCATTTGCCACTGCGGACAAGGGCAATATGCTCTGCGCCTTTAACAGTCAGAAGGGCTTTTCCCAGGGGGCTTTGGAGAGTGAGTGTGTTCCCCTCAAAGCTCCAGGGCCAATCGGGGAGCAGCCAGCTCAGGCGCGCTTTGTTTGGGGACTTAGGCGATTTTTTATGAGTTGGGATGAGCAGATCGTCCACGCACCAACCGCCATTTTGCAAAGTTGTGAGTGTGCGGCGGTGGATGAAACCCAAACGGCGGAAGCCGTCATGCTGTGCGGTGAGCCCCAGCAGTTGTTCATCTGTATCGCGGAGCTCTTCAATGCGTTGTGCCTGCGCCCAATTCAGCCACAAGAAGCGCCCGGCACGCAGCATTTGATCCTGGCCGTTGATCGTAAGTATGTTGTGTGCCGAGCCAGCACTGAGGGGGTTGTCCCAGGGCGGAGGGGCATTATAGGCATAGGTACCGGCATCCAGGGTGATATTTTCAGACTGCCACCAGAGGTCGACATGCAGTTGGTCGGCGTGGGATGGACGATCGCTGAAATGGGCTGTATGCATGAAGGCACGGCTCTGTGCGTTTTCAAGGCGGGGCATATCCGCAGACTGGGGTTGGGGGAGAGGCACATCGAGGGAGTTTTCGAGGGGCAGTGAAAGCCAGGTACTGAGTTCACCCCAGGGACCGGGCGGGAAAAGGGACTTGCTAAGGAAGGCACGCGCTGCAGCTTGAACAACAGGGCGGTAATCATGAAAGGGCTGTCCACTGAGCGGCAGGATGTGGGCGCCGTCGTTGGAACCCAGATTGGGGATGCGGCCAGTCCTGGGGTCTGTCAGCGCCCAAAGCCAGTTGGTGGCTGAGGCAAGACGGGACAGGGTTGTCTGGGGCAGGGGCGCAGAGCCGGGGAGCTGGGTGAGGGTCTGCATCCAGAGGGCGAGTTGCAGCATGAGGCGGTGATAGTTGGTGCTGTGCTGAACGTAGGTGCCGCCGGGACTGACCTGGTGCTGGATACCCCAGTTGAACCAGTGCCAGCCGAGTCGGAGCCATTTTTCTGCTTTGGGGTGATCGGGTAAGTAAACAGCAGCAGAGAAGAGACCTACAGCTTCACTGAGCAGGTGATTGTTGTTCTGGGCACGCGCGTAGACCAGGGTGGGGGGAATGCGTTGGGCGTGATCGGCGATTGACTGCCATAGCTGCTGACGGCGTTCGGGTGTGCTGGCGGCTGAGTTGGCAAATATCTGATCGCAGAAGATGAAGGCGAGGATGCGCAGGGCGACCTCCTGTGCGGAGAGCCAGTTGGGACCGAGGTTGGGCGGGTTGGCTTGCTGAAAAGTTTCAAAAGCCTGCCAGAATGCCTGCGGGCAGGTTTCGTCCAAATTGACGGCGTAAGCGCGTGCGAGGGTAAATGCCCAGCTGAAGCGGGAGGGTTCCCAGATGAATTTGATGTCCTGTGGACCGCCCCAGGAGGCTTTGCCGGTTTCATACTCTGTCCAATGCGCCAAGGGTGGTTGTGGGGCAAGATTGAGGGGATGGAGCTGGTCACCGAACAAGCGTACCTGCCCGGCGCAAATAGCTTTTGCTTCGGCGAGGGCTTGCTTTTGCATGCCGATGAATTGGGCGTCTGGCAGGGTGAATGTCTGCTTTAAGGCGGCAGGTCTTTGTGCGAAGGTGGGACTTTGAGAGGGCGCGGCAGGCGTCATGCGGCGGAAGTGGCCGCTTTTGAGACCCAGTTTGTAGCGCCCGAAGCAGAGCAGTTTGCGGACGCCCAACTCCCGGGCGGCTTTGAGGACGAGCGTAAGTTTGTTCATGGTTTATAAGGCAACCTTGTCTTACTTATTATACTCAAGCATAGCCGCTATGTTACAAAGGCGCCCTGAAAAGAAGATTAGGGTTGAGCAATGCCCGACCCCCAAAAATAACATCAATTTTGATAAGAGAATTAAACAGCAGACAGAATCTTATTTGCCCATTCAGTTGCCCGATCGATCTCGCCTTCTTTCAGTGGACCCTCAGACTCCTTCACATAGTACCCTTCAGTAGCGAGAACCAGCGTCCCGCCTTTTTTGACCAATGCTTTTGCGATTGGTTTATCTGCATAGCCAAACAGTTTAACCATAAATGAGAGGAATTTGGAACCAGTATCATTGATCGCGATGCGCGTGTCGAATGCAGCAACTTTGACACCTTGGAGTGCATTGTAGGGCAGTTTCTTCATAAATGATTTGATATCAGGAGAAGGGCTGAAGGCACGTGTGGGGGAGCCCACGATCAACAAGTCCAAACCGGCCAACTGCTCTGGCTTGACCTTTTGAACCTTGAAAACATCCGCGCCTAAGACTGTGCCGACCGCCAAGGCAATTTTTTCTGTATTGCCAAAAAAAGAGTCGTAAATAAGCAATGCTTTCATTTAGTAAGTCCTCCGTAATATATTAAGAATAAATTGATGGCACTAAATAAATCAACAATAAAAGATACCTGATTTACAGTTACCAGCTCTCATTATAAGGGTGAGGGAGCAGCTCCTGTAATTTAACAACCTTATTCTCACTCAGGATGACAGAAGTTGATTCAAGATTTGTTGCATTGATCTGATACATTAGTTCCCTGCAGCGACCGCATGGCGGCAGTACTGTGTTGTCACCCCAAACGGCTACAATCTTTGAAATACTGCTTTCACCGGCTGTTATCATTGCTGCAATTGCGCTATGTTCTGCACAGAAGCCTATCCCGCTGCCGACATCAATACATACACCTAAGTATAGATTGCCACCAGAGCTAAGCAGGGCACAGGCCACATCGCCGGCAGTATTCTCATGAGATAAGGTCCTGGGGTTAAGGACAGTCTTTGCCTTTTCAATCATCTCAAGATTTGTTAACTCATTTATCACTTAGTGACCTCCATCTATGATTTGGGGGGTGTCACAGGTAGGGTTACGCTCTTCTGAAACAGGATTTCCCTCAAGCGTAGTGTAAGGTTATTTTAGATGGAAAATGCATACTGGCTGCTTTGTTAGCACTTTCTATGTTAATTTTAGACCTAATTGGAATAAAGCCTCCTCAAGAATATTCCCAAATCGTTTAGCAGGGCAGGCGACAATGTTGGATGACTCTGGTAGCCAGCGACTTTGAATTGCAGTCAGCCAATACCGTAGTTCGCCTTTCTTATTCTTGTAAAATGCAAAGATTGGGCCTCCGCTCATTCCCTTGATGGACTCCAATCCATCTCCTAAATTGATATGACCATAGAATAATGGAGCGTTTACTTCGGTAAAGCCGTCCGGTTTTTCTTTTAAGACTTCAACGGTAAGCAGGGAAGGCGTGATTGAAATATTGCTTGAGGTAACTAAAACTAATTCTGATGGGATTCCAAGTAGTTTATAACAATCAACCTGTGCTGGCTGCTTTTTCCAAACTTCTTCATCTAGGGCATGCACATTGTTAGCCAGAAGTAATCGTTTATAATATAGCGACAATACCATATAGCCATAATCAAGCTCATATTTTTCACTGAGACATTCGGGATATGATTCTTTATAAACGAAAGGAATAGGATTTGGGCATTTTGCCCCTGTTCCTAAAGAATCAATTAAGCGAGAACTGATTATCTTGTATCCAGAGTCTAAGTATTCCTGAACTTTTTGAATACAATGACCTGCTGTTATTAGGAACCACTGCCCAGATATCGACATAACAAAAGTTGTAATGTGGAAACGTTGTATGTCTTGTTCTTTTTGGACAGTGAATAATACAGGTACAACATGCTTGTGTAAGTCACCGACCAGTTTATCGTTTGTTTCCATGTCTATTTTGTTCTAATTGAAGTGTCTGTATGAGATGCGTGCAACTTATGATTCTGTGGACTCTTGCTAGACTGCAAAAACGTGGAATCGGTTACCATAAGATCATGAATTTGGGAATG
>Ga0255364_10246_pt1 | contig 12768 bp, 16 predicted proteins | sample ANMaggSSYBR01G12_FD_182087 | JGI IMG/M metagenome (GOLD analysis project Ga0255364, IMG submission 182087) | Sediment cell enrichment communities from methane seep in Santa Monica Basin, California, United Staets - ANME aggregate JGI... | ecosystem: Environmental > Aquatic > Marine > Cold seeps >...
ACTATTCCCGGAAAGTATAAAAATGATAAAATATATCTAAACGGACAATTATTCATGCATTATCAATTCCCAGGTTTTACGATAGCGTACGCTGTTTCAGCGGTACTTTGTTTTATATCTGCTGGAATGGCCTGGAAGCGGCGGATCAATTCAGGCAGTATTCCGTTCGCATTAATGATGCTGTCTTTAACTATATGGAGTTTTGCCTCGATTTTTGAGGCGGGGGCGATGTGGTTGAAGGGTTTGAGCCACAGCCGGTTATTATGGCTCCATACAACCCGCCGTATTACATCGCTCAGTTTGATACCTACGGACTTAAGAAAACAAAAGACCTTCTCGTTTATGTCATCGACGCGCAGGATGGCTACCAGATACCTGAGCGGATATTTAAACTCACTGACCGCGTGGCTCAAAAATATAATATCCATGTTCGACCGCTTAATATGAAGGATTATGAATGCGATGTTGAAAAGTTCATCGCTTTATCCAATAAAAGCCTCATGAATAACTGGGGATACGCGCCAGTGACAAATGCGGAAGCAGAGGCACTTGCGAATGACCTGAAACCAATCTTGCATGAAAAAGCGGCCATGTTCGCTGAAGATAACAACGGGAAACCAATCGGGTTTGGAATAGCTCTACCAGACGTCAATCAAATTTTGAAGCGCATCAACGGCAAGTTATTTCCTTTTGGATGGCTAAAGCTGATACTCGGTTTACCAAAACTCACCCATTACCGTATGTTCGCGCTGGGTGTCATCCCAGAGTACCACGGTAAAGCAGTGGATAGTCTCATCTATCGGGCATTATATGAATCATGCTTCAGCCCGGACATACGCATGGAGATCAACTATGTACTTGAGGACAATGGACCCATGAACAACGCCATCATCAAATTAGGAGCCAAACCCCTGCGCCGCTACCGCATATTTGAAATGCCTGTATCTTGAAGAACACGCACTCTCTACTAAAAACTGCTGAAGAAATTATCTAAGATCTGTTCTTCTCTTCCATAGCACGAACCCATTCGGATTTTTTAACCGGCACGGTATCATAAGCAGCCATCTGGTCGATCAAATCATTCGAATCATCCGCTGACATGATCATCTCCCGGTGCGGCGCATGGATAAACATCTCCTGCACTGCGTGATCCAGAAACGCCAATAATTGTCCGTAATAATTTTCCACATTAAGCAATCCGCATGGTTTGGCATGCATGCCCAATTGCGCCCATGTTAATACTTCAAAGAATTCCTCAAACGTGCCATAACCACCCGGCATCGCTATGTACCCATCAGCCAGTTCAGCCATGCGTGCTTTCCGCTCATGCATCGAATTGACCACGATCAGATCATCCAATTCTATGAACGCTACCTCCTGGTCCGCGAGTGTCTTAGGGATTACTCCTGTTACTTTACTCCCGCCTGCCAGGGCTGCCCGTGCAACTTCTCCCATCAATCCCACACTCGCCCCACCATATACCAGGTGGATACCTCTGCTGGCAATCTCTGCCCCCAGCTGTCGAGCGGCTGCACGGAAAACAGGGGAGCGTCCAGGACTCGATCCGCAATATACACAAATTGTATTGATCTCCATCTATTCGCCTGCTCTTTCTACAATGATGGTACCTTTGGTTATTAATGCAGCAATTGCTCCCACCGCGGCCAACTGCGGTGCCAGCAATACACCCACCACACCTAAGGAAAGAGGAATATCTATCAGTGTGCGCCCTTTTTCATTTTGGATGATCACGCGGCGGATATTGCCTTCATGGACCAATTCCTTGATCTTAGAGATCAACTCCTCGCCCGAAACTTGAAATTCTTCTGTATATGTTTTCTCTGGCATTTTTCCTCCTGCTTTCCTAAAATCTCAGGTCTTTATTTAATAAAAATAATCCCGATTATTCCCAGCACAATTAAAGCAGAGAACATGATCAACCATGCCCAATTTCCCTGCTGTGCAAAATATCCCGGGCTGACAATGCATGTGTAAAACAGCATCCCAACGCCTACAAGGAAAAGTGTCTGCCCAAACGCCGCGCCAATTAATTGCAGTATTCCGCTCAATATAAGAACTAATGCAGTTGCCATTTCTGCCGTTATATGAAACCCAATGCGGATCGGTTCAGTTTGCAGTTCAGGGATTTTCCCTGCCAGACACGAAGCCAACCATTGGCCAATCATTCCAAAACCAACCATAATCGCGAACACTGCTGAATAAGCCATAGCCCCATCCTCGTTCTCATAAAATTAAATCTTCTTGATCCCTTCCCTGTGTTTATCAAGCAGGATAAGCATCTTGATTGACAAACCACATCTACCATCCATTTTATTTTACAATTTTGTAAATTTCAAGTATAGATTAAAAATGCGCTCTTATAATAGGGCGCATATATCACCTTTAAAACCCGAATTACGCAATCACTTTATCAATCGCTTCCATCACATCCAGCGATAGTTTTTCTACAATATCTACCGCTTTCATGTTCTGGCGCACTTGCTCCACACGGCTAGCGCCTGTGATCACTGTACTCACGTTGGGGTTCTTCAACAGCCAGGCAATCGCTAATTGCGCGGTTGTAGCTCCCAGGTCGTTGGCAATCTCTGTTAGTTTATTAACCTTTTGGAGTAGTATTTTGTTAGTCAATTTTTCCAACAGCCTAGCATACTGTTTAAGAGAACCTCGCGATCCTTCTGGTACACCGTCTTTGTACTTCCCGGTCAGCAATCCAGATGCCAATGGGCTCCAGGTTGTTGAGCCATATCCATATTCCCTAAACAAGCGCTCATACTCCACCTCAAAACGCTCCCGGTGGAACATATTATATTGCGGCTGCTCCATGACTGGTTTATGCAGATGATGCCGCTCAGCGATCTCAATTGCTGCGATGATATCCGCAGCCGACCATTCTGATGTGCCCCAGTAGATCGCTTTCCCTGATTCAACAATGTTATGCATCGCCCATACGGTTTCTTCAATAGGGGTGTATGGATCCGGGCGGTGGCAGTACACCAAATCCACATGATCCAACCCCAACCGATCCAGCGAACCGCCGATTGCTTCTAATAGATACTTACGGTTAAGTGTATTCTTCTCGTTGACTCCATCATTCAATCCCCAGAATAATTTTGTGGAGATCAAGTAATTGGATCGCCGCCAGCCCAATTTCTTTAGGGCTGCTCCCATGATCGCCTCAGATTCACCTTTAGCGTATATTTCCGCATTGTCGAAAAAATTCACGCCCGCTTCACGCGCCGCAGACATCATTTCCACCGCCGAATCTAAATTCACCTGGTTATGAAAAGTAACCCACGATCCAAACGATAGCTCACTCACACGCACACCAGATCGCCCTAAATGCCTGTATTCCATAATTTTTCCTCAGAATATAAATTTTTCTTACTTAATACTTTACTCTAAAATAAGCTTTTTTTATCATCATTTCATTAACGGTTGCTTGAGGGTAATCTCGTGAAGTAATTAATCGCCCAAGTGTTTGATGAAAATGCGCCGGCGTTTATGCTGGCGGCGATCAAAATGTTTCCACTGTGCCTGTACTGCGATGTTTGATTCCAGTTCCGGGTTTGATTCCACTTTTTTTATCCCAAAATCACGGAACACTTCAAACATGCGGTTGATCAACACAGCGTTAACACCCTTCCCCTGATATTCTTTCGCTACAGCCACCAGCACCAGGTCCGCACGTTCATTTTTCTTCAGTGCATGCATCAAATGGAAGATCCCAAATGGGAACAGGCGTCCCCTGGAGCGTTGCAGCGCTTTCGAGAGCGACGGCATCGTCACTCCGAACGCGACCATACGCCCATCTGAATCCACGATCACGGGCACAAAATCCGGTGAAATAAATCCGAAATATTGATCAATGTACGCATTCACCTGTTCCTCACTCAGCGGAACCACGCCATACAGGTGCTTGTACTCCGCGCCTAGCATATCAAATAATTCATGCGCGTAAGGGAGCAGTTCTTTTTTATCTTTCACTTCCAGCAGCCGCAGGTTGTTGCGCTTTAACACCAGCTTGGCCAGTTTAGCGATCTTTGGGTCAACCGCTTCTGGCATGGGTATTTCATATTCCAGGTAATCCACATCCTTCACATATCCCGCCTGTGCCATGTGATCGCTGTAATAAGAGTAGCTGTACCCTGCCGCCTGCGTGGCAAGTTCTTCAAACCCTTCCACCAGCATCCCGGCGTGGTCCAGGTTGGTGAAACCCATTGGACCATGCACGTCCGTTAAACCCTCGCTGCGGGCCCAATCTTCTACTTTTTCCAACAAAGCCAGCGATACCTCAGGGGTATTAACCGCATCAAACCAGCCAAAGCGCATATAGGATTGTCCCCATTTCTCCTTATGCCTGCGGTTGATGATCCCGGCAATACGACCCACCACCTGTTTACCTTCATAAGCCAACCAACAGCGCGCTTCGCAGTAGGCAAACGCAGGATTCTTCTCGCGGTCAAGGGTGTTGATCTCATCTGACCTTAAAGCCGGCACCCAATATGCGTTTCCCGCATACAAACGATGCGGGAAATCAACAAATGCTTTTAATGCTTCTTTTGTATGGACTTCTTTTATATGGGCATCCATAAGCACACCTTCTGATACGGTTTATTTTTCTATGATCGTAACCGATTCCATCACATCACCTGTGAAATCCGGGTGCCGCGAAGGATCGCGGCGGGTGAGTGCCTCGATCGTTTCCATCCCCTCCACAACCTGCCCAAAGATCGTATAACCGCCGTTCAGGTGGGGTGTCGCCCCGAAGGTAATGAAGAACTGGCTGCCGTTTGTATCACGCCCGGCATTCGCCATCGCGATCACACCCGCTTTATCAAACACCAGATCAGAATCCTCATTCACAAATTTATACCCGGGACCGCCCGATCCAGTGCCGGTCGGGTCGCCGCCCTGCGCCATGAAGCCATCCAGCACACGGTGGAAAGTTACACCATCATAAAAACTCTCTCTCGCCAGGAACACAAAGCTATTCACGGTGATGGGCGCTTTGTCGTGGGACAAGCGCACCGTTAAAGATTCCCCATTCTCCATCTTCACTACCGCACTGTACTCCTTCGCGGCATCAAGGGCCATCTCAGGGACTGCGTCATATTGCTTTTTCTTTAAATTGTCTGTCATTAGTTTCCTTTTCAATTATGGTTATTGGTTATTCAGCGCGTGCAATTATACCCGCTGCCTGCGGTTATCAAATCCTTCCCTTATAGTTGCAATTAATTATGGGTTATCCCGAGTACCCGCACAGCGCCACCGGCCCGGGGCCAGTATGCACTCCTAAAATTGGGCTGACGATCTGGATGAATAATTCCGCCGGTTCAAACTCACCCTTGATCCGTGCGGCTATCGCCTCCGCGTCCGCCAGTGCATTATTGTGCATCACAGCAATATGCATCGGCTTAGTTGTATCTAAGTACTTGAAAAAAGTCTTGTATAAATTCTTCAGTCCGCTCTTACGCGACCGTGACGGCAGCCCGATTCCCACCGTTCCAGTGTACGGCTTGACAGTGATCATCGGTTTGATCTGCAGCACTGAATCGACCCATTTGACTGCGTCGCCAATGCGCCCGCCCTTGCTGAGGTATTCGATCGTATCCAGCGAGATGTAAAACACCATTTTCTCACGGACATTTTCCACAGCGTTGATCATTTCCTCTATACTCCCACCAGCTTCCCGCACACGGGCGGCGGCAATCACCTGCCAGCCCAGTCCCATCGAATTATTGCGGCTGTCCATCACCCGCACAGGGATAGAAAACCCCTTCGCTGCACCCAGCGCCGATGCCATCGTACCGCTCATCGCACTGCTGATGGTGATGCACAGGATCTCATCTGCCCCCGCATCCTTCACTTTTTGAAATATATCCGTGAAATCTTTCGGGGACGGCTGCGAAGTGGTTGGATGGTGCTCGTCTGTTAGCAAACGCTCATAAAACACTTCTGCGCTGATATCCACGCCGTCCAGCAGCTGCTCCTCGCCGAAAACGATCGTCAGCGGGAGTACTGCGATCTCATATTTCTTCCGCCATGCTTGCGGGATGTCACATGTGCTGTCAGTCACTAATGCAATGCGCTTGGGCATATCTCACCTTGTCCTTTTGGTTTACAGAAAACTTAATATTTACCTTATTTTATATGAAAATGAATCTGTTTTCGATTATTCAGAGGTTGGCAAATCATCTTCTGAAATAATTACAAAATCGTCTGCCTCTATCTTTCATCCACAATTATCCGTCTTAAAAAAATAAACCCTGAAGCTTATTCCTTCAGGGTTTATTTTTGGATAGAATTTTTACCCATTGATGAGCATGCCGCGCCCATCATCCTGTTTGAGAAAATGACTAGACATCTTTCTTTAACACGGCCAGTGGTTCTTTATTATCTGGTTCTTCGATTATTGAAGTCGCATAGTGCGCATATAAAACCTGGCTTTTTTTATTCACCAGAAATACAGTCGGAGTGCCTACCAAAAAGAACTGCTTGACCTGAAAATATTGCGCTGCCACCTTTGACCCTTTATCGCTCAAGATCGGGTACGGTGATTTGTTTTCGTTAACATATTTTTCGATCATTCTCGGTCCGTTGGGTACCATCACCAGGACTTCAGTATTTAATGCCTTGAATTCTTTATAGTCATGCCGCAACTGCGCCATATGGTTAGTGCAATGCGGTCAGACAAAACCAAGGTTGAATACCATCAACACATTCTGTGAGCGATACACATCAGACAGTTTGAACAAGACTCCATTATGATCGGGAAGAGTAAAATCAGGGGCTTTGTCGCCCAATGACAAACGGTTCATCCAACCCTCCAATAAATTATTTATATCTTCAACGCCTATAGAAGAAGGATTCTAACAGATTAACGCTTTTTCTAAAATAAAAAAGCGCCCTCCATCTCTAGAGAGTGCATCATAACTTTAATAACCTTATCCCATCACCGGACTGAACTTATACTCGACCATACGATATGGCCCGTACAGGGTGGGTGAGAGCGGCTTTGTAAGATTTAAACACCTGCACGAACCACGTCCAGTATAGCTTCCGGATGTTTCTCAGCCACTCGTAACAGCACCATAGCCGGGCCCTCAGGTACACGCCGGCCTTGTTCCCAATTCCTTAATGTGCGAACACTAATCCCCAACATGGCTGCAAATTGTTTCTGAGTCAATTTATAACCATCCCTGATGCGCTTGATATCCAGGCGATCCAGATGAAAACTGCGCGCGGGTTCTTTTTCACCCCGTAAAATCTTGCCGCCTTCTTTTACACTATTTAGTAGTTCAGTAAATAATTCGTCTTTCATGGGTATTCCTCTTTAATTATCTTTCGTAAAATCTTCAATTGCGCGGGTGTCAAATTTTCCTGTTTATTCTTTGCATACATAAAAAGCATCAGGATTTTATCGCTCACAACTGCCCAATAATAGATTATGCGGACACCGCCTCATTTTCCGCGTCCGCCTAAGGACCAACGAGTTTTCCTCAACCCGCCACCGCCCGGGATTACAGCCCCCATATCTGGATGGAAAACTAATTCCATTTGTAATTGACGGTATTCTTCATCCGTGAGCAGCGCCTGCACCTGACGGGTGAATACGGATGTTTCAATGATAACCACGTTGCCCTTGTAAATTTACCAAATTATACGCCATTGGCGTACTTAAGTCAAATAAAAACGCCCTCCGTCTCTGGAGAGCGCATGATAATTTTGATAACCTTATCCCATCACAGGACGGAATTTATACCCATAAATGAGCATGCCGCGCTCATCGCCATCTTCCTTAATGCGGCGCGTGACCATCTCCACAGGCATGCCGATCTCCACTTTCTTGTCACTCAGGTCCGTCAATTGTGCGGTCACGGTCGGGCCTTCATCCAGTTTCACCAGCGCGATCGTATATGGCAGCCCTCGTTCAAAGCCCGCCGGGGCATTATTCATCACGGTATAAGAATACACGGCACCTTTTCCGCTGAAGCGGTATGGTTCTTTCGCTTCTCCGCCGCATTCGGGACACACATCCCGCGCCGGAAAGATCTTCGCGCTGCAGTGCGGGCAGATCTCGCCCACCAATCCGTAGCGCTGTTTTTGTAATCGCCAATGTCGTGGTATTTCCATAAGCACCTGTCTTTTACCTATAAGTGGCGCAATTGTAGGGAATAATATCTATCAGAAACTATCAACCTGGATTGTGCGTATAGCGGGTTTTTTATGCTCGGGAGAAGATATGCGTGATCACATTTGATGCCGGTCCGCCCATCGCCTGCGTAAGCGCTGTCTTTGCCCCGTGCACCTGGTTGATCCCCGCCTCACCGCGCAGCTGCAGTACCGCTTCCGCCACCTGGTAAACACCGGCCGCGCCTAAAGGGTAACCGCGCGCTTTATTACCGCCCATTGTCACCAGCGGCAGTTCACCCGTTGGAGAATGGTCCTCATCCATCAGCCAACGCCAGCCATCCCCCCGCGCAGCCAGCCCACATGCTTCCACACTCAGCAGTCCGTAAATAGAAAAAGCATCCCACACTTCAAACAGGTCGATCTCTTTCCAGCCCACACCCGCCTGTGCCAATGCTTTCTGTGTAGAAAAAGTGACCGCGCTGAACGCCAATGCATCCGGCCGGTCGTGCAGAGCCAACGCGTCAACAGCACCAGATGAACCTATGATCTCAATTACCGCTTTTCCAGCCGCCTTGCAGATTTCTTCGTCAGATGTCAACAAGATGGCTGCCGCCCCATCCGCATATGGCGCCGCATCAAACATATTAAGCGGATCGCTCACTATGCCTGCTTTTGTATATGTATCCTGCGAGATTGGTCTGCGGTACATCGCATACGGATTATTGACCGCGTTCGCATGCGCCAGGATCGGCAGCGCGCTCAACGCCTCCCTCGGCATTTTATACACATCAAGGTAGCGCGCCATCAGCAGCCCTGCCTGCCCCAGCGGAGTCAAGCCCTGCACCGCTTCAAAATCATAATCGGTGCTGTGCGCGATCATACTCTCTGTTCTGCTGCCCACGGTATCGGTATATTTTTCAACGCCCACCGCCAACGCGGTCCGCACATAGCCAGATCTCACGGCTAGATAAGCCAAACGCAGTGCAGCAGTGCCGGATGCTTCTCCTGCTTCCACAGTGATCGTTTCTAAACCATGCAAGCCCGCATTGCAGACGACCTTCGATCCTAAATTCGCCTGCCCTGAAGCTGCTGATGCTAGCAGGCTGCCAACATAGAGCGCATCCACCCTCGGTCTTCCCGCATCTTTGAGCGCAGCCAAGATCGCCTCTGCGGAGAGGTTTTCCAAAGAACGCTCCCAGAGTTCTCCCACTGCGGTTTGCCCGATGCCTGAAATATAAACTTTTTCCATGCCCAATACCCTTACTGCGTCTGCAATTTCCCGCGGAAACGTGCATACATAGCATAATCAATCTCTACTCGCCGCGCGATGTATTCCGCTGTAGTTGGTGCGGCATACCTGCGTTCCGCGATGCGATCTGTCACGCGCAAATCCAGCGCGTCTGAACCCGCCCCAGAACCATACGAGACCATCAGAATGCGGTCGCCGGGTACTGCCTCATCCAAAATAGCGGTTAACCCCACCGGGGATGCGCCCGCGTAGGTATTGCCAATTATCGGAGACAGCAATCCCGTCTTGATCTGTTCATCCGTGAAGCCAAGCTTTTTGGCCAATCGGCGCGGGAATTTTACATTCGGTTGATGAAAGACCGCGTATGTGTAATCTTTAGTTGTTGTCCCGCTTTCATCCATCATCGTCTGCGCTGCGATGGATACGTGCTTGAAATACGCCGGTTCTCCAGTGAAACGCTGGCCGTGTTCAGGATAATGTTGGTATGCCCGCCGCCAAAAATCCGGTGTATCTGTTACAAAAGAATATGAGGAAATGATTTCTGCCACTGCCATTTCTACCGGTCCAATCACAAATGCCGCACCCCCCGCGGCAGCGGTATATTCCAGAGCGTCACCCGGTTTTCCCTGCGCGGTATCCACGCCCAACGCCAGAGCAAAATCACCCATTCCTGACCCAACTAACGCAATACACATCACCATCGCCTCGGTGCCTGCCTTACAGGCAAACTCTAAATCTGCTGCCTGGATATGGTTGGATGCGCCAATCGCTTCTGCGATGATCGTCGAACTCGGTTTTACCGCGTATGGATGCGATTCTGACCCTGTCCACACTGCTCTCAGCAGCTCTGGGTCAATATCCGCCCGGGCCAGCGCGTTGCGCGCCGCTTCAATGCCCATCGTAACTGTATCCTCGTCCAAGCCCGGAACTGCTTTTTCTTTAATCGGCACACTTCTCTCCGACCGCCCCCACACCCGCGCAATCTCCACTGCAGGCAGCCGATACTGCGGGATATATGCGCCGTATCCAACAATCCCTACTGGCCGGTTCGTCTTTAAGAGCAGTGATCCCACACCATTTTTCTCCATCACGTTCACCTCGTTCTCCATTCATCCATAATCTCCAGCGCTCGGCTCACATGGATGTTTCCTTCTTTAACCATCTGCTCAACAATCGCATGGATCCTCTCTTGCGGTATGCCTGCCGCGACAGCCACCTGCCGCGCATGCAGAGACATATGCCCCTGCTGAATACCTTCTGTCGCCAAAGCCCGTAAAGCGCCTAAGTTCTGAGCCAGGCCAACTGAAACAATGATCTCTGCCAGCTCACTCGCACTTTGGATACCCATCAATTTTAAAGCTGCGCATGCAGCCGGATGTACGCGGGTTGCCCCCCCCCACGATCCCTACCGCCATCGGCATTTCTAATTCGCCCACCAATTCACCGTTTTCACCCACAGACCATGTGCTTAAACTTGTATACCTGCCTGTTCGGGCCGCATAGGCATGCGCACCCGCTTCCACCGCGCGCCAATCATTGCCAGTCACCAGCACCACCGCGTCCACGCCATTCATAATGCCTTTATTATGCGTCACGGCACGGTACGGGTCCACCGCGGCAAATGCCCATGCCTCAATGATCCGGTCACGAACCATTTCGCCAGAATATTCGCCAAACGCAAGTGCGGCCACAGGGATAGTACACTGCGATCGTGCCAACCGCCGGTCAGCCAAATTCGTAAGAATGCGCAGCAGCGCCCGCCCGCCGGAGATGCTCTCCACAAGCGGTGTCATCTGCTCCAGTGCAGTGTTGATCGCGTTTGCGCCCATCGCATCACGCACATCAACAACCAGGTGCAGTACAAGGAACACTCCTATCGGGGAATCTTCGATCTTCCGCAGGATAATATCCCGCGGTCCGCCCCCTAACTTCACCAGCAAGGGGTCGGCCTGTGCGGCTTTTTCTAATAATTCATCTTTGGCTTTTTCCAGGCTATGCATCGCCTGGTCAATATCATCAATATCAAGAATTTGTATCTGCCCGACCATTTCTGAAGCAGTTGTGTTGGCAGTAAACCCGCCTCCCGAACGTGCCAGGCGTGCCATAAAAGACGCCGCCGCCACCACTGAAGGTTCTTCCACAACCATCGGCACCAGTATCTCCCGCCCATTGATAATAAAATGCTGTGCGATTCCCAGCGGAAGCGCGAATGTACCGACCACATTCTCGATCATGTGATCTGCCTGTTCTAGTGTCAATCCCGGACTGCCGGATAGCGCCTGGATATCTTCATCGGAAAGTGATCCATCCGCTTTCAAACGTGCCAGACGTTCAGCAATCGTCAATTGGTAAAACTTCTTCATAGTTTTCTTCATAAAATCAACCTTGAGATGATATGGTCTGAAACCTCGCAAAAACTATCAATCCTCAAATACTGGCGCTCTTCCCCGGCTGCATCACCAGCACATTTGCATCTGTTTCGGATTCCACAAGCACTTTCCAAGCCTCCACATCCTGCTGGATAACGTCAAACGTATCGTAATGGATCGGAATCACGATCTTTGGATGCAGGAATTGGACTGCCTTGAGCGCATCTTCCGGCCCCATCGTATAGTTATCTCCAATCGGGATCACCGCCGCATCCAGTCCACCCTCCCCGATCAAGCGCATATCACCAAACAATCCGGTATCGCCCGCAAAATAATAATTTGACTCATCATCCAAATTCAATAAAAAACCGCCTGGATTCCCCCCATAACTTCCATCCGGCAGCGAAGAACCGTGAACAGCTTGCGTCATCTTCACATACCCAAACGAGAAAGTATGCCCGCCGCCGATATGCAGTGCGTGCGTACGGACGCCCTTTTCACGCAGCCAATTGCATATCTCCGCATTGCTGATTGCCAGTGAGTCAGTGCGCAGCGCGATCTCAATCGTATCCCCAATGTGGTCACCGTGCCCATGCGTGACAAGAATATAATCCGCCTCCATATCCTCCGGCGCAACTGGTGAGAGTGGATTTCCTTTAAGGAAAGGATCGATCAATATCTTCACACCGCCGGTTTCCAAAAGGAATGCCGCGTGTCCGAAATAGATTATGTTTAACATATCAATTGCCTTTTTCTTTTTCCCGTTTAATCTATCTTATCAAAAAGACGGGCGCTGTGCATAATTATGCACGAGTGCTCCATGAACCAATGGAGTAAAATACGCGTATAAAACAGCTTCGTCAGGAGATACCATGAAAGATCCACGCGTCGATAAATTAGCAGACTTGCTCGTAAATTACAGCTTAGACGTACAGCCCAAGCAAAGAGTGATGATCCAGGGTGATTTTGGCGGTGAGCCGCTCATGTCCGCTGTGA
>Ga0255364_10247_pt1 | contig 12762 bp, 15 predicted proteins | sample ANMaggSSYBR01G12_FD_182087 | JGI IMG/M metagenome (GOLD analysis project Ga0255364, IMG submission 182087) | Sediment cell enrichment communities from methane seep in Santa Monica Basin, California, United Staets - ANME aggregate JGI... | ecosystem: Environmental > Aquatic > Marine > Cold seeps >...
GGTCTTCGGCAGGGTTGGGGAGGGGGTTATGTATCGGTAAGCGACTGGTTCACCAAAAAAATAAACCACAATTCCCAGGATAACCCAGAAAATTCCCAGTACGATCAATCGCCAGCCGCGCAAAATCTGATCGCGCCTCAACTGGAAAAACTTTATATTTTTTCCATTAACTACCGTTTGAATCCCGGTTATGATGCTAATCAGAAAAAAGATCAAGGTCAAAAAAACTGCAGCGATAATTCCAGCTTGAATATCAATTGACATCAGATCATTCCTGTCCAGCCTGAACCACGGGGTTGCTGAGGACCCCAATTCCTTCAATCTCAATTTCTACCAGATCACCATCTTCCAGTTTGGAAACTCCCTCAGGCGTGCCGGTAAGAAGCACATCCCCGGGCATCAGGGTCATGAACGAGGATGCAAAGGCGATGAGTTGATCAACCAGGTGGACCATCTCGCGAGTAGAGGCCATTTGGCGCAGATCTCCATTCACCCGGCAGGAAATAATTGCATCTGCGGTATTAAAATCGGTTTCAATCCAGGGTCCGATTGGAGCAAATGTGTCAAAACCTTTTGCCCGTGACCAGAGCAGGTCTTCGCGCTGGAAAATCCGTTCCGTTACATCGTTGGCAATGGTGTAGCCCAGGATGTGGTCCCCGACCTCATCGGGAGAGATCCAGCGGCCTTTTTTACCGATTACCACCGCTAGCTCTGATTCATGTTCCACACGCTGCGACTGGGGAGGTAAAACGATATTCTCCCCGGGGCCAATTAAAGCTGATGTTGGTTTAAAGAACAATGTGGGAACCTCAGGGACTTCTTCTCCATGTTCCGCAGCATGGGCAGAAAAATTTCGGGCGACACAAATGATTTTTCCAGGCTGTACAGGGCAAAGCAGCTGGGCTTTCTCAAGGGGAATTTTAGCTTCGCCGCGTTGAAATGCGCCGAAAATATCGCCTTTGATGGGGCCGATTTTATCCTCAAGGAGCCAGCCGTAAGCAGGTTTTTGATTGCGGTATTGATATCGGACGATACGCATTTGATCTTCTTTGATACGTTAATGGTATTGAAAAAGTGTATCACAGAGAGGATGGCTTTGGCAAATTACACGTCAACATTAAGAATATAGTATGGATGAGAATTCCAGGATTTTGATAAAATGTTGAAAAGTTGAAATGTAAAATGTTCGAATGTAAAACAATTATTCTCCCTCTCTCTCTGTCACACAGCCTCCCCGTCCTGATTTCATTACCTATCCGAATTATGTCCAGCAGAGTATAATATTCTAACGAACCGGGCGGTTAGCTCAGCTGGTTAGAGCACCTCCTTTACAAGGAGGGGGTCGTTGGTTCGAGTCCAATACCGCCCACCTAATTGGACCCATCCCGAACCGCATAATGGGGAAGAAATTCCTCAAATGAGGTTGGGATGGGATTTTCTGTTAAATGCCTAGTACCAGAGTTTACAAATGAATATATTACTGTCAGATCTGCAGCAGAATTCAGTGGTTACAACCAGCAATACCTTCGCAGATTGTTGAGAGAGGGAGTATTTAGAACGAAGAAAATAGGACAAATCTGGCTTATTGATCAGAGAGATTTTATAGATTATCTCAATGACGCCAAACAATCAAAAGATCAAAGATTTGGTCCGCAGGTATTAAATAAATATTATTAATTAATACAGAGTAATCACTCCTGGATATATTTCTACCATCCTTATTAGTTGCTAGGGGGAAAGAATATTTTTCAGGAGTATTTTATTCCCTGCTGCATCCCTTTTGTATTGTGTATATCTTCCTTTCCAGACTGTCACAATTATCAATATTATTAATAATGTATGGCATTCAAGATGCTATACTAAAATAAAACCGGGTTTCACAAAGTCTGCAGGTGAGCGCAAGATAACACGATAAAGTTTTATTTTACTGTTGAAAGATAAAAACCTATTCTATTATCGCGCAATTGAAACATAATTAACGTTAGGTCCCAGTATATGAGGGAGGTATATGAGAAAGAAGAGGCTATCTCTAGCAACAAAACGGATCCATATCGATCCGCAATCAGGCACTGCCTTTAGCGTTAATAAAGGACAGATCATCCGGATCATTGATGTTGAAGGTGAACAAGTCGCGGATATGTTTTGTTATGCGAAAGACGATGTAAATGAGCGCCTATCTTCAGGTCATACAACTGACTACAATGGCAAAATCTTCTTATCGAAAGGCGATTCTCTATATTCAAATCAAAGCAATCTGATGTTTACCATCGTTGCTGATCTCGTAGGTAAACATATCATGTTATATGCACCGTGCAGTCAAGAAATGTTTGTCAAGAGTTATGGAGCTGAAAAAGAACATCCCAATTGCCTTGACAACTTGGTCAGCGAGTTAATAAATTATGGAATTCAAGGATCGGATATTACCATACCTCTCAATATCTTTATGAATATAGAAATATCACAACAAGGAGATATCTCGATCCATTCACCATTGTCAAAAGCAGGTGATTATATTGAGCTTCGAGCTGAGATGGATATGATCGTTGGCATTACAGCATGCTCGGCAGGCACATGCAATAATTTCAATTGGTCACCAATTGATGTGGAAATATACTCATGAGATGCAGGTTATCTATGGTTCCAGAACCATGGCACCTAACCCCCGCTCCACCCGACAGCCGGTTAAGACGGCCGACCAGGGACGGAGGACCAGAAAAGCAAGACCCGGCTGCGGGTGAGCTTATTCGTTAGGATTATTTAGAGAAAATATATGTCTAGTCTATCTAACATCGAGAAGATTAAGCTTGAAAAGTTCTTCGGAATGGCATCTGGTTATGTCCTTGATTTCTCAAATCGCTCATTCCAGGAATTTATTTTCGATAGTGTTGGAATTAATATATATGATGATAAGTACGATTATGAAACTGGATCAAAAGCAAATCGATTGCGTGCTTTTTGGTCAGAAGAATCAGACTATCTTTTCTCAATTCTTTTGAGTGATCTTCTTGAATATTGGAAAACAAAGAAATTAGTTGACATGGAAGAAATCACTCATCCAGAGGAAAACTTATATAAAGAGTGTTTACTAGTTGCAGAACGATTAGAAAATATTTCCTCACAAGGAGCAGCTGAAACATTCCAATCATTCACTTCTAACAAGAATTTTTCAATGCTGGCTGAATCTATTCGTGAATCAATCAGGAGAAATGCTCCCGAGGTTGCGTTAGACAGATTGCACACTTTCGTTGTCAAATATATAAGGCATTTATGTGAACGCCATGGAATAAACTTCGATCGTCATACTCCCCTCCATAGTCTATTTGGCATATATGTAAAACACATGAAAAAAGAGGGGCTGATTGAATCTGAAATGACTGAGAGAATTCTAAAGTCATCTATTTCTATACTTGATTCGTTTAACGATGTAAGGAACAATCAAAGCTTTGCACATGACAATCCTTTACTTAATCACGATGAAGCATTACTCATATTTAACAATATAGCAGCATCAATTCAGTTTCTTGAAGCAATCGAAGAGGATAAATTCGAAATCATTAATGATGAGAATGGCTTTGATGAGGACGATATACCATTCTAAAAATCCTAACCCCCGCTCCACCCGACAGCCGGTTAAGGTGGGCGTTTTGGGATAATCGATCGTCAAAACAAGCTCCGGCTGCGGGTGAGCTCATCCGTTAGGTGTATCAAACAAAGGGATATATCATAAATAAAAAAACCATCAAAATACTACTCATCCTTGGAGTTTTAGGAATTGTGGTATGGGTTTGTTTTATATTTCTGTTCTCCAAAATTAAATCGAGTTTTGGTAGATATGAGCCACCGCAACCCTTTTCTGAGGGATTACCCGAATCGGAAATCGTGTTTTCTCCATACGATCCTTTCTTCGCCCATGGAACTACAAAAAAGACTATCGGGTTTATTGATGCTGACGGAGAAAATTTAGAAGTAGTATTCTTTAACATTGCCGGAGGATCTGCAATCTTGTGGCCTAGAAACTACTTAACTTATGTAAATGGTCCTCGATGGAATTCAAATGGTGATGAGCTAGTATTTACTATTAGTGATGTTAGTCCCAATGTTAGAGTCATTGATAGCGATGGTTTTATGCATGGAAAGGACTGCGTTGATATTGACCTGGCTGGTTATCACCTTGAATTTAATGATGACGGATCAGTAATTGCATGGATTTCCGAATTGAATTCCGGATATGAACAACTTGCAGGCTCTGAAATAAGCGATGATGAGCAGCTAATAGTGAAATATGATGTCATGAGCTGTCAGGTTATTGAAAAACTAAAGGTTCCTATAAGTGCGGAGTATTGGCTACATGACATAAACCTTTCAAAGTACTATTTATCGGTAATGATTTTAGATACGAATAAAAGCCGATTCAATATGTTGGAACGGCCTTATAAAACACTCCTAATTAATAATGAAACCGGTGATGTCAAAGAATTTATCGGTGTTCATCCATCTCAATCAGATGATGGAACCTTATTAGCGTATTTTGATTACAGCGGGTACCTAGTAGTTGAAAACTTATTGGATGGAACAAAGAAGATTTTAGAAACTACGATCACTGAAGATGATGATTTTGAGTTCATTTGCCGTCCTGGATGGTCTTCTGATAATCAATGGGTGATTTTCAATGACAGGGCTGGTGATATCTACAAACTCAATATTAAGACAAAGGAAATGGTTTACATTACGGAAGGATTTTGTCCTGATTGGAGATGATTATTGCATTCCTTTTATTAACACCTAACCCGCGCTCCACCTGACCGCCGGTTAAGGGCGACGAAACGGGGCTAGGGGATCGTCAAGGAAAGCCCGGCGCCAGGTGAGCTAATCCGTTAGGCCGCAAGACTGGATGTTCGGAAGTAGCAGAACAAAAAAGTGAGAACATAACATGAAATTACCAGACAATACGTAACATTATCGAATGGGCTATATATACTAATCGTGGCACTGATACCAGAATTCGAAAGAACTACCAACGATAAAATCAAGTAATGCAAAGAAATTATGCAAGAGAAAACTCGCTCCTAAACCCATAAAGTGTGCATAGCAGAAAAAATATCAGTCGGGTTTTGACTTGAAAAACTATTGAGATAAGGAAGAATGCAATGACAGAAAGATTCAATACAGCAGAATTTGTAAAATCTATCCCTGGAATGATGAAAAAGGTATGGCCGGGGTTATGGGTATTGATAATCGTTATTTCAATGAGTCTTTATTGGTCAAACACACCTTTAGATTATTTGTTGTTCAGTGATTGGTTAGTGATGCATGTTTTGATTGTGCTAGGGTTGATAGCGCTGACAATATTTATCTATAATGCATATGAGCGTCATGCGGCCAATTTTGCGACATTGGCGATATGGTTTCTGGCATCGGCAGTTTGTATGATGGCTGGATTTATCTTGCGAGCCACCTTGTAAAGGTAGTGTTTTCGTAGTTTTAGAGCGGCCTAACCCCAATTGCCCCGGACTTGGCTAAAGCGGCCGCCGGTCGCGGTGGAAAAATCAATTGATGGAACGAGCCGGCGCCGCTTAGCTCAGAGCCGTTAGCCTGATTCCTGTCTATTCAATCCCAAATAAGTTGGTATAATAGGTTGCAATACGTTTTGCTTATCGATAGGAGTTTCGTATGGAACAGGCAACTATATCACCTAAATATCAAGTAGTCATTCCCAAGAAAGTTAGGGACAAGATTGGAATAAAGCCCGGCCAAAAGGTTCAGGTTATTCCATATATGGGAAGAATCGAGTTAATCCCAGTTCGAAAAATCCAAGACGGAAGGGGGTTCTTGAAGGGGATTGACACCAATATTGAACGAGAACCGGATCGGCTATGAACATAGTTGATTCTTCAGGATGGTTGGAATATTTTACCAATGGCACTAACGCTAACTTCTTCTCAAAGCCAATTGAGGACACCGATTCACTTATCGTGCCTACAATAAGCTTATATGAAGCTTTTAAACGTATCCTACAACAACTTGATGAAACCGAGGCGTTAAATGCCATCGCATTTATGCAATCAGGGAAGATCATTGATTTATCCAGTCCTATTGCCTTACACGCAGCACGAATATCTGCTGATCTCAAAATACCTATGGCAGACAGCATTATGCTAGCAAGTGCCAGGGAATATGATGCTATACTCTGGACACAAGACTCAGACTTTAACGGGTTGGAAGATGTCAAATACATCAAGGCTTCATAATGGTCCAGGCTACCGATGAATAACAGTGTCAAGGTTAAATATCAAAATTAGCTAAAAAATCCAAAAGAGTAAAAAAATCAGAGCTCTCTCCAGCAGTATCAATGTTGGTCAGGGCTCTTTTTATTAGTGTAGTTAAAATATTCAAAGCCTGCCAGCACCATCGGCCAGCAAGCACACATATTCAATATTTCTAAGAAGGAAAACCTAGCGCGGCGGGGCCAGCTCGGGTTTCAGGGGGTGAGTTCATGTTACACTCCTTAATAAGTGGTTGATGGGGCACGGATTTTTCCGAAGGACATCAGAACGATGATGGTCAAGAGTTACAACCGCTGCGCGGATACGGGTTCTCCCACTTACGGGTGGGGTCCCAGACTTGAAGTCCGCTGAGCTGCCAAGTAACCCCTCGGGCTTACTCAGGTGAAAGCTTTGAGTATCCCATAGGCCGCTTCGGCTGACCCAGACGCTCGAGCCCTCAGGCTTGCGTCCCCAGCTCGGTTGTCAACCACAGGGTACCATGCCTGCCACGCCCTCATCTCTTTTACATTCTAGTAACCCCCGCTCCACCCGATCTGGCAAGTGGAGCTGATTCAGCCTGCCAGAACAAGCCAGGTACTGATAGTTTCATGCTTTTATCCCGGTTTACAGCACATCCCTACCCTGGCGACTGCAGGGTAGGGATGTTTTGATTAGAGATGAATTTTTTAACTACTTACTCTGTTAATGCTTTTCGGAACGACGGGATCAGGCAGCAAATTGTCAGACCCAAGCCCAGGGAGCCGGCTACAAAAAAGTCAGAGGTCTGCATGCGGATGAAATGAGTCGGAAAGTTGGCCAAGGTAACTGATAAACCTGCTATCAGAGCCAGCAGCCACCCGGCCTGTTTCATATTCTTGGATGCTAACATGGGAATCGCCAACACACAGAAGATGAAGGCAACAAAATTGATCGGTCCCTCAAAGGTGTACACTGTATTCATTATGTCAGAAAAATAGGGTGCTTCCGGCCGAGTGATAATGCATTTCAAGCTGTGCATTACCAGAACATTAATATGTCCTGCGGTCACTCCCAGGAGAGTAAACACGAAAAATCGAGCCCTTTTCTGGACTTTGGTTCCCGGTTTTACCAACAGTATTGTTAGATAAGTGATCAGCCCAAAGATCAAAATTAAAATAGCTGCTGGTGGACGACTGTATTGAACAACATGAGGCAAGTTATGCAGCACACCAAAAATTGTCGGAATTCCAGAAGCCACTAGAGCAACTGGCCAGGTCCATTTTTCTCCTTTATAGAAGAAATATGCGGTAACCATAAGGACGACTCCGGCAACGAAATCCACACCTCGCATGAGAATAAAAAATGTCGGCAGTACAACGGCTGTCATCTCTAAAGCTGGATCAGTAAGTGATTTCGGCACTACACGAGCTAGGATAGCATCCAGAGAGCCCTGGATTAAGAATGGGGCGGCAATGACCATAAAGAGGCCAAAGGTAGCCATCAAAATGGCCAGGTAAAGCCTTGACTTGGTATCAAAATCTTGTGATTCCATTATTCTTCTCCTTTATCCTGCTATAATTTGAATGTTAACCTCATTTTAATTGCATTGCTTTCTTCTGTCATTTCCTTAAGGTAAGTGTTCTGGATAAAAAACTAAATGGCCACATGCACAGCTACACTACTAAAAGATATTCCAATATTCAGGCAGCTTGCTGAACAAGATCTATTCGATCTTGCCCGCCTTGCCAATCCAAAAAACCTCTCCAAAGGAGAATTCTTAGCCATGCAGGGCCAGGATTGGCCCTATTTTGTGCTAGTTGAAAGCGGAGTTATAAAAACCCACAAAATCTCCTCCCAGGGCCGATGCCTGGGAGCACTACGGCTGCAGAGTGGAGCCCTGTTCTGCAGTCCAACTCTACTGGATGAAGGTTCTCTGCCAGCCACCCTGGAAGCTGATAATGACTGCTGCCTGTTTTTATGGCATGGGGATGTGGTCCTGCCCTATATAAAGAAAAACAATCAGGCTTTATGGGAATTATCCTCATTGCTTGTTAAACGCATGCGGCAGGCCAGCGAAATGGTGGAGGATCTGGCTTTTCAACCAGTTGCCAGCCGGGTGGCCCGGCTGCTGCTGAAGCAGCACCAGCAAAGCGGCGCTGATCCCATGGAACGGAATTTAACCCTGGATGAAATGGCTACAATGGTTGGCACCACCCCTGTCATGGTCTGTAAAATCATGTCCCAATTTTCAGATCGGGGATATCTGAAGGTCAGCCGGACAGAAATCGAATTCATTGACAGAGATCAGCTGAAAAAAATCATTGATAATAATTGAAGATCATCTTTTTTGTTCGGGACAATAGGCCGGCTAAAGGAATCTGTCTGCGGGTGCCCTCACCAGGGTGCTTCGCAAAGCCCATCTGTTAGCGGGCTTGGCAAGAACAGAAACCGCCTCTATTTGAGTAAAATAAGGGCTTGACCGAAATTGAAGTACTGGCTGTGAGTAGAAATGACATCAATTATTAATTTACCGTCTATCAGAGGCTATACCTGGCGAGGCATACAGTCAACGGATGGCCCTTTGTTACAAAAATTTGAGCAAGCTTGTGCTCCCACAGATGGCGCAACAAATCTAAAGAATTCGGATGAATGGGTAGCCCTAGTAAAAGAACAAGATATTAACACCCGCAGTATGATTGCTATCAATGTCCAAGGTGAGATAGCGATTGTTGGTTGGTTTGAGGTTGACGAGCGAATTGAGAGCGTTTTGTCCTTTCTTGAGGGTCGGGTTCATCCTAGTTTTCGAGGACAAAGATACGGCACGGTGTTACTGGACTGGCTAGAATCGAATGCAGGGTTACAGATGAGAACTGTGGCAAATGGGCGCCCCTGCATCTACCGTATTATGTTTTATGACCGTGCGCCTGATGCCTCCGCGCTATTTAAAAAAAGGGGTTACGCGCTTCAGTATGTTGAGCAGGAAATGCACCGAGATTTAAGGCAACCTTGGCCTGATATCAATCATCAAGACCTGACATTCGAGCCTTGGACAGCAAATAACAAGCCTGACTTTTATACTGTATACCAAGCGGCTTTTCGCACTCGTTCAGATAATCTAATGCTGGCTGATTCCTGGCATCATCACTTTGCTAACCCTAATAGTAACGATTATCAACCAGATTTATCGCTTCTGGCTCGTCAATCAGGTGATCCTGTTGCCTATGCAGTTATTCATGCTGAAGAATCATCTGCTGGTTCAGGGTCTAAATTAGCCTGGATTACACAAACAGGGGTCCATGTAGATTATCGACGACAAGGTATCGGCGCTGCCTTACTCACAGAAACGATGAAACATCTGCACAGCGCAGGTTATCAATGGGCTAAATTGTCGGTAAATGTGAATAATCCTGTCGCAAAAAGTCTGTATGAGCATTTGGGCTTTTCGTTAGTCGCTAGTTTTACTATGTACCATCGAGCGCTAAATGCGTGACAAGCTGAATTTCGGCAAATTTATCGGATTACGTCTGGGTCTTGCTCAAACGAGCGTGTTTGGGCAGGAGCAAAAGGCCCCCTAACCCACGCTCCACCCGACTCTTCGACTGCGTTTATCCTGAGTGAAACAAAGAGGAATCGAAGAGCTTCGCGAAGCTCATCCGTTGGGCGGTGTACAAAAGAATCGAAAAAGTAGTGGAGAAGATTCATGCAGAAAAACAAGTTGCAAGATTCACAGCATTTCACCCTTAAACATTTAGCCAGTGGTGTTTACGCATGTATCCATAAATCAGGAGGGGCAGCATATTCAAATGCCGGGATTGTTGATCTTGGTGACAGAACCATTGTGGTGGATGCTTTTGATACTATGGTCGCTGGACGCGACCTTCGTCAGACAGCCGAAGTCTTATTTGGGCGCCCAGTCGATAGGCTCATTCTCACCCACCCTCATAGTGACCACTGGATAGGCGCTTCTGTCTTTGATGAAACAACGAGACTGCTGGCCAACAAAACAACTCGCAAGATAAGTAAAAAGTGGGGAGCAGGGATTGTAAAAGATTTTAAAGATCGGGGTGCGTGGGAAGAACGGATCAAAGAAATGGAAGGGCAATTACAAACTGAACAAGATGAGCATGTGCGCGTCAGTCTTGAAAATTCCATTATTCGCACTCGTTATGTCATGGCTGAAATGGCGAAATTCCAACCTCGTTACGCCGATCAAGCATTCGATGAAACAGTAACATTCCATGGTAGTAAACGAATTGTTGAGTTTCGCTCATTGGGTCGTGGACACTCGGAGGATGATGCGGTCTTGCTTCTCCCCCAAGAAAGGATAGCATTTATTGGGGATATTGGTTTTTTTGATACGCAACCTTTCTTAGGGTTCTGTGATATCGCTCTTTATCGAAAGCAAATGCTTTTCTTCCAAGATTCTGATTATGATGTGCTGGTTCCTGGTCACGGCCCAGTAGGTGGCCGAGATGATATCGCATTGCAACTCGAATACTTTGATGTGATGGAAGAACTGATAGTCAATGTGGTACAGCGAGGCGGCTCGTTTGAAGAAGCTATGCAGATTACATTGCCCAAGCCTTTTAGTAAATGGTTGTTCGGAGGTACGGGTAAGTTTGAAACCAATGTGCGTTACTTATTTGCGCATTTTGGCGGCGAGTTGCCAAAAGAAGAATAAAACGAACACCGCCTGAACCGTAACCTGCTTCGCAGCAGAGGACCAGGCGCGAAATGCAAAGCTTGGTTCTGAATAAGCAGCAGTTCCAGCTAACCACCGCTCCACCTGACTCTTCGACTGCGTTTATCCTGAGCGAACCCCGAGCACTTCGCTAAGCTTGTCCTGAGCGAAGCAATGCGAAGTCGAAGGGCTCTGCATAAACTCCGCCGAGGGGGGAGTCGAAGGGCTCTGAGCGGGTGACCGGGGACGGAGGACCGGAAAGATAAGACACGGCGGCAGGTGTCCTTTACCCGAAGGATAGGCCTGTCCTGAGCGGACTCCGAGTGTAACCGAGGAGGAAGGCAAAGGGCTCAGGATGCCTGTCCTGAGTGATACTAAGAGGAATCGAAGGGCTTCGCGAAGCTAATTCGTCAGCCTTCACTCACAAAGCTGAGTCCTGTTACACTCTTTAAGTGACAGCTGTTTAATAACTATCCAAGGAGTCCTAATTTACGATGCAACGATTGTTCATTTACGGCACACTAGCACCAGGTCAAGCTAACCACAAGGTTTTGGAGAATATTCCTGGGTCGTGGGAAGCGGCAACGTTACGGGGGACATTGCTTCAGGAAGGTTGGGGTGTCGCAATGGGTTGTCCTGGAATCGTCCCTTCAGAAGATGGAGACGAGGTCGAGGGCTTCGTCTTTTCATCAGCACACCTGGTGGACCTCTGGCCAAGGCTCGATGAGTTTGAAGGTGAAGGCTACGAGCGCGTGTCAGTTACCGTCAGGATCAACGGGACCCACGATGTAGAGGCCTATGTCTACGCACTCAATCGTGACGCCTGACAAGTCAAATTCACAGGGACAAATATAAGCCGCGCCATTACGTTCTGCAACTTAAATTCACCAGTGATTTACGACGTTAGGCAGACACCGATACAACTAAATAAAGGTAATAGAAATGGTTAGGCATACAAGATATCAAGGCGCAATTATCAAGGACCATCGAATACTCTTAATTATGCATAAACAGCATTCCACAGGGCGTGCATATTGGGTTATCCCTGGCGGGGGAATTGAAGGATCTGAATCCGAAGAGGAATGTGTTATCCGAGAAATGAAGGAAGAAACTAATCTCGTTGTCACTGTCGACCGTCTTATTTTTGATGAGCCGGCCCACCCAGATGGGGTTTATAAGTGGAGGAAAACCTATATTTGCCATTCAGTTTCAGGAGAAGCCAGTCCAGGTTACGAACCTGAACCAGAAGCTGCAGCTAACTATTCCATATCAGAGGTTCGCTGGTTTGATCTACAAGATGAAAGTGATTGGGATGACGGGTTATTTCAAGATCCATTTACCTATCCACAGCTTATTAATCTCAGAGAGGTGCTCGGTTACACATCCTGATCTTGGCGCTAAACACAAGATACGTCTGCCTGATCCCCTCTCCACCTGACCCGGCACCTTCGGTGCGGTAAGCAGTAGTTTTGTAAGTAGTAAGCAGTTAAAAAATCAGATTAATGACAGCGTTAGTGCTGAGATTGGTTCTATTTACTATTTACAAATTACTAAGCCGAGCGGGTGCCCTTTACACGAAGGGTAGTGCTCAAGATGCCTGTCCTGAGTGAAATAAAGAGGAATCGAAGGGCTTCGCGAAGCTCATCCGTTAGGCATGGTATTGACTCCTCCACGCATATCAAACAACCGCATTATACTAACAACTGACTAATCCTTTTCTTGCGGAATATCCCAGCTGATCACCCAGGGCCCTTCTTGTTCAAGAGCCACCCAGGAAACGGTAACCCGTATTTTCCCATCTCGAATCATATCTGGATCTAACGCAAGCCGGCCGATGCT
>Ga0255364_10225_pt1 | contig 12759 bp, 13 predicted proteins | sample ANMaggSSYBR01G12_FD_182087 | JGI IMG/M metagenome (GOLD analysis project Ga0255364, IMG submission 182087) | Sediment cell enrichment communities from methane seep in Santa Monica Basin, California, United Staets - ANME aggregate JGI... | ecosystem: Environmental > Aquatic > Marine > Cold seeps >...
AGGTTTAAACCTGATTTTTTATAATCACTCACAGAATATCCTGTTTCCTTTTTAAACTGATTTGAAAGATATTGTACACTGCTGTAATCCATCATATAGGCAATTTCGCTCAAAGTATATTCATCATACATTAACAGTTCTTTTATCCGCTCTATTTTGTTGAGGATAATATATCTTTCGAGAGTTACAGGTTCATGTTTTGAGAATATTTTGGACAATTGTTGGTAGCTCATGCCTAGCATTTCTACGAGGTAATCGGATTTTCTTACGATCGAGTCAACGTTATTCAAATGATGAATTAATTCAATAACAACGGTTTTTATTTTATTGGTAATTTTCGCTTCCCTTGACACAACCAATTCAAATCCTAACTTTTTTAAAATTGTACTGATATTTTCCAGGTTCATCTCCTTTTTGTTAAAGGAAATAGTTGCCTCACCAAGGCGGATGTTTTCAACTGCAATATTATTTCGTTCAAATTCATCACGGATAACTTTCAAACAACAACGACTAAGCATATTTTTAATATGGAGGGTTGTGGTTATTCTGTTATCTGAATTTTTCACGAAAAAAAATGAGTTAGTCTTATTAAATTATCTTACCCGTGATCACAAATGGACATTTTTAATCAAATACTGAACCGTAGATTCAGTTAACAAATGAAACAATTAATTTGTTGCTGAATTTTAGAACTCAAAATTAATCAAATTAAGTTTCGCATAAATATTGAATTGAATTGATGTTTTTCATCTTTATAACCTTTCCCATTCGATAGTTTTCCAAAAGAAAAATTTTGAACCGACAACCTCTACTTCGTTTTGCCTGATTTCTGTAATTTTTAAATTAAAAACCATCCCCTTTTCTGGTCCGTACATACTTCCATTTACCCATTCTTTTTCATCTTTATCAAACTCTAAGTTATTAATGATTACTTTACCAATAAGAGGTTCGTTATGTTTTGATTTGTCAGGGTTCTTTATATCATTTGTCTGGCCATCTTCATAGCCGTTCAATGCAATAATCTCCCCAAAGTACTTACCATTATTTTTAAAAATCTCAACATCTAAGTCATTTGGTAAATGATATTTACCTATTATTTCATCAGCATGTTGAGCAAATGTGTAAGTGGTAAAGAAAACGAACAAATATGTTATTAATCTTAATTTTAGCATAGGTTAGAAATTATATTTAATTTTTGTGTAAATCATTGAATTATCGCCATATTTACCAAACATACCCCTTTCATCGCCAACGAAAATATTTGAACCAAGAAGTATGGAAAAGCTATCACTAAAATCGTAGGTAACTTTAGGCCTTATCAGTGCATCGCCATAATTTAGCCCGATATATGAAAAAAGTTCAAGATGCAATGTCTCGCGCATGGCATCGTAACGGGCAAGGAAAGTCATGGTATTTCCAAATTCTTCTTCCGTAAGAAAATCATTATAATCCATGATGTATTTTTGGATAAATTGAGCACTTAGTTTCAAATTGCCAATTCCATAATCCAGACCAACCACATAGTGCAGATAATCATTTTGGCTGAGTGCTCCATCTGCTGTGGGATCCTCACTTTGGAAATATTTCCCATCGTAATAAGCTACTTCTCCACGTACTACAAAACTCTTGATAGTTGAAGTAAATGAGCCCCCGACAACATTCAAGCGGTGATGCTCAGGGGTTATCAATAATCCTGTAAGCCCTGGCTGGTTGGTTACGGTGTCAAAGCCAAATTCCTTTTCAACATACATACTTGGTGTTTGATCCCAGGTATATGCCCCCATCAAATCAAAATCTATTGCAGAAGATGACAAAGAATATTTTAAATAAACTTCGCTGTTTTCCAGGCTGGCATTTATTTTTTCCTTTGAATAATCGAAAGTTGGTGTAGCAGGAAAATCAGGTGGTTTATACCAGATTGAACCCGGACCAGGAAACTCATTTCCTGCATAAACTGGTTTCCAAATTAATTCGATGGTGCTATTACCAAAATAATAATCAATCTTGGCAGCATAAACACCAATCCTTATTTCATCAAAATCGGGTAACAGGAATTCCTGTAAATCCAAAGGTGAAACAATATCGGTGATAAAAACGCCATCAGCTTTTCCCCAGACAATTTGCTGCTTACCGATACGGATATCAAAATTGTCGAAATACAAGTCAAGGTAAATTTCCCTCATCCTGAAATCAATACTATCAATATCGTAAACGTAAAGCAAGGGGTTGGCCTTAAAAGCTACACGGTCACCCATTTTTTCAAAATTTACATTAAGCGTATTTTGAAGCATATTGAACTCGCCTGTATTGTATAATAAACCAGTATAGTTACGGGCAAATCCATTGATATCCACGCCTTGTGCCATTGTAAACTGAGTTGTAGTCAGTAAAATGATGCCAATTACAAATCCTTTAGTTTTCATATTAATCCAATTTTATTATTTTTTCAACCCTCCAGGTCTCATCCACACATGCCCACTTCAACCTGAAAGGTTTTCGTAAATCCGTTTCTTGCGCACCCCTTTTTCCCCTAAAGGGGATGATCCTAAGCACCCTTTCGTAAATCGTAAATCGTTTTCGTAAATCGTTATTCTCGATTTTTCTACATCCCTCTCATCATCATCCTTTCGGAAAATTTTGAGTCGGAAATCCCGGTGTTAATTTCGATATTACTTAATACCATTGTTGTTTTATGGTCTTTCTGAACGTTGTGCATTTCTGAGTTAATTATAATCAATAAACCAGATATTTCTTCGAAATTTCGTATATAAAGAATTTTAAGCAACTCTGCATCTTCGTCATAAAATTCTTTTTTTAGTCCAATAAAGCTGTCTTTGCGAATCCAGGTTTTTGTTTTAGAATACATATACTCTTCATCCTTGGGAGTGCTTTTAACAAGATAGAAATCTACACCATCAATTGTTTCCTCACCAATAAGCTTGTGGGTGTCGTCATCTAATTTCCGGTCGCCGAGGTCGTCATAAGTAAAATCGGATCCCATAAAATAATCGCTTTTGCTATCGCTGGAAATACGTTTTGTCTTTTTTAATGCAGGTAGATAAATCCACTGATCATCGTTTTTGCTTTCATCATCATAAGTCCAATTCATGAATGAGGTGTTTTTAACATCTGCCGGCGATTGAAAGAACATGATACTTTTTTCCATATCACCCATATCCTTTGTGAATTGTTTAATCTTTCTGATTCTTTCTTTTCCACTTTTATTGATTAGGGTCATGGTAAGATTGGAAGTTTGATCGTCTCCCGCAGGAAGATTATAAACTTTTTCGACGATATCTCTTCCGCTAAGTTCTTGCGCTACTAATTGGTTAATAAACCCGCTTGTCATTATTAAAGCAAGCATTACTGATGTGATTTTCATTGTTTTCATATTTTGTTTTTTTAAAATAAAGTTATTAATACTAAGCAAAGTCCTGAAATTTTTTATGCAACAAATTCTCTAAGGCACGAAGTTCCACTAATTTTTTTTCTTTGTGTTACTTTGGGGCTTTGTGTCTTAGTGGCTTCTTTTTTTTCTTATTATCTGATTTAAACTAATTTTTATCTGCGACTATCCGCTTAATCTGTACCGATAGCTATCGGTATCTGTGTTCCTATTAATAGATTATTTTTTAAAATACAATCTTGAAACATTAAGCAATACAAGCATAATGGTAAGCGTACCCACAAAACTGGTGAACATGTTTAGCGAAACCAATGCACCGAGTTCACGGTTGGGTGGAAATACAGAAAATAGCAATACCAAAAAGCCCGCAATTACAACAATTGCATTGAATAAAATAGCCCTGCCTGAGTGCGCCATGGTTTTCTGCGCCGTAAGTTCTTTGTCGCCTGTTTTTTTAGCATTCACACGATATTGCTCAATAAAATGAACAGCATAATCAATTCCAATACCTATGGCAATACTTGATAGCAATGCTGTGGTTGTGCTAAGTGGAATATCCAGAAAACCCATTACTCCAAAACTAATTAATGCAGTAATAAGAATAGGAACGGCTCCGATAACTCCGGCTTTGATACTCTTAAACATAAATGATAAGAGTACGATTACGATAATTATTGAAAGTATCAAACTCATTATTTGACCTTCCAATATTAAGTCGGTAAAAATTAGACCTTTGTAGCCACTACCGGCATATTTCATAGTAATCCCCATTTCTGAAAAATCATCCTCGTAAGTGTCAATAATAGCCAATGCCGAATTGATGGCTTTTGAATTATCACTTTTCAGTTGAAATGCAACATTCAGTTTTTCATAATCGTAATCAACCACTTTGTTAAGGTTTTCCGGATCGCCCGACATTTCGTAAAGCAACAAATACTGGGCAACCATATCCCGGCTATCGGGGATGGTGTTGAAAGCCTCATCGTCGGCATTCATCACCTTGTTCATCCGGTTTACGTAATCGGCAAGAGAAAACGAAGTTCCAACAACTTCTAGGTCGTTCTCCAATTGGTCTTGCATTTTGTCAACCAACCTAAGCGCTTCCGGATTTTTAAAAACGTCTTTTTTTCCATCCGCATCCAATATGAGGTTTAAGGAAGTTGTTCCTCCGAAATGCTCATTGATAAATTTATCGGTAAGCACAATTTCACTATTACTTTCGAATTTATCCAGGAAACTAGAGTTTATCCAGATTTTCTGCATCCCGAAAATGGATAAAACTATAATTGCTGCAGTGGCAATAATAGAAGCGCTTTTATACCTTATAACTTTTGAAGCAAAATCCTGGTACAATGTGGAGTTATTGTTTGTTTTTTTCTTCTTCTTCTTTTCCTTCAATTTTGGAAGACCGAATATCATAATTCCGGCTGGTATAATTACCAATGATAATATCATCGCAACCAGCACACCAAAAGCAGTAAATATTCCAAAATATTTGATGGGATAAACCTGTGAAGTAAGCAGGGAAATAAATCCAACAGCAGTTGTTATAGAGGTCATTACCACCGGACTCCACATATGTTTTATCATATCGGTAACTGCTTCTTTTTTACCGGCATCAGGGTTTTTTCGTTGGAATAGATGCAAATGGCTGTACAGGTGTATGCCGTCAGCAACCCCAATTGCAATAAGCATTACAGGTATCATTGTGGAAACGGCATAAATAGGAATGTTTATCATAGCCATCAAACCAAAGGCCCATAGTGTACTGAAAAATACCACCGCCATTGTGAGCAAAGTGCTTCTAATACTCCGAAGCATAAAGTATAAAACGATTGTGATTACCAATAATACTATGGGAACCATGCGTTTCATATCTGCCGGGCCAAGCAAAGCCATTGTTCCTTCTACAATGGGGCGGCCAGCAACATGGATTTTAATGTCATCGGTTTGAAAGGCATCTGCCAGTTCAAGGATCTCATTGTAAAATTCCTGGGTAAATACATCATCCCTGATTTCTGCAATTATTACCGTAACCGTTTCATCAGTCGAAACAAGACGTCCATATACCATTTCGTTGTTTCTGACATTTTGCTGTAGCTCCTTTAGCTTTTCTTCAGATTTTGGTACTCTTTTGAAGAAACTCTTCACGTCCATTCCCTCTTCATCACCCACAATGTTATCAGCAGTATAGAGTGAAGTCACATCCGCTTTTTCAATCTCATCCATTTTTTGCAGCACCTTAGTCAACTGCTTTAAAGTATCGATGGTGGCTGTGTTAAAAATCCCATTTTTATTTTCGAGGGCAACGATAATACCATCGTTTATCCCAAACCACTCTTCTGCCTGGTCGCTATAAACAAATGCCGGATGATCTTGTGGCATATATTTATCCAGGTTGGTTTCCATTTTTGAGTTCTGGCTCATGAAATAGAAAAACGCAGTACTCAATAGTAATGTTAGTGCTATTGAAAGCCAGGGTAGATTTAACGATTTCTTAAGTAAATTTTCCATTTTTTAATCATTAATTAATGTTTACTAATTCTTTATTTCTAAAATAAGTTGTCGTGTCATTTTATTTGAAATGACATTTTTCAGACAGCTTTGTAAAGTGAAACCAGTTTTTCACTTCCTTTTATTTTTGAGGATCCAAGCCCAATAAATGCATTTTGGGAAGTATCTTTTAGTTGATTATATACTTCCTCTGAAATGAGTAATTGAGAATTGTATTTTTTATTTAACTGTTCGATTCGAGAGGCCATAATAACTACTTTGCCGGTAATTGAATATTGCTTTCGTATTGATGAACCAATATTTCCTGTTACTGCCTCATCATAATGAAGTCCTATTCCTATACGGGTTTTTGGAATATTTCCTTTATTAAATTCACTATTTATTTCGTCAATTATCTTCTGTGAGGCATCTGTGGCATGCTGACTACTATTTCCTATTGAAACCGGAGCCCCAAATGTCGCCATGAACCCATCACCAAGAAATTGATTGATCACTCCGTGATGGGATTGTACTATATCAATCATAAATCCAAATAAAGTATTCAGGTAAGCAACGACCTCTTCAGGTTGATGTCGTTCAACAAAAGGGGTGAACTGCCGTATATCAAGAAACATAATGCATACTTTCTTTCTTGCTCCGAAAAGTTCGTTATGATTTTTTAAAATATTATCTGCAATTTGCGGTGATATCTGCTGCCCAAATAAATCAATTACAGCATTTTTTTCTTTTATATTGTTCCATGATATTACCATCTTCTTTTTAATAAGATCAGCAACAAAACCGGCTGCTATTCCTGTAATTATCATAATTAATCCCTGCCCGAGATACTGCATGCCTGACAGGTTGGGGTAGACATTATCAATTGGGGTATTTGCAAAATAAGTTGAATAATATATGGAAATAAGAATGAATTCAAAAGAGGCCAGGGTTCCTGTGAATATTGACAATTTAAAATTAAGCCTGAATGTGGAGAGAACAATAAAAATAAAATAGGTTAATGTTGCAGGTGACTGCAAAATAATGGTCTGGCTAGAATATTCGACTATGACTATTAAAAGAAGGCTGAGCAAACTTACTTCTGAAAAGCTGTTAAAGTAGCTGAAAAACCGTGGATTCTGGAAATAGAATTTACTTTTACCTATTGAATAATGAACTAAATATTCATAAATGATAATGATGACTGTAAAAATTAGAATGGCATAAATAGAAATATGAGTATTGAATATTTGGAGATATTCTTCTCTGTAAAAAAAGTAAATGACTAACAGGAATAGAGCTTCAAGACCTAACAGCCCGATCAAAATTAATGCACGCAAACGTTCACTTTTATTAATTTCTATATTATATAACTCCTCAACTGACATCATTTTTGTATATATTCTTTTGTTGTATTTTTTATACCACTTCAATCTAATATTTTAATCCTTAATTCATAACAATTACAAAACCGTAGTTAATATTCACTAATTTTTAATTTCTAAAAAAAGCCGATTATATACAATCAAAATCGACATTATTTAGCTCTATTTACACTGATTTAAAATATTCAAAATAAGTTTTAATATCCTTACTTAGGTCGTTTACATATGTTTTGCCGTCATCGGGATTGTCAACTTCCTTAAGTTTTGAAATTTTAGTAAGTATTTCAGTTAATATAATATGTAGGTTGTCATGGGCTGGACCGCTCATATCACATTTATTGATTATATAATCTGTTTGTTCTGATAATTCTTCTCCAAGTTCCCGGTATTTTTCAATTGTCATTCCATCCGTGTTAATAGCGGATAAAATATCCCTAATTTTTGTCATTCCGATTCCGGTAGCTTGATTTGCTTCCCATTTTTCATCCCCATTTAGTTTCATAACTATTATTTTTTCAGAATCTTCATTGTGTTCACTTGAGGAGTGGTTATCGTGTTCACTTACGTGTTTTGTTGTTTCTTTGTTTTCGTCAGATTGTTCTCTGCTGTTATTGCATGCTGCGAAGACAAACAATACTGAAATAATTGCAATACTTAATTTCAATTTCATTATTTTTCTATTTATTTAATATTTGTTTATAAAACTTTTGTAGCGGTTGTTGGTCGCGGAGCTTTTACAACCAAAATCCTTACTATTGAATCAGTATTGTTATAAATGCAATGAACAATATCCTGTGGGCTTTCAACCAGACTGTTAGTCTCAACCCGTTTTTTTTCTTCTCCGATAAGTACATCGGGTGTCCCTTCTATGACAAAAAAGAAAACATCCACCGGCGTAATATGAGGTCTTAAACTTTCTCCGGGATTTAGCTGCATATACACCGCCTGTGCCGAATCTTTATTGTAAAGCATCCGGGCATCCACTTTATGTGGGTTTTCTTTTATTGGTGTTTCTGCTACTTTTGTTATTTTCATGTTTGTCGTTATTTAGTTTAAGTTTATATCAGGGCATTTAAGGATTTTATCAAGGCCTTTTATTAGTTTGCCCCCTTCGTTATTTAGATTGAAATTGTGGTTGTTCAGGTCCCAGCGTTTAACAAGTAACCTAAGAGACCCCATAATCATTAGAGCCAGGGTTTTCAATTCAATGTCTTTTCGAACATTGTTTTCTTCCTGACCTTTTGCAATAATATTTTCAATGGTTTGTGCATGAAGGTTTAATACTTCAGTTATTTTCAGTTTGAGCAATTCTTCGTTTTTAAATATCTCTTCAGAAAATATTACTGAAACCATTGAGGGGGTTTCAGAAAATAGTTCTAACATCTTCGAAAACATGAAATCTATTTTTTCAATTGCTGTTGCTTCATAAGATTCCATCATTCCTGAAAGCATTTCTGCCATCTCCTTAAAATTATTCAGAATACTCAGCAGGATTTCTGTTTTACTCTCAAAATGCCTGTATATTCCCGGCTCAGAAATACCGATTGCTTTCGACAGGTTTTTTATTGTCAGTCCCTGTATTCCTTTCTCATCAATGATTTTGATGGATTCATCAATGATTTGTTGTTGTCTTTCTGATAGCATTTCCAAAGTAATGTTAGTTAGTATTCGCTCACAAAAGTAATGCTAAATTTTGGAATAGCAAGTTTTTTTGAAAAATATTTATATTCAAAAAGAATCCTACAGGAGACAGTATCTAACAATACCATGGTACTGTTCGTTAACAACAACCTGAAGCTCATTAAAAATAATAGCGCTTATTGCTATCCGGAAATCAGGTAAGGGATTGTTGATATCTATAGAAAACATCTATTCTCAATCAGAAAACAGAATACACTCAAATGAATCCAGTAAAAGCAGGGTTAGTTTCAAAATCGCAAGATTACTTGTATAGCAGAGCAAATAGTGATAGCGCTATTCAAATTATAGAATTCTATTTAAATAGTAATAGATTTCTAGACTTTACGGTTTATATTATCAAGTGTGAATGTTGAAGCAGATACCTGTCTGGCAGCTTTATTTTTGTTTTTGTACTTTCGTTAATCTCAAATACGTCTACATATCAGAAAATCTATTCAATTGATTCTTTAACATTAATATCGAATAAATGAAAAATTTAGGCTTGATCTCGATTATCTCTGTACTGTTTTGTTTTGGATGCGAAAATCCAATTTCCAATGGCAACAACCTTGATTCACCAGATCAGAACACACTTGCGCAATATTTTGACAATACCGGGCGTAGTGATGTCCTCTCAGGAGGAGTAAAAATGATTCCAATAGAAACTTCTGCAGGGAAATTTCATGTGTGGACTAAAAGGATTGGAAATAACCCACGAATAAAAGTATTGCTTCTTCATGGCGGACCAGGAGCAAATCATGAATACCTGGAAAGCTTTGATTCTTTTTTCCCAAAAGCCGGCATTGAATACTATTACTACGATCAATTGGAATCGTCATACAGCGATCAGCCCAATGATACCAGTCTCTGGCATATCGACCGATTTGTAGAGGAAGTTGAGCAGGTTCGTTTAGCATTGAAACTCGATGAAAACAATTTCTATTTATATGGCCAGTCGTGGGGAGGCATTTTGGCATTGGAATACGCATTGAAATACCAGGGTTATATAAAAGCACTCATCATTTCAAATATGATGGCTTCAATTCCTGACTACATGAAATATGCAGAAGAAGTATTGGGACCTCAACTTGACCAAACAGTTTTAGCTGAAATAAAAGCAATGGAAGCTGCCGGTGATTTTATAAATCCCAAATATATTGAATTGGTTTCTACCCATTATTATCCCAAACATGTTTTAAGGATGCCCTTGGAGAGTTGGCCTGAACCTGTTGTAAGGTCTTTTAATAAAACAAATGAGGCCTTGTATAGCAGCATGCAAGGGCCAAGTGAATTTGGTGTGGTAGGAGATGCCAGGCTAAAAAACTGGGACAGAAAGGATGATCTGTCAAAAATAAAAGTGCCCACTTTGACAATGGGAGGAACTTATGACACCATGGACCCGGAGCACATGAAATGGATGGCATCCCTGGTTCAACAAGGCAGGTATGAACATTGCCCTGAAGGAAGTCATTTGTCGATGTATGATGATCAGGAAATTTACTTTAAAGGGTTGATCCGGTTTATCAAAGATGTTGACGAGGGAAAGTTTCCTGAATAAGAGACTGTTTAAAAATCGTTTTTATGCCAAAGGCATCCTCCCGAAGGGATCCCTACGGGGATTTGGGAGAATTTATTATAACGTATTTTTTGGATAGATGAGGCAGATTTGATGCGAATAGCCGTTGCTATTTAAAGAGAATCTAACGAAATATAGTCGAAAAAGACGCATAATAAAAATGAAGGATGATATTTAAACAGTCTCTAAGAGTGTTGAAAATTATATGGGGTTCAAGCATCGATGGAATATATCTTCAAGGTGGGCGTATGAAGCAGATTAAGTATATTAAATTGGATTCGCAATGATAGGAATTATCATGCTTTTCGTCATAGGATTTGATTATTTAAAGACAGTTACAATACCTGTTCAAAATTTAGTTGATTAATTTCCGTTAATAAATCAATTGTTTTTTAAAAAAAGTAATATTTTTGACGCTTCAAAATTGTTAATCTTTAAAAAATAAGGAAAATGGCTTTAGAAATAACCGATGCGAATTTTGATGAAATCGTTTTACAATCTGATAAACCAGTAATTGTTGATTTTTGGGCAGAATGGTGTGGACCATGCCGTATGGTAGGGCCAATCGTTCAGGAAATCGGACAGGATTATGAAGGTAAATGTGTGGTTGGCAAACTGGATGTTGACAGTAATCCTGGTGTATCTGTAAAATTCGGCATCAGAAATATTCCTACCATATTGTTCTTTAAAAACGGTGAAGTAGTCGACAAACAAGTAGGCGCTGTTCCCAAGCAGATCATTGTGAACAAGCTTGAAGCATTGTTTTAGAGGTTGTTTGTGGTTTTAGTTTTCAAGTTACAGATGATTGAACTTGCAATGTGGTATTCACAACACAATACCCGTTGTATTATTTATTTATTCAAATTTTCCAGTCATATTGGTTTACACCATCGATCATAATCGTATCCAACAGTTTGGTTCGCTTGAGTTTATTGCAAAACAAGTGGTTGAAGGTTTTATTGTGGGCCTTCACAAGTCTCCTTTTCACGGTTTTTCTGTTGAATTTGCCGAACATCGCTTATACAATGCGGGTGAATCAATTAAACATATCGACTGGAAATTATATGGCCGGACTGATAAACTTTTTGTAAAACGTTATGAAGAAGAAACAAACCTTCGATGCCAGTTGATCCTGGATATTTCTTCTTCCATGTATTTCCCGGTAAAGGATAACATCTCCATTACTAATCCCAACAAAATCACATTTTCTGTATATGCAGCAGCAGCACTCATCTACCTGCTTAAAAAACAACGGGATGCCTTCGGTCTGAGTTTGTTTAGCGGATCCATTGAGCAGCACACACCTTGTAAATCAAGTTCTGTTCACCAAAAATTCCTGTATGGTGAACTTGAAAAATTATTGAAACCATTACCTCCCAATACGCAAAAAAAAACTTCGGTCACCGATGCATTACATGAAATCGCTGAAAAGATACATAAACGTTCGCTGGTCATCATTTTTAGCGATATGTTGGAAACAGCCACTACACAGGATCAATTATTTTCTGCCCTTCAACACATGCGTCATAACAAACACGAAGTGATCCTGTTTCATGTTGTGGATAAAAGCAAGGAACTGGACTTCGAATACGAAAACCGCCCCTATAAATTCATCGATCTGGAAGAGGGAACTGAAATAAAACTCACACCAAATGAAGTAAAAGAACTTTATACTAAAAAAGTCCGATCTTATAAAGATGAACTGAAGATCAAGTGTGGACAATACCGGATTGAATTTATTGAGGTAGATATTAACCAGGGGTTTGAACAACTATTACTCCCCTATTTGTTAAAAAGAGAAAAGTTGTTTTAACTTGAATTTGAAATTCGCCTTCTTTGATGGTGCTATATTCTTTTATTGTTATATATGATAGTAATACTTGTAATAATGTGCCGAAGGCACGCCTTTGGTGGAATATTGGGGTAATGGAATCATTCCATTCTTCCACCATTCCAATTCTTTCATTTAATAATGAAAGCGTCTAATAGTTCAATTTAAAACCACTTTGTTAATGGGTAGATTTTTACTCAGTTGATCATGTTCAAACAATAATTTGTGTAATTCAAAAACGAACCAAATCTTTTTCTATTTTTGATTTTTATTAAACAATTAAAATGATCCCGGAAATTCTCTTTTTCATCGAAATCAAATTCCTCGACATCCTTGATATTTTACTGGTAGCCTTTTTATTATTTGAACTATACAACCTACTGAAAGGTAC
>Ga0255364_10249_pt1 | contig 12748 bp, 11 predicted proteins | sample ANMaggSSYBR01G12_FD_182087 | JGI IMG/M metagenome (GOLD analysis project Ga0255364, IMG submission 182087) | Sediment cell enrichment communities from methane seep in Santa Monica Basin, California, United Staets - ANME aggregate JGI... | ecosystem: Environmental > Aquatic > Marine > Cold seeps >...
CCCACATCACGAAATTGAGATTAAGTACTCTTAATAACCTCGAAATTTTGGGTGATAAATTGAGTGAAAATAGATAAATTGAAAAAATGATATATGACTGATAATCAAGACGAAATTTCAACCTTAGTCAGAATTTTAACTATGCGTCCTTGTATTATAATCAAGAGAAACTTTAAATTTGACAGAAAAAGATGATATTACTGTTTGCTTATTTATTCCTTGCCTTATTTGTTTCATTCCTTTGTTCGATAATGGAAGCGGTATTGCTTTCTACACCTCAAGCCTTTTTGATTGTAAAAATCGAAAAAGGAAATCTGTGGGCAAAATCATTTAGTGATTTAAAGAATAATATTAACAAACCTTTATCTGCAATACTATCGCTGAATACTGTAGCGCATACTATTGGAGCAGCTGGAGTTGGAGTACAAGCAGTTAAGGTATTTGGTGAAGCATCTTTTGGAATTGTATCTGCTGTTTTGACAATTTTGATTTTGGTAATTACCGAAATTATTCCAAAAACTATAGGCGCAAGATATTGGAGAAATTTAGCAATGATTTCTTCTTTTATAATAAATACAATGATAATTATCATTTATCCTTTGGTTTTGATGTTTGCAAGTATCACTAGAGTATTCTCAAAAAACAAAAAAGAACAAACTACTAGCAGGGAAGAAATTGCGGCATTAGCAAGTATAGGAGCAGATGAAGGTGTTTTTTTAGAAAAGGAGCACAAAATTATACAAAATATACTTAGGCTTAAAAATGTTAAAGTAACGGAGATTATGACACCAAGGGTTGTTATTGTTGTTGCTGATGAAAAACTGTCTTTAAATGAATTCTTAAAAAATAAAGATTATTTAAAGTTCTCGCGTATTCCTATATATGCTGAAAATGACGAGAAGGTCACAGGTTATGTATTCAGACAAACAGTATTTGAAAAATTAGCTGAAGACCATCATAGTTTAAAACTAAAAGATATAAAAAGAGAGATTGTTATAGTTCCTAATTCTATAGCACTTTTCTCTTTATGGGAAAAACTCTTAGAAAAAAAAGAACATATAGCGTTAATCGTTGATGAATATGGTGGTTTAGATGGAATTGTTACAATGGAAGATCTAATCGAAACTTTATTAGGTCTTGAAATAGTGGATGAAAAAGACACAATAACTGACATGCAAAAATATGCTCGGGAAAGATGGAAAACCAGACAAGTCAAATACAATTTATTAGACCAACTAAATAAACAGGATGAATAAAAAACGCTACCTAACAGTGGTTTAAACGCAATTGTTGTAGGCTAGCATGTTGAGATTTTAAAAAATATTCGTAATTTGTGGGCAATGACAAGTAAAGTAAAAATACAACAACAACTGCGCTTACTCGCAAACCGTTATACAATATAAAAAGGATAAGATAATATGAAACAACAACTTTTAACAGTCGGAGTGATTGGAAAATCAATAAAAGAAAATGAAAAACGAGTAGCAATTCATCCTGAACAAATAAAACGTATTCTTCTGAGGTTTCGAAAAAAAATTACATTTGAAGTAGGATATGGATTGAGATTTGGAATGGATGATAGCATAATAGCCAAACTTACATCAGGACGAGTTGCTTCCCGAGAAGAAATACTGAAGGATTTTGATTGTGTGATTATGCCTAAACCTTTAGAAGAAGATTTATCTCAAGTACACGAAGGCGCAATTGTTTGGGGTTGGGCACATTGTGTGCAACAAAAAGAAATTACTCAAATATCCATTGAAAGAAAATTAACGCTTATTGCATGGGAACAAATGTTTAAATGGAGTATAACAGGTGATAAAAACATGCATATTTTTTATAAAAACAATGAAATTGCAGGCTATGCCGGTGTAAATCATGCTTTAAATCTTATAGGTGTTATAGGAAATTATGGAAAACCACGAAAAGCAGTGATATTTAGCTTCGGTTCTGTAAGTCGAGGAGCGGTTTATGCGTTGCAAGGTCAGGGAACAACTAACATTACAGTATATACCCGTCGAAAACCAACAGATGTAGGCGTTCAATTGCCTGCAGTAATATTTAAACAAATGATTAATGACGATTCAGGAAACTTGCTGTCAGTTGAACCTGACGGTAGCACTCGCCCGTTTTCAGAAGTATTATCAGATGTTCAAATAATTGTTAATGGCACTCTTCAAGATATTGAGCATCCATTAATGTTCGTTCCAAAAGATAAAGCTAATAAATTGATGGATGGCACGCTTATTATTGATATAAGCTGTGATGAAGGAATGGGTTTTTGGTGTGCAAAACCTACAACATTTGAACACCCGATGATTAATGTTGAGGGTAAATTTTATTATTCAGTTGATCACAGCCCAAGTTATTATTGGAATTCTGCTTCATGGGATATTTCCGATGCCTTATTGCCTTTTCTTCCCATTGTTATGAATGGACGAAAGGCATGGGAAAACGATAAAACTATATCAAAAGCAATTGAAATAAATAGTGGAATAATTCAAAATCAGAAAATTATTTCATTCCAAAAACGCAACAAAGAATATCCATATAAATTTCTATAATTGATATTATGACGAAAAATCTATACATTCCATCATCACAGATCAAATCAGGTGAATGGATAGAGAAATTTAAGTTATTGATTAAATGATCAATTCCCATCCCAATCCCAGAATACTTTGTCCACAAATGTTCACGAATCCCTTCACCCATCATCTCAAAGACACGAAAAAGCATGAATCACTACCCAACCCATGAAAAATCTAGTGACGACGAATTTTAATTAGATTAACCATGGATTTAGCGTAGGTTACTGAAGTAGGATTGACACTGAGAACATGTAGGGGATGGGGCAAGCCCATACCTTACATATTTATTATCTTGGGATGAGGCAAGCCCATCCCCTACTGCATAAATTTCTCTCATCAACTGAACACTTACATAACAGCGATGACCGGTGTACTTTTTTCAACAAATACAACTTTTGATACTTTCGTAACATTTTAAACAAAAACAGTCATTATAAACTATTGTGTTTTATACTATCATATGATACTATCATTATGAAAATGAAACCACCTTATGAAATTACAAATAAGATTTTATGTTTAATTTCTTTGATTTCAGAGAAAATTGGGGAGGTTAAAGCAGCTTATCTGCAAAATCCTCCAACTGAATTAAGAAAAAAAAATAGGATTAAGACTATTCAATCATCTCTTGAGATTGAAGGAAATTCCCTGTCAGTTGAGCAAATCACTGATTTGATAAATAATAAAAGAATTATTGCACCACAGAAAGATATACTTGAAGTTAAAAATGCGATTGAAGTATATGCTAAACTCAATGAGTTTAAAGTCATTCAATTAAAATCATTACTTAAAGCACATGAGATTTTAATGAAAGGACTTGTTGAGAATCCCGGGCAATTTAGAAAAAAATCAGTAGGTATTATAAAGGGTGAGAAAATTGTACATTTTGCACCTCCTGGAGATATGGTATATCCCTTAATGAATGACTTGTTTGACTATTTGAAAAACAGTGATGATATCTTACTTGTAAAAAGCTGTGTTTTCCATTACGAGTTTGAATTTATCCATCCTTTTTTAGATGGAAATGGAAGAATAGGACGGCTTTGGCAGACTATGATATTAAAAGAGTATTCATCTGTTTTTGAGTATCTTCCTATTGAGATTTTAATCAAAGAGAGACAAATTGATTATTATAATGCATTAAGCAAATCAGATGATCAGGGTAGCTCTACAAGTTTTATTGAGTTTATGCTTGAGATAATTAATAAAGCATTGGAATTTTTATTAAATTTTCAGAATTTGACTATTACAAATAAAGACAGAATTCAATTATTTAAGGAGATTGTGGGTAAAGGCTTTTTTACAAGGCAGGAGTACCTTAGACATAACAAGGGGATTTCTACTGCTACAGCAAGTAGGGATTTAAAAGATGCAGTTATCAATGGGATATTATTAAAAACGGGTGATAAAAGATTAACTAAATATAAATTTGTAAAATAAAAACCTTAACATAATATCTCATATAATAAATAGCCAGAATAGCATATAGTAAACTGTGGTAGAATAAAAATTTATGTGTAAATATTTCTTGCAGAAAGGGAAAAAGGTCATTTGAATAAAAATTTACTGAAAACACAAAAGAATTAAATGACTTGTTTAGACAAAAATTTTGCGATTCAAAAAAGAAACAGTGAAATTTTGAAAGTTTTAAATACTATTAAGAAAGAATTTGAAATCTTTAATGGAATTCCGGGTAAAGCCCAATGTACACCGACAGAGGACCTTTTAGGGAATATGATATTCTTGTAAAATATATTGATAAATTTATACCGAAAAATCTATACATTCCTTCTGCTGAAATTAAATCTGGTGAATGGATTGAAGAATTTAAGCTTTTAATAGACTGATTGAATTATTAATTTCCAGTTAATTCAACGCTTCTTTCTTTTCAATATTTAAAATGGTATTCTATAAATAGATGAAGTTAGATACAACTTATACTCGCAATAAATGCAATACATTTGTTAAGTTGTTATATAAAAATAAAGAAAATAAATATGAATAGAATAACTGTATTTTGCGGTTCAAGTTATGGGACTGAAAAGATTTTTGAGAAGAAAGCTCTTGAATTAGGAGAAGTTTTAGCAAAAAAGAAAATAGGAATAGTTTATGGTGGTGCGAATGTTGGACTTATGGGTGCTGTGGCAGATGGTGCGTTGAGTAAAGGTGGAAGCGTAATAGGAGTTCTTCCAATATTTCTTAAAGGGAAAGAAATTGCTCACAAAAATTTATCTGAACTTATTATTGTGGAAACAATGCACGAAAGAAAAATAAAAATGAATGAATTATCTGATGGTGTGATTGCATTACCCGGTGGATATGGAACATTAGAAGAATTTTTCGAGATACTGACTTGGGCACAACTTGGACTTCACAAAAAGCCAGTTGCAATTTTAAATATAAATGGGTTCTATGATTCTTTAGAGACCTTGATACAAACAATGGTTAATAATGGTTTTTTAAAAGAAGTAAACCAGAGAATGCTTTTAATAAGCGACAATATTGATGATTTACTTGAGCAAATGAATAATTATGTTGCTCCGACAGTCGGTAAATGGATAACTAAAGAAACCTCATAAGAAACAAGTACGAACGCACAACAATGTATATAAAAAACAAGCGAGATAGTAGCAAACCTGCCTACCGGCTGGCAGGTTCAAGGCTTGTATCCCATTTCATCATTTTTGCAAGCAGAAAGATTATTGCTTCGAAATCGCTTACTTTTCATATACTTAACATTAACTATGTAATTAATGAACAGATGAATGCAGGATTTTATGATTTAAAATTTTCATCAGCTGGTTTTCCATCAGGCATTTTTTCTAAAATATGAATGCTGGTGATTTTATAAGAACATATAAATTATCTGTTACAAGATAGGTCAGGGGGATAAGATATTATCCCTGTTCTTTTTAAAGTTCAAAAAATTTTTTACTTGTTTTCTTTTAATTTTTCATATAAAATTATAAATTAATTGACACATGTTGTTGCCTAATTGTATTAGACGAACCTTAAATTCTTAAAGGAGTAAAAGTGAAAAAGATTGTGATTTTATTTATACTAACAGTGTTTCTTGTACTTTCATGCAGCGGAACCGGAGATTTGTCAGATAATACAGATGTGGAAGGAACTTCAGGAAATGGTGAGATTGAAGAAGTAACTGAAGCACCTCCTCCTCTCTATCCTGAAGGAACTCTTGATCCTTCAGCAATTACAGCAGAAACACCTATAAGTGCAGTTGCGCTTTATAATGCATATTTTGCATGGAAAGATAAAAAAGTTACACTTGAAGGTTATCCATATGTTTTCTATGGAGATACATTCTATATTGAAGATCAGATGAAACTTGTAGCAGAACCTGAAAGTGATGAGAAACTTGCAGAAATTACTTTTTCAGAGCTTGCTAATGTAACAGTTAGGGCTGATGAGCCTATAACTATTTCAGGAACTGTAGAATATTCCTGGACTGGTAGATTAGGAATTATAGATGCAGTTATTGTTAAAGATGCAGCACCTGCAGAGCAGAATTATGAAACCAGTCCCTATGTATATAATGGAGAAGTTCCAATTTTAATTTCTGAGTTTTTTGAAATGTTTAATATTTGGAAAGGCAAGGAAGTAACTGTGGATGGTTATTATCATTCATCTACAACTTCTACAACAAGTTATGGAAAGACTATAAGAGTTGACTTAGCTGATCCCGAAGATACTTATACAAAATATGTTGCCTGTGAAATGGTTGAAGAGATACCTGAAGAAATAAAAGATAAAATGATGGAAAATAGAGAAGGGACACAGATAAGAGGAATAATTATTGAAGAAAAATTTGATCTTGTTGGTCTTGAAAATTGTGAGTTAATAAATAGATAATACATTATTAATTAGTTTATAGAACTTTCTTTGGAAGTGAAATAGTATTATACACTTTCACTTCCTTAGTTAATTTTCAATTGAAAAACAGTGTTAAATAAAAGATTTATCTATGATAAATTTATCAATATAGAGGAACATTTCTTTCATCGTCGTGAAAAAGCTCTAAAAATCTTAGATTGCTCAAAAGGAGTTATCTATTATTAACTCCTAACTGATAAAAAAATCAGATGCTTATAAATCATACTCTATCATGTATAAAAATAACAGGTTTTTATGGACATATTTGTCAAACCTATAGATAATTGCACAGATGACTATGAGTGAAGTGAATTGTACAATAGAAGGAATAAGTAAAACTGAAAATCCATCAATTTCAGAAATAAAACAGGAACTTAACTGTTTAAAAAATAAAAGAATTGAATTTGTAGTGCTGAGTAAGGGGAATGATTTTATTCAATGTATCAGGGACTCTAAAATAAGAGGATATTTCAGGGTATCAGCTAACATAAATATAGACATTCAGGGAGATTTATTCGAACATAAAGAACCGGTATCTTTTTCGGGAGTTTGTAAGCTTTTCAGTAGTTTTTATAAAGAAAATAATATCAAAATTGACAACTCCTGGGCAAAAGCAGATACAGAAGCTTTATCTTCAAAGAAAAGTCATAAAGCTGCTGTAATTACTTTATCAATACTCTCATTAGTAATACTCACTGGAACAAGTTTTGCAGCAGTTGCATCAAACAGACCATGGTATTCAGGATTTTCCTCAGGATTGCTTGTCATTGGATTTTTTGCTGTTTTTATCTCTGTTTTGCCTTCTTATTTCAGAAATTCCTTTAAACAGGTTATTAACAGATCTATAAAGATGGATATGCCTTGTGAAATAACTGTCAGCCCGATATATAATAGAATCATAGTTCTTGATAAAAGAGAAAAAGACAGTAAAAAGCTGATAAAACTCCAGTTATTATTGACATGGAAAATTTTTATCGGTGTTTTGATAATATTTGCAATTCTCATTGCTTTTATAGGTATTGCATATTTACTGCAGAGATACACGTCATTTTATTGATAGAACAATGATCTATGAAAAGATTGTTTGTTTTAGAAGTAAATGAATGATTCGAAAACTTATTTATATATTCAATTAGAGCTGGAAGGACTGAAGATTATAAATGACAACAAAATTGTAAAAAAATCAGACAGACCATTTTGATATAGAGAAAAATAAAGATACAAGTATTTTTACTGAAGAAGCGGAGATAAATGTAGAAAAATTGAAGTTGGAAAAAGTGTTTGAAAATGTTAGTTATGAATAAGGAAAATTTTTATAAGATAAATATCCAGAAAGGGAGAACTAATGAAAAAATTTTTAGTATTTTTATTAATTGTTTGCAGTTTTAAATATGTTCAAGCAAATATAGAAAAAATTGATTTAGTTTCAAGTAGTAATTTTGGAGTTGAAATCGAATTTGATTTAGGAGAATTTTATTTTGAAGATTTTAATTATAATGGAAATCTATATCAGAAAATAATAACAGATGAAGTTCTGCTTCCAGCAGAAAAGGGAGCTCCGGATTTACCATCATTTTCTTCAATCATTGCTATTCCAAAGAATGCAAGTGTTAGTGTGGAAATTGAAATTTTATCCAGTGAAAAATATAATGAAATATTACCGGTGCCAGCTCCTGAAATTCCTTTTATTGTTGATGATAGAGATTTAAGTTATGTGGAAAACATTAGTATTTATCAGGGAAATAATTTATATCCGGAAAATATAATTAAGGTTTCAGATGTTTGGCAGATCAGAGGAGTTGATGTAGTAACAATAGCAATTATTCCTTTCATATGGAATCCGGTAAATAATAATTTAGAAGTTTTTAAAAATATTAAAATTAAAGTGAATTTTGAAAATGGAAATGCAATTTTTGGTGAAGATAGATTAAGAACTAGAAATTGGGATAAAATTCTAAGTAAAACTCTATTGAACTTTAATATACTTTCAAATATTGATTACTCAAAAAGAGTGGAAACTTTTTTATCAGATGGAAGAGATAATGCAGAATTTGTAATTATTGTTCCTGATGACCCGGATTTTATTGCATGGGGAGATAGTATAAAGAAATTCAGAAGTGAAGAGGGAATAATATCAGAAGTATTTACTTTAACTGACATTGGAGGTACTTCTGCAACAATTATAGAAAGCTGGATAGACAATGCTTATAACAACTGGTCAATTCCTCCGGAGGCAATTCTGATTTTATCAGATTATCCTTCAAGTAGTGATGCTTATGGCGTTATTTCTCCTACAGTTTCTCATCCATATAGTGGAACATGTGTTTCAGATATTAAATATGCTGATGTAGTTGGAGGAGACTATTTACCAGAGATTACTATTGCAAGAATTACTGCACAAAATGAAGATGAATTAAGAATTATGATTGAAAAAGATTTTTTATATGAAAGAAATCCTCCAACTGATGTTTCTTTTTATAATACACCAATCTTAGCAATTGGTTATCAGACAGAGAGATGGTTCCAGTTATTTGGAGAAGTTTTATATGGTTTCTTATCTGTATCACTTGGGAAAACTCCTTTAAGATTATATGATGTTGTTTCTGGCAGTCCAGTTCCCGGAGGTTCATGGTCATCTGCAACAAATACTTCTACAGTAGTTAATTATTTCAATAATCTTGGATATATTGATATGACAATACCTGCAGGAATTGATTGGCATGGCGGAAATGCAACAACAATCAATAATGCGATTAATACTGGATCTTTTTTAATACAGCACATGGATCATGGTGCTGTAACAGCATGGGTTCATCCTAGTTATACAACTACAGATCTTAACGGTTTAAATAATACTGATAGAATTTGGCCCTTTGTATATTCAACAAACTGTTCTACAGGAGAGTTTAATGCTTCAACTGAATGTTTTGTTGAAAAAATGCATAGATTGGATGGGAAAGGCGCTCTTGGTTTAAATGCTGCAAGTGAAGTATCATATTCTTTTGTAAGTGATGTGTTTATATGGGGTTCCTATGATTATATGTGGCAGGAATTTATTCCAGGATACTCCACAAAGAGTGATTCAACAGATGCAAGACCAGCGTTTGCTAATGTTTATGGATGTTTTTACTTAGAGCAGTCATCCTGGCCTTATAATACACAGCACAAGGAAATTACTTATAAAATTTTCCATCATTTTGGTGATCCATACATGAGATTATTTACTGAAGTTCCACAAACCCTCAGTGTAAACCATCCTCCAACTATTACTGGAGGTCTAAACTTCTTAACAGTCAGTGCTCCTGTTAACAGTTATATAGCACTGACAGTAGATGGAGAGTTAATAGGAAGAGCAGAGGGAACAGGATCTAGTCAGAATGTAACGATAGATCCACAGACTCCAGGAACAACAGTGAAGTTAGTAATAACAAAGCAGGATTATTACAGATATGATGTTGATTTAGATGTAATACCTGCAAGTGGTGCTTATGTAGCGTATGCCTATACAGATACAATAATTGGAGGATATAATAACGGACAGGTAAATGCAGGACAGACCTATGATCTTACCTTAGCCATAGCAAACTGGGGATCAGTAAATGCAACAGGGGTACAGGCAGTAATAAATTCAACAGATGGAAACATCACAGTAACGACAGATACAGTAGATTTTGGAACAGTAAATGCAAATGATACAGTAGTAGGAACATCAGCTTATGAAGTAATACTTGGAAATAGTATAGTAGATGGTTATAATATCCCAATAGATATGACATGCTGGGATACCTATGACAGTACGTGGGAGAGCAGTTTTTACATTCTTGTTAACGCACCGGATTTGAGTTTGTGGGCAATGAATGGTCCTGCGGAAGTTTTACCGGGTGATAATTTTTATATGTGTCCAAAACTAGAAAACGAAGGAAGTGGAACCGCTTTCAATCTTGATCTCACCATAAGAACAGATGATTCATATGGAAGTGTGACAGATTCAACCGAGAGCATGTCCTCAATCTTACCCGGAGACATTTCATGGCATGACAGTGCATTTCAGGTTTCAATATCGGCAAGTACACCTGAGCCGTATTTTATGGATTTCGAGCTTGAAGTACAGATGTCAGGGGGATATTCGTATTGTGATACGATAACAGTGGGAATAGGATCGGTTGTATTTTCCGAAGATTTTGAGAGTGGAGGTACAGGCTGGACATATACAGGGTCAACTTCATGGCATCTTACAGAACATGATTCGTATAGTGCGACACATTCGATGTACTGCGGACAGGAAGGTTCATGGGCATATGTGAATAGCCTGACAAACAGCAGAACGATGAGTCCTCAGTTTACAGTCGGAGCCGGAGCAGGGATGTCTTTCTGGCATAGATACGACATAGAGAATGAATGGGACGGAGCGCAGATGCAGATAACTACAAACAACGGATCAACATGGGCAACCATAGATCCCGATGAAGGATATACAGGAACGAGCAGAGGATACGGAGGATACAGTACCGGCGATCCTATCTGGACAGGACATGGACATACAGTTTGGGAAGAGCGGCATCATACATTCACAATAAGTGGAGATGTAAATGTATGCTGGAGATTTGGATCGGACGGAAGCGTAACTTATGAAGGATATTATTTTGATGATGTTCTCGTTGGTGTCGAGTCAGGTTTCTTAGGAGTTGAAGAAGAACTGACAGGACCTGTAGCGCCTACAGGATATCAATTTGCGCTTCATAGGGCATATCCTAATCCTGTAAGGGGTAGAGCTATGATATTGTATTCAGTTGGTTCTGAAGCACCTGTAAGACTTGTGATTTACGATGTAACAGGACGTGAGGTCAGCATACTTGTCAATCAGGTACAGACAGCCGGCAATTACAAGATAGAATGGGATGGAAGAGATAACAGAGGAGCATTAGTTTCAAGTGGAACATATTTCTACAGGCTCGAAGCAGGTTCTTTCAATGATGGTTCAAAGTTAGTTGTTGTTAGATAATAGAAAAAAATGAATTTGTTAAGCTTCCGAAAAAGAATTTTTGCCACGGTTTCTTTCTTTTTCATATTGATAATGATATTCTGATTATATAAATAGAATTAAATTCAACATATTAGTTGCTAAACGCAGCCACATTGTATAGCCAAACTTTTGTACTGTGTTAATTAGGACGATAATGAGAAGAAAAATTTAATTAAGGGATTAGTCATTTTAGGATTAAGCTTGACAATGATTTCCTCCTGTCAGAAGTCAAAGCGAGATATTTCTGATAAGAACAATTTTAGTTTATGTGACCAAATGGTTAATGACTCATTAATGACACTAAAAGGAACTGTTAATATCACGACTAAAGGCACAAAGTAAAGTGAATATGGTGCTACTACGCACAATAGCGAATAGCTGGCTACAATTCGCTTCGCCCAAATTGCCTTTGTCAACTTCTTTTATTCTCGGAACATTGACCAAACATATTAAAAAAAAGAAATATTATAACGTGGAGAAAAAAGATGAAAAAAGTATATATTTTTATATGCCTTCTAAGCACTATGTCCATTAACAATATTTCAGCACAGCAACAATTTGAATTCTGCAACAATTTTATTCATACCCTTAGTTTCATTACAGGACAAGATGAAGGTATTGAACAGAATCTCAATGATAACTTTGGATGGATGCAAGACCAGGGATATACTCACTTACGGTTTTTTGGCATTTATCCAAACGGCTATCATACTTTTCCATCGCCCACTTTAGATGGCAATGGATACCCCTCAGATCCATATCTTGAAACAATATTGGCAATTATTATTGATAAAGCAGATCAGTATAATATTATAATAAACTTCGATGGCTGGGAGATAATTGCAGAATCAAATCAAGATACAACGCAAACAGGATTTGGATATCTCACTGAAGAAGAATTTGCCGCAGTGGTTCAAGAAGTGCTTGTTTTGGGTATTACACAGATATCCGAAGAACAGCTCGGGGGGAGTTATCTACAAGCAATTCAGAATGTTACTTCTCAAATGGGAGCTACACATGAAACAACCGCTGCATTGTGGTGGCCATATACTACTACTATGGCAGATGAACAACTTGGAAGTGTTTTTAATTTCTATCACTACAATCAGGCATCAATTGATTCCATGATCTTTCCTCCTGCCAATTTAGGCAATCTCCATATTTCAGCAGAAGGCGCTCATTATTATAGCATACCCTTTTCCGTTGCAGTGGGATCTTTTGGAACCCTTGAGTCCGAAAACTG
>Ga0255364_10250_pt1 | contig 12648 bp, 10 predicted proteins | sample ANMaggSSYBR01G12_FD_182087 | JGI IMG/M metagenome (GOLD analysis project Ga0255364, IMG submission 182087) | Sediment cell enrichment communities from methane seep in Santa Monica Basin, California, United Staets - ANME aggregate JGI... | ecosystem: Environmental > Aquatic > Marine > Cold seeps >...
TTTATCCTTCAGGCAGCCAGATTGTACCGTGTTAGAGCTAGTGAGACAGGTAATGAGTAGTTCATCCAACAGCATTTGATATTTACGCTCTCGGCTGCCAGGGGCATCGAAGCTTACTGCTTATGTACTGGATGATAAACTCATACTGAAACAGAAAATGAACCAGACAAAACCCACGATCCGAAATGAGCAATACAGAATTCCAACAATGGCTATCCTGGTGGGCATCTGTTGCTTGTTAATCTACTATTTCCACTGGGTGCTTAGAATCGAAGTTGTCTTTAGCCACTTCTTTTACATACCCATCACCCTGGCCGCTGTGTGGTGGAAGAAAAGGGGCCTGGTGGTACCCTTATTTCTGGCTTTATTGCTGCTTGTCAATCATCAGCTTTCAAACTTGGGATTGGATTGGAACTTTGCCAATGACCTGATGCGAGCCACTGGGTTTATCGTCGTTGGCGTGACAGTCAGCATTCTGAGCGAGAAGATGCGGAAGGCAGAGGTAATGTTGAGGCGGCACACCGATAACATCGAAAGGATTGTCGTGGAAAGAACGGAAGACCTGAGAGAAACCAGAGACCATCTTGACAACCTGATCCGGTATGCCAATGCTCCCATCATTGTTTGGAATCCGGCCAACGAAATCACCATTTTCAACCAGGCTTTTGAAAAGATGATTGGACGGACAGAGGCGGAAATGCTGGGTCAGACGCTGGATGTGCTGTTCCCCGAGGAAAGCCTTTTTGATTCCATGCAAAAGATCGAAAATGCTTCGAATGGAGATTATTGGGAGACGTTGGAGATACCGATTCTTCGAAGAGACGGAGAGATACGCATTGGTTTGTGGAATTCGGCAAATATTTATAGCGAGGATGGCAAAACGCTGCTCTCCACAATTGCCCAGGGACAGGACATCACCGAGCGCAAACGGGCGGAGGATCAAATCCAGCGCCGCCATCGTGAACTAACCCTGCTCAACCGGGTCATCACGGCTGCCAGCACGACCCTGGAACCGAAAGAGGTACTGGAAATCACCTGCCGCGAACTGGCCCTGGCCTTAAACCTGCCCCAGGCAGCTGCAGCCCTGCTGAACGAAGCGCAAACAGCTTCCATCGTCGTGGCCGAATACCTGACCGAGGGACACTCCAGCGCCCTGGACATAGTGCTGCCCGTCGAAGGCAACCCTGCCACAGAATATGTCATTGAGAAAAAAGCGCCCCTGCCTGTGACCGATGCTCAGCATGATCCCCGCATGGCAGCGATTCGCGAGGAGATGCAGCAGCGCGGCACCGTTTCGATGCTGATCTTACCATTGATGGTGCGCGGTCAGGTGGTGGGCACTTTGGGGCTGGATGCTGTCGAGCGGCGCGAGTTCAGCAGCGAGGAGATAGACCTGGCCGCCAGCGCCGTCGCTTCAGCTGCCCAAGCCCTGGAAAACGCACACCTGTTTAGTCAGTCCAACCAGCGGCTGGAACGGCTGGAAACCTTGCAAGCCATTGATAGAGTCATCTCGGCCAGCTTCGATATTAACATGACCACAAGTATGTTCTTGGAGCAAGCGCTGACACACTTAGAGGTGGACGCGGCTGATGTTCTGCTATTCAATCCCATCGGGCAAACCCTGGAATGTATTGGCAGAAAAGGATTCAGGACTTCTGCCTTACAACACACCCACTTGCGCCTGGGGCAGGGTCTGGCTGGACAGGTTGCGCTGCAGCAAGAGATAAAGTTCGTTCCTGATCTGCAGGAAGAGGAAGAAATTTTGCTGGCATCCCCCGATCTTTCCGGGGAAGAGTTCGTCGCCTATTACGGTGTACCACTGGTCGCCAAAGGCGCGCTCAAAGGTGTACTGGAAATCCTCCATCGCACCCCGCTTTCAATGGATGATGAGTGGTTGATGTTTTTGAAAGCGTTGGCCGGGCAGGCCGCCATCGCCATCGACAACGCCGTCATGTTCGCCGATGTGCAGCGATCTAACCTCGAACTCGGCATGGCTTACGACTCTACTCTGGAGGGCTGGGCAAAAGCCGTAGAGCTAAAAGATATGGAAACCGAAGGCCACAGCCGGAGGGTGGTGGACCTGACCAATCAGATGGCGAGTCAGATGGAGATCAGCAGTAAAGAACTGGTTCATATCCGCCGCGGCGCGTTGCTGCATGATATCGGCAAGATGGGGATCCCCGACAGTATCCTGCAAAAGCCCGGGCCGCTCACAGACGAGGAGTGGACCATCATGCGAAAACATCCGGTTTATGCTTTCGAGTGGCTTTCGTCGATTAACTTCCTGCTTCCCGCTCTGGAAATTCCTTACAGCCATCACGAGAAATGGGACGGGAGCGGGTATCCGCAGGGGTTGAAGGGGGAGCAAATTCCGCTGGCGGCACGCATCTTCGCCATCGTCGATGTTTGGGACGCGCTGCGATCAGATCGTCCTTACCGCAAAGCGTGGGCGGAAGAAAAAACCACCGAGTATATTCGCGAACAATCCGGCAAACATTTTGATCCCCGGGTGGTGGAAGTGTTTTTCCAATTGATAGCGTCTCAATCAAAATGAGCAGTTTGTTACCATAACGCTTCCCATCAGTCGCCGGGCAGGTAAAGGAACGGGGCAAACTGGCTACGTGGAATCTGATGAAAAAGTGTTTTGGGTCAAACTGTCAGGATAGATAAAATTCATAACTGGAGAAATGGATGTGATAGAATTTTATTCGCTGGGGGGCGTGGTGTAGCGGTTTAACATGCGGCCCTGTCAAGGCCGAGATCGCCGGTTCGAATCCGGTCGTCCCCGCCTCAGTAGTTGAAGGAACCACTCGATCAGGAGTGGTTCTTTTGTTTTAAGGTCTCTGTAAATACTTGAAGATAAAATAGTCGTGTAATATATGTTACACTGCAGATAGTTTGAAATAATTTACAATGTCGCCATAAATGATTAACCCAGGGTTGAAAGTTAATTAACGTTAGGTGTCATTGAGTTGACACTTGGTCGCTGTTGAGATTGTTTGTAAATACATATATTTTCTTTCGTATACTGGCATTTTTTGGAACGAAAAGTCCATTGACTCAAGAATGATTGTTCATATAAGTAGGAACTCACGGGCTAAGCGAGTCAGATTTAGGTGAATTCCACGCTTTGAGGTGAAAACAAATATGAAACTCAATATCAAGCAACGCTTTTTTGTCGTGGGAATATACACTACTCTTATTCTTTCGATTGGCTACTACCTTACAGAAAGTTGGACATTTGTTATTGATACAGATAATAAATTAAATGTTGTATTAATTGCTACAGGCTTAGCTCTTGTGCTTAGTGCATATATAACAGAACCATATTTTTCAAAACCGGTGGATGTAATAAGCCGTTGGGTTGCTATTTTTCTTTTCCTTATTGGGCTAAAAGGTCAACCCCAAATTTTTCTCTTTTATTACTGGTTATGGGCATCTGTCTTTTTCACAGCATTCGCATTATTTTTAATTTTTTTACATGGTTTTTCAAAATGGGAGAAATTTCAAGAAGTAGTAATAGATATTATTTGTAAAGTTTCTCGTCCTGATATTGTTTTTTCGCTTCTATACTTTGACATTGTTTTTTCTTATTTTAAAACAAGTCATATTGAATTTTCTGTTCTCATAGGATTTGGTTTATTGCTGTCGATAAACAAACCTATCGATAAATTTACAGAATGGCTTTGGAGTATTGGTTCTTACATAAGAAGCACAACAACTCCAAAATTATTAGGAGAACTAGTTGGTTTTCAAAGTCCAGATTTTTATCAAATTGCAGTTTCAACTCACGAAAACACATTGAAACCAAATAGCTTAAAAGGGAAACTTGTTTTCCGTCAAACTTCTGAAAACAACGTTATTGGTATTATCATTGAAGAAAAGAAATTATTAGATAAAATATGGCTTCAAGTGTTTTCTCTACGAGACAGCGAAGACAATTTGCTTACTGTTCGCAAACAAAATATTACTCCATTATCAAATCAAAAAACAATTCTTTCTAGGAATAATGCTTTATATCTATTAGAAAATATAGAGCTTCCTCAATCAATCCAGGAAACACTCAAAACCTGCCATCTTTATAAAGACTTTGAAAATTTAGTAGGACATGTTTCAGAAGGATCTACAATAAATGAAATAAGGTTTCAAAAATTGTTTGATGATAAATTTTTAGAAGAAAAAGGTTTCGGAGAGGGGACAATTGTTCAAACAATTATTGCAGGTCAAAAAGTTCTTTATCAAATAATTGATGCTCAAACTAGAGAAGAGGGTTTGGAACACCAAGATTCGCATGGCTACACAGTTGGTACAGCGCAAAAATTGGGGATATACAATTTGGATTCGAATGAACTCAAAACAGTCAAGTGGCTGCCAGAAATGTATGTTCCTGTTTTCTTGCTTAATCCAGAAGAAATTGAATATGTTGCAGAAAACTTTATTGGGCATCTTCCAAACACAAGTTACGGCATCCCGATTAAAAACCCAGAGGAACTTGTTACCCATAATACCGCCATACTCGGTATTTTGGGGATAGGAAAATCATGTTTGACATTCGAATTATTGCAAAAATTAATCAGCACGACTAATGTAAAAATTATTTGTATTGATTTAACCAACCAATATGCAAAACAACTTCCAGAATATATCAGCTCAAATTTAATACAAAGCCAATTACCACAAACATTTTATAATAGTTTACAAGCAAACAATCGTGATAATGGAAATTCCAGTAACCCCACTACTTGGGGAAATCAAGAGTTTTACAAAACATCTCTTTCTACTGAGCTAGCAAATTTTTTTAATAGTGATAAAAGAGTGATAATCCTCAACCCTGATTGGCACAATGTTTCAAAAGCTGGCTCAAATTTTAATATCACGCATAAATTAGATTTATCTCCAGCTGAAAAAACTAGAGTTATCACTGAAAGGATTTTTCTCAACGCTCGGGAGTTGGGTGAAACGACAAGAGCAAGATATTTACTCGTTTTCGAAGAATCTCATTCTCTTGTCCCGGAATGGAATTCCGTTTCAAATGATGGAGACAAAAATGCTACCAATGGTACTGCAAAGGTGATTTTGCAAGGAAGGAAATTTGGCTTAGGGTCAATGGTCGTCGCTCAACGGACAGCTAACATCAGCAAAAGTATTTTGAACCAATGTAACACTATTTTTGCTATGCGTATTTTTGATGACACGGGAAAACAATTTTTAGAAAACTATATTGGGTCAAATTATTCAAATCTTTTACCATTGTTAGAAGAAAGATACTGCATAGCATCTGGTAAAGCTATGAAGCTAAAACAACCAATTATAATAGAATTAAATGATATGAACGATGTAAAACTATCAGATCCAGACTAAGGAGAAAGCGGGAACTAGACCGTTAGCAAAAAAATGAAAACACCTAACCCCCGCTCAATCTGACTGCTGGAAAAGACAATAGACAGAGGACGGCAAAGAACCCGGCGACAGCTAAGCTCATCTGTTACGCGTTTAAGTTATTTTTGATTATTCATAGGGAGTTAATTATGGCAAAAAGAGAATCCAAGAGTTTCGTTAAATCATTGAAAGCAATGATTAACATATTAGATAACTTTATTAGCAACGTGTTCCTACCTTGGTTTTTAGCTGATTTGGCCTTTACACTCCTACCAGTAATAGTAATCATTTTTATTCAATTATCAGTGTCTGGTGAAACAAATTATCTATATCTATCCCCCGAATGGTCATTTGCTTCTATTGTGACTTGTGGATTAGCAATAACTACAGCAATTGAATTAAAAATGGAGTATCAAAGAGATCATTCTCATAAGGTTTATTCTTTAACTCGACTTTTGATACTAACACTCATTGCATCAGTTGTGATACTTGTTCTTGTTGTATTGCGGGATGAAGGATTGCAAATAGACGAAATGACGATAGGGCTATGGCAACGTAATTTGTTGTTTTTTAGTATCCTTGCGTTATTCTTTGCACATTTTGCAAAGGAAGAAATTAAAAGGAAGCGAAACAAGTTGCCGAAATCTCTGAGTAAAACCGATTATTTTTATTTTGTTTTTGATAGTATTCAAGATATTTGTGAAGAACTCCAGTATTTGCAATTAGCCATTTCGAAGAAGGATGATATTAGATACAAAGGATTATTAGATGAAGAAGCAGCGTATCTTAAAGAAGAGAATTTTCTGTCTGAGCTAAATTTTCGAATAGAAAAAATGGAACTACTTTACCATGGAATTATGCCACAGCTCAAGAATTATGCTGCATCATCAGACTCTTCCTCAAACAATAGAAATAACATCCAAAGGGAAGATGCTTGAAAAACGCTTAACCCCCGCTCCCATTCGATACGCCTGTCCTGAACTCTCCGAAATAGAGGAAGAAATTATCCAATGAGTAACATAAAACGCGTTGATATCAAAATAGGGGATCGAGTCCGGATCGTGCTCAAAAAGGACCAGAGAACAAACAAGCTGACCGAAAGGGTAGTGAAAAGCTGACTGGGAGACTGGGTGAGGAAGGGACTAGGAGAGGTTGTGACTCAGCGACTGGGCCCTTCGATACGCTCTTCGATACATCCCTGCGGGATTACTCAGAGCTACTCAGGACAGGTGAGGGGAAGATTGTGACTCAGCGACTGGGAGATAAAGACTGACTGGATCTTCGGCTCCGCTACACGGAGTTTATCCTGAGTGAAATCGAAGGGCTCAGGACTGCTGCCCTAAAGGATGCTTCGCAAAGCTCATCCGGTAGACATATCATGGCAAAATTGAGGCACCAAATATGATACTGTTCTTTGATACAGAAACAACCGGTCTTCCTCGGGATTGGAATGCTCCAATCACCCAAATTGATAATTGGCCGCGGTTGGTTCAGTTGGCCTGGCTGCAATATGATGACCAGCAAAATCTACTATCTGAAGTAAACCACATCATCAAACCTGACGGATACACCATTCCAAATAACGCAGCCTCCATCCATGGTATTACTACTGAACATGCTCTGAAAAATGGATCAGAGTTGTCTTCAGTTCTTTCAGTATTCTCTGCGATCGTTAATGAATCAAACCTGCTAATTGCACACAACATGGACTTTGATGAGAAGATTGTTGGCGCTGAATATATACGAATTGGTTTAAAATCAAGCATATTCAATAAACAGAGATTGTGTACAATGAAAACAACAACTGATTTGTGCAAAATCCCTGGAAAATATGGCTACAAATGGCCAACGTTGCCAGAACTACATCGGTCCTTGTTTAAATCTGATTTCAAAGATGCCCATGATGCATCAGTTGATGTAAAGATATGCGCAAAATGTTTTTTTGAACTTGTGAAACGGGGCTTTTATTAATATGAGTTGACGGTTAACCTCCGCTCTAGCGGACGCTAGGTTCTGCGCCACTGAATTCATCCGTTAGCTTGTGATTAAATTGGTTTGAAAAACATGTCTTCAAAAAAAGAATTTTTACGAAGAATATCAAAAGGGAGAAAATTCGAGGAGTGGGAGAAAGCCCGCTGGCTGAAGGGGGTTGAAGAATCACCAGAATTTGAAACACCGGCAATTTGGAAAGGAAAAAGAGGACGGGTTGATATTCGTATTGATATTCCTGAGAACAATCAAGTAGTTGTTATTGAGATAAAGGCAAGTGATTGGGATAAGATGAAACCTCATAGGGTGCGACCAAATGCACTGAGGCATGTCAATCAGGTTTGGCGTTATATTGAAGCTTATGTTTCTCCCCGGGAGGTTATTCCAGCCCTGGTTTATCCAAAAACCCCTCAAACACCAGGAAGAAAAGAAGAAATTGAGGCAATTCTTGATGAGCATGCAATAGCGGCCGTTTGGAGAGATGAATACGAAAAAGTTAACTGATTAATCATCTCAATACTTGAATAATTTAGAAACTCTCACCCTAACATCCTCTGAACACTCAATGCCTGCGTTGGACATGATCGGTAACGATAAGTAATATTTAGTTTTGATCTTAGTCTAAGGAAAGCGAAAGATAATGAGTGAAAAATGGGAGACACTCGGCGTCCAATCATACGGGTTAACGTCAGACCTGATTGTGCCGATCGCCGCCGCAGATCTCGCAGCAATTGAAACTTACGTCGGCATTATCCATAAGCGACTTCCTGGTCGTATCCGACCGACGAACGCAGTTGTGGTAAAAGCTCAGCGGCCGGACCGAAACCACCTGGTACCACTTTGGGACTTACCAGCTGGCGATCAGTATTATCAACGTCTCCATCCATCGAAACAACTCTGGGTTCATGTTGACTACACAGGCTACAGGAAAGCGTGGAAGAGACTCGGCTTTGGCGAACTCACTAGCGAAGTATTCATAGATCACATAAGAAACCGAGCCGCTGTGCGTCTCAGTGGTTACAGACATCCTTTTCTTCGAGTATGTAGTGTTTCGAGAGAAACAAATACAAGTGGCGGATTAGACATTGGCGCGGAGGGTATGGAGAAAGTTGAACTCCGGAAATTAGCTCAGCAGCCAGCCCATGTTCGACAACAAATTGAACGGTGTCTAGCCGCCCCGGTTGTACTCGCCGATCCTATTGATCTGACCAAGATGCTCGACATACCTCCTGGTCTAACTGAATTGCCAGGTGTCGCATCGATGCTCTTGAAGTACTATGCCAGAAATGGTTGAGTCGCCTTGAGATGAGAACAGAATCTTTATCTACTAAATAGTGGAATGACTGGGAAAAAATCAATCCAATGCCCAACATAAAACGAGCGGATATCAAAATAGGGGATCAGGTCCGGATTGTGCTCAAAAAGGACCAGAGAACAAACAAGCTGACCGAGGGCACAGTCAAAGAGATCCTGACCAAATCCGCGACTCATCCCCACGGCATCAAGGTCCGCCTGGAAAATGGGCATGTAGGGAGAGTCAAGGAATTGACTGGGAGAAGTTGTGACTCAGAGACTGGGAGACGGGGAGAAACAGGGTTGAAGGTTTAAAGTTTGCAGGTTTAAAAGTTGATGATTGCAATTATTTTGATTAACTACAGAAGTCCCTTTTTAGAGGGACTTAATTCATCTAGCCCGCGGCTTTAGCCGCCGGGCAAAAGTGGGACTTAGGTTACATAGCCCGCGAATTAGAAGCCTGTCCTGAGCGAAAAACAAGCTCCGCTTGGTTGAAGGCGAAGGGCCGGGCTATCATGGAATTGAGGAGATTACCGCGGTTATCCTGAGTGAAAACGAAGGGCTCAAGGCTTCCGTCGGTCGCAGGACAGGTCCTTCGGTACGCTCTTCGATACATTCCTGCGGGATTACTCAAAGCTACTCAGGACAGGTGAGGAAGAGAGGGCAAACTTAGGTGCAAATATTATCAACAAAAGGACATATCTTGAGAAAAGCAGAACATAAAGATAAGGCTGTTGTAACAAATATTCTTGTGGTGTCTTTCAAAAACGATCCTCAAGTTAATTGGTATTTGGAGGAGTCAAGGAATAGAAACAAGTTAAATATCCTGATAGATTATGTTTTTGAAGAAACAATAAGAAAAGGGGAGATTTATCTTAGTGAAGATAATATGGCTGCTGCATTGTGGAATTCCGATAAGAAAGAAAAAATTTCACTTAATTATGTTTTCAGGAACCTGTCCTTTCTTTTCCGTATTGGAATAAAGAGTACGATAAGAATACTTAAAATGGATAAATTAGCTTACAGTCAATATCCGAAAAATAGAAGTTATTCTCACTTGTATTTAATCGGTGTTTTGCCTGAAGCACAAGGGAAGGGGCTTGCAAGTTTATTAATGAACCCCATATTAGCTGAAAAAAAAGCAAATAAAATTCCTGTATATCTTGAAACAGCAAATCAAAAAAATGTGGAGATATATAAAAGAAAGGGATTCCGTATTATTAACACATTTCAGACAGAAAATCCAACCATTTATTTTATGAGGTTTTAAAATCTGCAGATTACAACGGCTCAGAGGAAGTGACTCTGTGACGGGGTGACTTTGCCCTTCGATACGCTCTTCGATACATCCCTGCGGGATTACTCAGAGCTACTCAGGACAGGCGACGGGGAGCGAGAACTGAATACTGATCACAGTTTACTGATTACTGGAAACCGGTGTCAACTGGGCCTGCCCAGCCTGTCCTGAGTTTATCGAAGGGAGCGGACACCGAGCGCATGCGAGGTGGAAGTCGAAGGGGGCAGAAAGTGGAAATAAATCATGAGAAATTAGCGCTATTGGCGAAATCTAGCCCTGTTTGGATTTTCTGTTCTTGCCTTCCTCCTGGTGGGGGGAGTATTCCATTTGGCACGCCAGAAGGCATTTGAATATGTTCATCCAGCGCGCCAGGTTCATTCGCTTGACGACACTCCAGCCAGCCAGGGGATCCCCTACCAGGAAGTCGAACTGATAACATCCGATGGTTTAGCCTTGAGTGCCTGGTACACGCCGCCTCAGAACGGCGTAGTAGTTCTGGTGGCCCACGCCCATAATGGCGCCCGGCCAACGAACATGCACAACTTATTTGCCCGTCACGGGTACGGTGTGATTTCCTGGGATTTTCGGGCCCACGGCGAGAGTGAAGGTGAGGTTTGCTCATTGGGATACTACGAGGTGCTGGATGTAGAGGCAGCGCTTGACTTTGCTTTATCCCAGCCAGAGGTTAACCGGGTAGCGGCCTGGGGCGGTTCGATGGGAGGGGCGACAGTGATTATGGCTGCGGCTCGCCGGCCGGAGATCGAGGCAGTTGTGGCGGACAGCGCTTTTGCTGCCCTGGAAGAAGAGTTGATCCTGATGATCCGGCTGAAATGGATTCGTCCCTTGATCCAATTCTTTGCCGAGAGGGAAACAGGGGTTGATATTAACGACGTGCGGCCGGTGGACATCATCGGGGGGATAAGTCCTCGACCGGTGTTCATTATTCACGGGCGGTCTGATGAGATGGTACCGGTCAATACTGGTAGAAGGTTGTATGATGCGGCGGGTGAACCCCGGGTTCTGTGGCTTGAAGAAGGTGTAGGGCACCTGGCGATGATTGAAGTATTTCCAGAGGAATATGAAGATCGAATCATAGAGTTTCTTGATAGCGCCCTTCTTCTACCGGAAGAGTGATAACTGACCCATCGATACGCCCCGTAGGGGCTGCGCAGGATAGGCCCTTCGATACGCGCTCCTCTGTCGCGCTCCCTTCAGGGCTTCCTTCGGTCGCAGGACAGGTGAGGGAGTGACGGGGTGACTATGTGAGGGAGTGACTTTGTGAGGGGGCCTTCCGTACCCTCGCTCAAGGGAGAGAGTCAGCTCTCCCGGGCATCCTAATCGCAGGAGCTGGCTCTCCTGCTCTAGCGTGATTAACAAGCTCGAGAGAGATAAAGAAGACTAGGAGATTGAACCCTTCGGTCGCAGGACAGGCCCTTCGATACGCGCTCCTCTGTCGCGCTCCCTTCAGGGCTTCCTTCGGTCGCAGGACAGGTGACGGGGAAAACTGAATGCTGATCACAGTTTACTAATTACTGGAATCCGGCAGCGGTTGACCTCGTCCATTATGTTGATTTCAAACTAAATGACAAAGAGGAATTTAATGGAAACTATATATGTTCAGGATGCACCAAATGCTATTGGTCCCTATTGTCAGGCAATGAAGACGGGAAATCTGGTTTTTTGTTCAGGACAAACTCCCTTAGATCCCGATACGATGAAATTGGTCGGGACTACCATTGAAGAACAAACAAGAAGGGTATTAAATAATCTTTCTATTGTTTTGGCGGGGGTTGACTTAACCCTGAAAGATATCGTTAAAACCACTGTTTACCTTAAAAGCATGAATGATTTCCAGGGTATGAATCAAGTCTATGAAAAGATGTTCCAGGGGCACAAGCCCAGCCGGACAACAATCTCAATCAAAGAAAATCCTTTAGATGCCCTGGTGGAAATAGAGTGTATCGCTGAACTCCAATCATAATCAGCTCGGTGTCCGCGCAGGACAGGCCCTTCGATACGACCTTCGGTCTACTCAGGATAAGTGACTGGGTGAAGGAGTGACTTGGTGACGGGGAGACTATGTGATTGGGTGAGGATGCCTTCCGTACCCTCGCTCAAGGGAGAGAGTCAGCTCTCCCGGGCATCCTAATCGCAGGAGCTGGCTCTCCTGCTCTAGCGTGATTAACAAGCTCGAGAGAGATAAAGAAGACTAGGAGATTGGAGACTTTGTGACGGGGTGACCAAGAGAAGCAAACTGATTACTGAAACCCGGCAAAGCCATACTATGAATATACAAAGTTTATTTAAAGGTTCAAAAGGTAAAACCTATATAGCGCTCTCTTTTTTCCTATGGTTAGTTGTAGAATACATCACAGTCTGGCATGATAAATTTAATGAATGGCTGTCTCTCATGCCCTACGTTCTAATTCAATATTTGTTTATTGTTCTTTTCTTTTACTACCTCTTTTTTAAAATGAGGTTGGCTGAAAAAAAAGTTTTCTTCATTCTTATCATTGTGATGTATGTTTTTGAACTCCTGTGGAAGAATTTCCTCCTCCTTGATCCTGTTTGGATCATACCTGGCTCACTCTTGCTCATCAGCATCTGGAGTTTTTTAACTTTCATTCCGCTCTGGATGGTTAATAAATCCCTCAAAAAACATAAAGCACAAGTGATTTATTGTTTGCTTT
>Ga0255364_10251_pt1 | contig 12637 bp, 7 predicted proteins | sample ANMaggSSYBR01G12_FD_182087 | JGI IMG/M metagenome (GOLD analysis project Ga0255364, IMG submission 182087) | Sediment cell enrichment communities from methane seep in Santa Monica Basin, California, United Staets - ANME aggregate JGI... | ecosystem: Environmental > Aquatic > Marine > Cold seeps >...
CGAATTTTAGAATTACTGAAGACCAAAGAAGAAGATAATAAACCAGTTTCCTGGGAGTTGGTGAGTAAGGAATTATCTGTTCCCTGGGCAGGAATTAAGGGGACGTTTAATGTCATTCGCAAGATGTACTTAGTAGATAAAAAAACCATTCTTACTCCATTAGGTAAACTGGTTTTTGAGAACTCTCCTTATATTGACGATCTTGGTTTGTTATGGATATTGCATTATTTGTTGGCATCAAATGCAGCGTTGGTTTTGTGGAGTGGCGTTTTTAATATGTATCTAACAGATATGGAATATATAAAAAGTTCAGAGATAGCTAAGAAATTCCTGGTTCTCCGTGGGCGATGGTCCGATTACAGTGTTGAGAAGAAGATTCCTACGGAGTTGAAAGCTATTTTTCGTACGTACGATGAAGAATTGTTTTCTCCCCTTCGTTTATTAAAGTCCAATAATGATAATACGTATGAGGTCTACCTTGATTCTGGAACAATACCTGGAAGAATTCTCCGTCAGAGTGAATCTTCCCTTCGGAAATATCTTGATGAACTTCACAAAATGGATCTTCTCACAATTGAGACACGGTCTGGATTAGATCAGGTTCGTTTCAAGAAAGATGACTCATGGCTTCTACTTTTGAAAAGACATTTTGAAGAAAGGTAACCTTATGAATTTCCATGATTTTCTTGATAATCAATTAACCGAAGATAGAAGAGCATTTATTGTGCATTACCCTGCAAAATCTGGAAAAACAGCCTTCTTTCGTGACGTTGAATCTGCTCGGGATGATGTGCAAGTTCTGGATCTTCAAAAATGGTTACTAAAACATGATAAATACAAGGAAATTTCCTCAGTCGATTCCTCTGGATTGGAGAAAATAATATTGGGTTTAGATTTTGAAGAACCGGTGATTATTGTTGACAATTGCGATGTGCTTTTTAACACCTGGAAGGATGCTGATAAAGACCGATTTGCATCTCTTTTGAAAGTAAAGTTGCGGTCTCCTGGCGTGACTGACAAAACGTTTGTTTTTGTAATTCAAACGGATCCTTTTTTTGACCAAACAAATTTGACAAATTCGCAAGACAAATCAAGGATTATTCCACTAGATGCTTTTAACCTAAGCTAATCAAGCAAGGTGACATACTATGACTAAGATTTCAGAAATAATAAATTTTCATTCTGCTTACGGCGAACAAGTGCGTTTGCATGAATATTTCTACAATGAACATCAGAATGTTGATCACATGACAGGGTATGTGCCGATTCGGTCACATCGAGAGGTATTCCTTCAACTTGCGAAATCTCAATTACATGATAAGGAAAATAAAGAAAAAGTTTTCATGCTAACTGGTAGTTTTGGTACAGGTAAGTCACATTTGTGTTTAATGCTTGCTAATTATTTCTCAATGAAACCCACTGATGACGCAATGAAAATTTTCTTTGAGAATTGGATAAAACGAGATAAAAGTGGCGCAGAAAACATCCGAAATTGGCGGGGTGATGGACGATATTTAGTCGCTCCATGTGAATTTGGGGAAGCAAAACCATTTGAAGATATGATCCTTTCCGCTATACAGGAAGCCCTTGAATACGATGGTGCTGAAGATGTAATATTACAAACTCACTTTGAAGCAGCAATTCGTTTACTAAATACATGGAAGGATAAAGAAAAATCTGGTGAGCCCGTTGGTTTGTTCCGTGATTTCCTAAGATATTTAGGTGGAGATGAACCAGATGAATCCTTAGAGGAATTGATAAATGGGTTGGAAACCTACGAATCAACTTCCATGAAATTGTTTCAGGAAACGTATGAGAAAGCAACAACACAAAAAATGACATTTCGTAATGATAGCTTGTTAGCAATCTTGCGGAATTTGCTTGCTAGTGGGGAATTCCAGAAGAGGTATAAAGGGTTAGTTATTCTAGCCGATGAATTTGGTTACGCACTTAGTGAGAACCGAGTAAAACTGTCAGTGTTCCAAGATTTCGCAGAGATGTCCAAAGATGGAATTGCTGGTATGGATTTGATTTTTATAGGGACAGGTCATAGAAGATTTGCAGCCTATGGCGCGGATTCCCAACTTCAAATCGATTTTCGTGTTGTCCAGGATCGTGTTACTGAAGTAAGCTTGCAATCTGAGGAGCTTGAGCAAATTATCTCTTCACTAGTATCACCGAAAACAGATTCTGCCGAATGGCAGAAGTCAATTTTGGAGAAAAACATTTGGCTCCTTTCTCAAATGGCTGGGAATGCTAAGAAGCTGAATTTATTTAATTATTTAAGTGAGCCTGAAGTATTGGATCAGCTCGTTAAAAATATCTATCCGGTTCATCCAATTGCTACATATTGCTTAACAAAAATGTCACAGGAACTCGGTTCGGATGCCCGCTCAGTGTTTTCTTTCTTCCGTGAATATGGCACGCAAATTCCCGTGGGAGGATATGCGTGGTATGTAAAGACTTATGATGTAAATAAACCCGATGGCGAGTTGAATATATTAACACCGGATATACTACTGGATTTCTTCAATGAAGGTGTGACCTCTTCAAATCTGACAGTTCGTCCTGAAGTACGAGAACATATTCGTGCATATTCAGCAGCAGTTGATGAGGCTAAGAGATTTGCCTATAAGGATACGCTGACGAAGGAAATTGATGAATTCACAAATAGAATATTAAAAACCATCTTCGTTTACAAGGTTAGCGATCTTCCGGTAAACGATCAAGTGATTGAGTATGGATTGAATTTGAGTAAGCCTGCGGAAAAGAGAATGCTTCAAAGTGAGATAAAATCTCTCATCAAAAATAAAATTATATTTAAATTACCAAGTGGAGAATATGAATTACGGCGTACTTCAACTGAAAATATCCCCGAATTATTGTCAGAAGCTGTAAATGCTGTTCTGCAAGAACCATTTAATTTATCAGATTGGGCGATAAGCCTTGCTCCTCATAAATGGGAAAATTTCTGTGACGCGAAAGGGCATAACCAGGAAACAGATTCAGATCGACGCATGTTTCGTGTATTTGCTACATATCATGACCTTGATAGGGAATACATATTGGGGAACGGTCAGGCTGCAAGCTTTTGGGATTACCTAGAGGAACAACGACTTCAGCAGACCACCTGGCGTAATTCTTATGAAGGAATAATGGTTTATGTCATTTGCGAGGATGAAGAAGATATTAAGCTATCGAAACAATCAGCGAAAAATTTCAGGAATAGTGAAAGGTATTCTAAACTTGATTATCAGGAACAGGCAATCCTGGATGAGATATTGGGTAAGGAAAACCAAAAAACTGGCTACTATGGTGATTTCATTAATATTAGAAGTAGTTACACAGGATCAGATAATCTATACTGGTTGAGGCAAGGAGGCAAAACTCACCTTGGCGAGCCAACAAATGAATACGAACCTGCTGATATATTCATGAATCGACAATACACAAACCGAACAACTATTGCCCATGATTATTTAAACAAGGTTCATCCCAAGTCTTTTTCGGGATCTAGAGATTCAGCGCTTCGTGAAGCAATAGTTGAGTTAACTAATATTAACCGACCTGTTCGAATTGATTCAAGCCAAGCTCAAAATAAAGGTGAAATTAGGTATTTATTACGTGCATTAAAAAATCATGGAGTTCTAGTTCAAACAGGTGATTATTCTGCAAGTATAGCTGAATATGCGATAGAAAATAAGGTGGACAAATATCAAAAGCAATATCCAGCCCTGGTGGAATTGATTTCAACTCTAAAAGAGTTAGAACCAGGCAACTCGTTTCCCCTTGGAGAAATTATTAATCAATTAATTCAGGCACCTTATGGTATTGGTCCTTATGCACTCTCAATTTTCTTTGGATGTGTCGTCCGCTATTTTGGTGATGAGCTCCGTCTTAAGATAAATAAAGATCAACCCGGTTATTCACAAACAGATGACCCTGATGTGATAATTGATGTTTCTACGGGAAAATATCAAATGGCTAGTGTGGAACGTCGCGAAATTAATCCTGCAACTGCAAAACTGATTAATGGGATCTACAATGAATTCTCTGAATCGCCAGCGAAAGCAGGCTCTCAACAAACTCTCAATGAAACATGGAGGTCACTGAAAGAGTGGTGGAGAAACCTGACGAATCTTGAGCGATCAATTGAGATATATACTGAGAACAGTAGTACGCATACATTCGCAGATGTTCTTTCTCGCTTAAGCCAGGAAAATTCTGCAGCCCAGTGTTTTCTTGATGATATTCTTGTTGTTTTTGGCTATAACTCTGATGTAGCCCTAAAAGAGCGTGACACCAAGGAAATCTTAAATATGATAAAACAGGTTCGATTGGAGATCGAAGAAGCTGGGAAGAATATAAAATTATCCCTGATCCAAAATGTTGGAACCGAATTTGATTCAACAGGAGATACCTACAAGGATCATCTAGAGGCAGTTCATGCCTGGTTCGAAAACCTCCATCCTGAGCAAAAACAGATAAATGCTGAGTGGCAAACTCCTTTAAGCAAAGCAATAATTGAAGCCACACAGATGATGCAAGATATCGAAAAAACGTTTTTAGAAGTGATTCCATCATCTGGAGGTCTTGGTAGTATAGGAAAGGTAGACGACTGGACATCAGATAACAGTCAAAGATATCTGGCTTTACTTAGAGAGGGTTTAGAACAGATAAGAGAGAGTCTCCCAAAGGTACCGTTGCCAATATGGAAAGCAGATTCGGATCCCGGCACAGAATATGGTGGTATCATCCCAGTCAAATTTCATGGTTCGCTCAATCTTGACATTAAATCCCCTAAACAAAGAATTAAAGTAAGAATATCGAAAAATGAGGATCCAAGGAAATCAAAACAATTTATCACGTTAGAACCAGATGCAAAGAAGTCTATTGTGGTTGAAGAGAGCTGCAGCTATTTCTTTGTGGCTGAAAATGATCAGGGTGACTTTAGTCGAGTGATCCACTTAAATCTTACAAACCTCGATGAAGAATACCGTTTGATTATTGAACCAAGCCCTAAATTGGACCCAGAAGATCGGACTTACAGATTCCGAAATCCTGTCGAAAAGCAAGGATTAAAGGTCCTCTTGGTTGATATATTTGATCATATCCAAGAGGAAAAGAGAATCACAAAGAAAGAAATCATCAAAATTCTTGAAGAATTAATTGTGCTTTTATCTCAAACCAAAAAGTGAGTATAGCGTTGATATCGATTTCTGTAGTTGATCCTAATCTTGATTTTCAATTAACAGCTGATTTTGATATTAAGATTAATACAAAATCAGAATATTTGAATGTATATGATCAAATAGCATCAGCAATTCACACTGGCGAGAATTTAACAGTTCTAGTGTATATCAAATCAGTTGCTCGCTGGCTGAAAATAATGGCAAACCGCTATGGTCCAGACATCATTGAATTCTGTGAAATTACACCTCGCTCAATGTTTTTAGATCAAGTTTACATCAGTGAGCTTCCTGATTGGGTAAAGGATCAAGAAATTCTAGAATCTGAATTATTAGATCTTTTTATTCCCAGTAAACAAGGGGAAATTTTTGAAAACTATATCTTAAGAGTATTCTTTGGAGATTGGCTTGTTCAAGGAGAGAAAATTCATAATGTAGCGAATTTTTGTTCAAATTATGAGTTGGATCAATGGGGTGATGCTCTAAGAAGACCAGTTGTAGCAAGAATATATAAGAAACGACTTAGCGAATTGCGAGAAGCGAATCGAAAAAATAGTGATAAAGCTGATCTTCAGTTATTTAAATGGCTTGAAATTTCACCGAGCATATTAAAAGCGAAATTATTTGCACTACGTGTTCTTCAAAAATATCCTAAAGATCTGGGAATCAGAGTTGTAGGTGAACAATTCACAGCACTGCTTGCGTTACCTATTGAATTAAACAAAATACCTGTAACACTAACTGACAATGAAGATTTAATATTTGAATTATCAGCGTACTTCAGAGAAGTTCTAATAAATAAAAATGCTGGGAATAACCTAGTTTTGATAGACGAAGTATCAGGTTGCCTAGAGATTGAGTTCAGCACAATTTATGATTTATTAACGTCGGGATCTGTTGAAGTTAATGATGAAATGGTTCACAAAATTAAAAAGCTTTTTGGAGATCAAGCTGATTCTCCAATAGTCAGCCAGGGCCTTGACGACATTGATTTATTAATATCACGGGATACACCAAGCCTGCCAGACGAAAACTGGAATGAAGAAAATTGGATAAGATGGGCAGCAGATGAATATTTACCTTACCGTTATTGGTTAGAAAATTCTGGGCGAATAACCGACAATGTTGGTGATTTAGCAAGCAAATTTTCAGATTGGTACTTTAATAAATATGGGCATCTCCTCTTCCATTCTGATCGAATGGTATGGAAATCTTTACTCCTTATTCAAGATCAACTCAAGCAGCACGCCGGTCCTGTATTAATCGTGATCGTGGACAACTTTAATTCGAAGTTTTACCCCTTTTTCAAACGAAAATTACAACAGCAAGGTTTTTATGAGCGAAATATGGATTTACGATTAGCTTCCATTCCTACCTGTACTGAAGTTAGTAAGCGTAGTTTACTTTCAGCGCATCATGCACCATTTAAGAGCACAAATTATGCGACTGAGGTTGAGAAAATCTGGTCGAAGAGAACTAACAAGAAAATCAAATATTTCGGTTCTATGGATGATATGCGGGCTGAAAAAGAAAGAACAGCCGATATATATTTTCTCAATTACCTTGCCCTTGATATTTCTCTCCATGGAAATTCAAATCAATTAGGTACTTCCCATGTTCAACTCGGAAGAACATTCTTGACCATATTAGCACGGGATATAAAATCGTTTGCAAACCGAGTTCAGGCTCAAGATGATTTGTTGGTTGTGATTACTTCAGATCATGGGTCGACAAACATCCCTAAGGGAACAATTAATGTAATACAAAAGGCTTATTATAAAGAGCGAGCGAAGGACGAACATCATCGCTACATTTCAATTACTGAGGATGAACTGGAGAAATTACCAGATAATATTCAATTTGATTGTTATCTTATCAATAAAGATAATTATGATCTTGCAAATCATTATTTGGTAGCTCGAAAACTATATCGCTTTCTACCTACTAGTGACCACACTTATATTCACGGCGGGATAACACCAGAGGAGGTTTTAGTTCCATTTGCAATTTTTAGACCAGCTACGTTTGTTCCGAAGAAGTTTGAACTTCGAATAACTAAGCCTAGGAAGATTTTTATTGGTACAAAGTTTGAGCTTGATTTAGAAATCACAAACAAGAACAATCAATTGTGTGAGAATGTCGAATTTCAATTGAATGCCCAAGATATTGAAGCAGAGGCAATCCATATTAATCAACTAAATCCCCTAACTCGAATTAATGTGAGCACATCTGCTCGATGTTTAATGTCTGCGAGACCCCAATCAGGAAAATTGAATTTCAAGATTACTTTCCGGATCCAAGGGCAAGAATTTGAGCATACATCAGAGCCCCAAGTAGAAATAAGTGAGCCAGCGAAGACTAAATTTGATCTTGATAACCTATAGGATTCTTATATGAACACATTTGAAAATAAAGCCCAAGATAATTATGGTTCTCTAATAATTAACAAATCTTTAGCTCGAAAAGCAGGATTTGGAAGTCGAGCAATTCCCGTTTATGTGAGAGAGTGGATTGTTTCACACTATGTAGGAAATTTTCCAGAAATCACAAGCGAAGCAAGATCAAATATTGCTGATTTTGTTCGCAAATATGCTCCTAATAAAAGCGAAAGGGAAGTATTAAAGAATCGTCTTTTTGAACAAAATGATATTAAGTTATTAGATAATTATTCTGTCCAAGTTAACCTTGCCAAGGGAGATCGTTATTTAATTATTCCATTTCTGGATGAAAGCAAAGGTGTCGTCCCCCCCAATATTGTGCGTGAAAACGAGATGTTGTTGACCAGTGGGCTGTGGGGTGTTGGGACTATGGTATACGCACCTCCTGGCGATGGTGGACCTGGACAAGTAATCCTGCGTGAATTTACTCCATTCCAGTTAGCTAGCTTAGATTTGGAATTCTTCGTTTCTAGGAGAGCTGACTTTACAACCGAAGAATGGATTGATTTTATTGTTAATTCGATGGGATTCAATCATGAGATCTATTCAGCTAGACAAAAAGTATTGCTTATTAGCCGGCTGCTTCCAATGGTTGAACCTAGATATAACTTGATAGAGCTAGCCCCAAAAGGTACAGGGAAAAGTTTTGTATACGAGAATATGTCTCGCTATGTTGCAGTAAGATCTGGCGCTATTACTGCTCCCGTACTTTTTTATAATGATGCTCGAAAAACCCCAGGAATAATAACAAGGTATGACTGTGTTGTGATAGATGAGGCACAGAAGGTAAGGGGAGACCGATCTGGAGAACTCACCGCACTATTAAAATCCTATCTCGAGGCAGGGCGTTTTAGCCGAGGAAGTGCTGCAGAAATTACATCTGAAGCAGGTATAGTCATATTAGCAAATATTGATTTAGATGAAAATCGACAACCTTTGCATTCTATTGTTGGTTTATTTAGAGACTTTCCTAATTTCCTCAAGGAGACTGCATTTCTCGACAGATTTTCAGGATTGCTCCCTGGCTGGGATCTCCCCAGAGTGACTAATAAAACTCCTTCTATATCTATTGGATTAAAGGGAGATATATTTGGCGAGATACTCCATATGTTGCGTGCAGATATTGGTTATCGCGATTTTGTAAAGACTAATATGGTATTGGAAAATTGTGATGATATGCGGGATAGTCGGGCAATTGAGAACGGAACCACTGGTATGCTTAAGATATTATTCCCCGATTGCGATCCTTCTGAGGAGGATTTCTATAAATATTGTGTTAATCCTGCACTTGAAATGAGACAACGTGTGAGAGATGAGCTCTGCAAAATGGATAGGGAATATGACTCGGTAACTATGAAATCGAAGTATCCGGATGGATTTCAAGATCAACATCGCAGAATTCGATATGTTGATCCGGAAGAAGTCAAAAATGTCGAACTGCCAAAAAAACTTAAGTTAGAAGATGAACCCAACGAAAGTTTATTGGTGGAGGCAGAGGGACTAGAGGAATTGGATGATGACCTTGTTGAAAAGACTGTAACTATAGCAGAGGGAGACACAGGATATAGTTACAAAAGCCTGTTTGGGCCTTATTTAAAAGGAGCCTCATCAATTCAACTTAAAGACCCATATATACGCTTGGAGTTTCAGGTACAAAATCTTCTCGCCTTCATTAATTCAATCGACACAATGGAAGGCCCAGTGAACCTACATCTAATTACTTCTTGTGATGATGATTATCAAAAGAGAAAGAATACTGAAAAACTTGATGATATTGCTACGAATGTAAGTGAACATGGTGTATCGTTTACTTACGAATTTGATGGAACACTTCATGCAAGAGAGTTATCGGCGGAGACAGGTTGGGTAATAAAGCTTGATAGGGGGTTGGATTATTTTCAGAAACCCGATTCGAAATATCAATTGGGAGAGATGGATCAGGCTAAAAAGGGGTGCAAAGCGACCGAGATAATATTCCTGAGGAAAGAGACAATACCCGAAGAAGAATGAAAATATCTATAAACCAGTGATTGGTATCTTGAAATACTGGTATTTTCCCTTCAATTCATGGAAATGATAATGTTTATCTAACTTATGCAAGAATATTGAGCAAAGAAAAATCCTGATCATTGAAGTTAAACCTGCTTCCAAACTTGTTTTCTGAAATGGGAATAGGGCAAGGAATTCCATGTCCGAGTTGGAAACAACACAAACCTGTTAGATACCCAGGACGCGCTGTATTGTATTGAAATGCATTGGGGTTAATTGAACACCGGCAATAAAATAGTAATTCCTTGTAGAGATGGTTAAGGGAAACAATGAGGAAAATATCCCCAGAGTTTTTGTATGAGCTAAAAGACGGGTTCCTGTCCGAATTAACCAAAAAGGTTCAGGCAGATATTGACCTAGATCTTTTTATACGCAAGGGATACATCAATATTTACTTCAAGGGGAACTCGATTCTAAAGCTGACTGAGAGGAAACGGGATGGAACTTTTGCGGTAGATATCCATCCCAAATATCTGCAGGAGATGGAAATCAGTGATCTTGTTGATGAAAAATCGACTAAGGAGTATCTTAATAAAATTCCCCAACTGAAAGAAAATATTCTCCAATTTGGCAAACAGTCTCTGGAAATTGAATACGAGCAGTTGATTGTTCGTGCCAATAATAATGAGAAGAGAAATAACTCTGATTATTTTATGATTGACCGTCAGTATACACCGGGTGAAAATCGCCTGATTGACTTAGTCGGAATCTATTGGCCTAATCCTAGAAAGAAAGAGGATATAGTTACTCCTTGTATTATTGAGATTAAATTTGCCCTGAATGATGATATTAAGGATGTTGATCAACAGCTTCATAGATATTATCGGTTGATCAAGAAAGACACCTCCTCTTTTGCTGAGGATTTAGATTCTTCTTTGAAACAGCGCCTTACGCTGGGTCTTTTCAGTCAAGACGAAAAGCGATTGGAAGCACTAAAAACCGTAAGAATCTCTTCCAATTTCGAAGATTATCAGTTTGTCCTGGCACTTGTGGATTACAATCCCCGCAGCTCCAAGTTGGACTTGTCAAAAATTGAAGCCTTGTCTTTCTCGGATCAAATACAAATTCTTTACAGCGGATTTGGTATATGGGAGGACAATTTAGGTTCATTAGATGGACATGAATAATTGTAAGAATGAAAGTCTTTAATAAAAACAAATTTAATAAGGAAGAAATATGGGAAAACTTATTGTAAAATAACTGAATTGATTCTGTGAGAGACCATTAGTTATTGCGCTTCAATTACTGTATATTTTAACGTTCCGGAAACGTTATTCCAATTAATTTGATAATTCCCTTTTATATTTATCTCAAGCTTTTTATTTCCAGTCGGTTTTACCACAACTCCTTGAAGTGATTTTCCTCCCCTGAAAAACCCATAGACACCATTTTGGTTTCCTGAATAGAATAATCGGTCGTCTGCGAATATGACCACATAAGTCTTGTCAAACCCTGCTCTTTTTAATTCCTCAGTAAATTTTATATCTTTGCAAAAACTAAACATCTGTTCTGGATACTGGCCATTCTTTGGAAATTTCAATTCAATTGCTATATCCAGTTTCTTTTCATCTCTACTGAATATAACGATATCGATTTCTTTTTTTGTGAACTGACTTTTATTAAAACCGAAATAGGAAACATTTCGTTCAAATTGAATTAACTTATTTGGAATATTATTTCGGAGATAAATACCCAATTCATGCTGCAAACTAAATTCGTTGTATATTTCTACTTTTCCGGTTTTTATCGCCAGAGAAAACGCTTGAAGAATTTGTCGAAATTGATCTGCTGGAAAGTTACCTGTTGAATAATTTGGAGCTTGAGCCATTTTTTTATGGACAACTTTTGAATTAGGAATTTGTCTAGATGATATTAACCTCTTATTCTTTCTACTAAGCTTATTGATAACTTTTACCTTTCTACATCTTGAACATTTACCTTTTTGTCGGGATAGATTACCCTCACTCAGCATTTTTCTGCATAAACTATTTACTGTTTGCCGTGGCTTTACATTTGCCAATATCGATATACAATCATCACACAATGCACCTTTTTTTATCATTGTTGATGATATTTTTTCTCGATTAGTCAATTTATCTCCTTATTGGCTATTATTATTTCCTGCATTTGTAAAAAGAAACCCATTATCGGGTTAGTATATTCTTATTCCGAAAGGATTTCCTCGAACACCAGCGCCTTGAATATCGCCTGCTAAGTTCATGCGTCCTAGTAAGAGAAAAAGAAAAGTGCAGTTACATGAATGCCCAGCTGGCCTTGCGCTTGAATCAAATATATGGGGAGCGTATGTCTTGAGATCACTGGAAGTTACATATTGACCTTTGAATTTTGAATAGGCTCGAAACAAATCTTCAAATCCCACATACATTTTGGAGCTTCCCCGCACATAAGAGATTTTTTCTTCAGTGAATCCGGTTACTTCCGATGTGCCCCTTCCGGGATTCTTTAGTACAGTACCTTTCGGAAAAATCTGCTTAATATTTCTGATGAATTCATTTAGAGTCATTTTTCCTCCATAAAATTAATATTGTGGGTATACTACCAAAAAATTTCAGCCCTGAAAAGTCTCCCAAAATATCACTTGTTGTATATATGGATACAAAGTATAGATTGTATCTATGCTTAAGGGAACGCCAAAATTTCACCTGAAAGGAGTATTGGGCATGCCTTGGTGATCAAGAGAGGAGGAGACTGGGAGATATTGTGACTTGGAGAAGCAGTCTTTAGTTCTTTGAATTCAAATCCACCTGTTCGTAGATAGAGATCAGTTCTTTATCTCCTATGAAAAGACGGTGAACGCGGGAATCCTGCCGGCTGCATTCCAGTTCTTCGGCATTTAGTGCATTCAGGAAGTTGATGTAATCACGGAAGTTATCGATTCCTTTCAGATCATCATATAAATGGGTCTTAAAAACCAGGATGTATAAGACCGATTTATCAGCG